>ERZ1046876.2191-NODE-2191-length-11908-cov-6.765460_pt1 | contig 11908 bp, 8 predicted proteins | sample MGYA00383094_ERZ1046876 | MGnify/ENA primary metagenome ERZ1046876 (study PRJEB29581, sample SAMEA5548364) | metagenome | biome: marine; feature: coastal; material: water | depth 50 m | study: Short-term variability in the microbial, nano- and picoplankton... | reverse complement strand
TTCAACCGTAATCATGCCACCACTGATGAGGGTGGTGTCATTGCTGAGGAATTCCGGGTGGAATATGTGGTCGATCGGGTAAAGACCACATCCAATGTATGGTTAGGTATGACCTTTGAGTGTGCCCAGTGCCACGACCATATGTATGATCCGCTCTCGCAAAAAGAGTACTATCAAATGTTTGCCTTTTTTAACAACAATGCCGACCCGGGTTTACAAACCCGCCGTGGCAACACCTCCCCTACGGTGGAGGTCATTACTCAGGAGCGCGAAGAACAATTAGCTGACTCCCAAAAAGCCCTAGATGATGCCCGTCGCCAACTCAATACCCGTCGCAAACAATCCCTGGATCCCTTTAAAAAATGGTTTACTCAGAGCTCAAAAGACATCAAGGATAACCCAGGTATCTTGGAGCCCAATGGACTGGTGGGCTTTTTTCCCTTCGATCGTGTTGATTTGGAGAACAATCAATCAGACCATGGGGTAACCGAAGCCACACCGACGGTTTTACGGGATTCCCCCATTAAAGTGGCCAATGCCAAATTTAAGAGCGGAATAAGAATCGAAAAAAACGCCTATGCCGAAGTTCCCAACTTTGGAGATTTCGAACACAACCAACCCTTTTCTTTAAGTGCATGGGTAAGACCCTCTAACACCCAATTAAGCGGAGCCGTGATCGGCAAAATGGACGAGGGGAATAAATTTCGTGGTTATGACCTTTGGTTTGAAGGCGGACGCCCCGGGATGCACATCATCCATGCCTGGCCCGACAACGCTCACAAAGTAGTGGCGATGAAACAGCTCAAGCAGAACAAGTGGCAGCACGTCTGCGTGACTTACGATGGCAAAGCCTCTGCAAATTCAGTAAAAATTTATGTGGATGGTAAAAAGCAGGAAAAAGGAAACCCGCACCACACTCTCAAGAAAAACAGTATTCGTACGGATAAACCTTTTCATATTGGCCGGAGGTTTCGTTCCGCTCAGTTAAACGACACCGATATCGATGATGTGCGGGTCTACAACCAAGCCCTTATGGAAAATGAAATTGCCAAAGTAATGGAACTCTCCTTTCGCTTCATCCCGTCGCCCAAAGGCTTGGTCTCTTCCATCGATTTTAATTCCTTTGAGGGTAACCAGACCATGGACAGCACCAATCCAAAACACCATTATGTAATCCATGGTAAAGCCAAGCAGACCGAACTGGGTAAGGTGGCTTCAGGATTCAAAGTTGAGCAAGGTGGGTTTATCGATTCCCCCACAGCTGGCGTACTCGAATACAACCAGGCTTTTTCTTGGTCCATGTGGGTAAAACCTACTGCTAAGCTATCCGGTGCACTGCTCAGCAAAATGGATGAACAGGCGAAGCACCGCGGATATGATGTTTGGATGGAAGGCGGTCGCCCTGGTATGCACATTATTAATGAATATCCCAACAATGCCATCAAGGTGGTCTCAAAATCTCAACTTCCGCTTAATGTTTGGAATCATCTTTGCGTAACTTATGACGGATCGGGTAAAGCGGCCGGAATCAATATCTTTGTCAACGGTGCGAGCCAGCAAAAAGACATCGCACAGGACGATCTCAATGCCACCATCAAAACAGACAAAACCTTTCGAATTGGCCGTCGTTACTACGGTGCTGCAGTAAATGGAGTAGAGATAGATGAGATTGGGCTCTACCACCGGGTGCTCAACCACAAGGATGTGGAGAAACTGAGCAAGGTGGATTCCCTCTCCCCACTTTTTGCAAAGCCTCTCGATGCCCTTGCCAATGCCCAGCGCACCCTGCTTCATGATGAATACCTAAACCGCTTTGATAAGGCGTACAAAAACCTTCTCGCCGCTCGAAATAACAAACAAAATTCCCTGAACAATATTCGTAAAAATAAAATCACTTCGATGGTGATGGGGGATAATCCTGCCAACAAAATGCGCGACACTTACCTACTCGTTCGTGGACAATACTCCTCGCCCGACAATTCCAAGGTTATTCAGGCAAACACCCCCAACTTCCTCCCCCCGATGAAAACCGAATCGGAAAAGAACCGTCTCGGCCTGGCGAAATGGCTCACTGATAAAGAAAACCCACTCACTCCCCGGGTCACGGTCAACCGCTACTGGCAGACTATCTTTGGCCGTGGACTATCCGATACGCCCAGCGACTTTGGCTCACAAGGGAAATGGCCCACTCACCCCGGCTTGCTCAATTGGTTGGCAGCCGATTTCCTCGAGAGCGATTGGGATGTAAAAAAGATGATACGGAAACTGGTGACCTCTGCCACTTACCGCCAGTCCTCCGTCACCACCGAGGAACATTTGTCTAAAGACCCGGAGAACCACTTCTTCGCCAGGGCACCACGCTTCCGAATAATGGGTGAGTTCGTTCGCGACCAGGCTCTTCAAATTAGCGGTCTCCTCAAAAATAAATTTGGTGGCCCAGGAGTTAAACCCTACCAACCAGACGGCTTGTGGAACGAAGTATCTCTCAACGCCGGACGTAGATTTGTCCAAGACAAAGGAGATAAGATATATCGTCGAAGTATGTATACCTATTGGAAAAGATCCTCCCCACAGCCTGCCATGGCCGCCTTTGATACTCCAAGTCGGGAAACTTGTACCGTGCAACGCCAGCGCACCAATACCCCGATGCAATCCCTTGTTACCTTAAACGATGTCCAGTTCGTGGAAGCATCACGCTTCTTCGCCCAACGCGTACTTCTGACCAGCCCGAAAGATCTGCCCGGCCGTGTAAACCGTGCTTTCGAACTGGCCACCGGTCGACCCGCAGATAATTTCCGACAAAAAATCATCTCCGAAGCCTACCATAAACAAAAAGCAACATTCCAAAAAGAACCCGCCATGGCCGAGCAGTTACTTGCTTTGGGAGACTCTCCTCGAGACAAATCATTAAATAGTCAGGAGCATGCTACTTGGACCGTTCTTGCCTCGATGATACTCAACCTTGACGAAACTTTAAACCGGGAATAACCCGAGACAAATCACCCGCTATGAATCCTTTTGAAATTAACCAACTTCACACTCGCAGACAAATGCTCCGCCTCGGCGCAACGGGCATGGGAGCCATGGGCTTTGCCAACCTTGCCGCTCCCCTAGTAGGGGCGATGGGCAACCCCGCAGGCACAACCCCTCTTGCTGGCACTCTGGGTCGAACGCATTTCAAACCCAAAGCAAAACGGGTTATTTATCTATTCATGTCAGGCGGACCGTCTCATATCGATATGTTTGACTATCATCCTAGGCTTAGCGAATACCACGGGCAGGAACTCCCAGACAGTATACGTAATGGACAACGTATCACCGGGATGACATCCAAGCAGTCTTCCTTTCCCTGCGTTGCTCCGATGTTCGAATTTTCAAAGCATGGACGAAACGGCACCTGGTTCAGCGAGGTCGTTCCTCACACCGCATCTATCGCTGATGATATTTGTTTAATCAAATCGATGCACACCGAGGCGATTAACCATGACCCTGCGATCACAGCAATTAACACGGGTTCCCAACTACCTGGCAAACCAGCCATGGGAGCATGGTTAGACTGGGGAATGGGCAGTCCCAATCAAAACCTTCCGGGTTATGTGGTTATGATTTCAAAAGGTAAAGGAAATCCCCAAGCTCTCTATGACCGTCTTTGGGGCAGTGGCTTTCTTCCCTCCAAACATCAAGGGGCAAAGTTTCGATCGGCAGGAGATCCTGTTTTGTACCTTTCTAACCCAGATGGTATTTCACGCAGTATGAGAAGGGATATGCTCGATGGTATAGCCTCGATCAATCAACAAAAGAAAATGGAAAGCGGGGACCTCGAAATTGATGCCCGTATTGCCCAATACGAAATGGCCTACCGTATGCAAACCAGTGTTCCAGAGCTTGTTGATATAAAGGAAGAACCCGATCATGTTCTCGATATGTATGGCCCGGATGCCCGCAAAAAAGGAACCTTTGCCCACAACTGTTTAATTGCCCGCCGTCTAGCCGAGAGAGATGTACCTTTCGTCCAACTTTTCCACCGTGGATGGGACCAACACAACAGCTTACCTAACGCATTGCGCAACCAATGCAAAGACGTTGACCAACCAGCAGCCGCACTGGTCAAAGATCTAAAGCAGCGAGGTTTGCTCGACGATACCGTTGTCATCTTTGGGGGTGAATTTGGACGTACTGTCTACTCGCAGGGAAAATTGACCAAGGCAAACTACGGACGCGACCACCATGGACGTTGTTTCTCCAGTTGGGTTGCCGGCGGTGGCTTTAAACGCGGATTTGAGTACGGTAAAACCGATGATTTTTCCTACAATATTGTTGAAAACCCTGTACATGTGAACGATCTCAACGCCACCATTCTTCGCACGCTTGGCATCGATCACGAACGCTTCACCTACCGCTACCTCGGGCTCGACCAGCGTCTTACCGGGGTAGAGCACCCAAAAGTAATTAAAGATATCCTTGCTTAGCTTCTCTCACAAGCAAACGACTGCCTTGCAAGACCCATTTTTTCTTTGACGCCGAGATCAAGGAAGCACAAATAATACTTTGTGATTTCGGTGGTGGATAGTAGGCGGGCCACGCTAGCAGAGTGGCTACAAACAAAAACATCTCTTAAAGATGGAGTACTGAGCATTGCTTCAGCGGACGCTAGTTTCCGCAGGTATTTCCGTCTAAGTCATAATGGAGCGTCCTATATTGTCATGGACGCACCTCCGGATTTGGAAGCCTCTCTTCCTTTTGTCCAAATTGGGGAATGGATGAGGGAATGTAAAATCAATGTGCCCCAAATTTATGAATATGACCTCGACCTTGGCTTCATGGTACTTTCTGATTTTGGTGATTTTCATTTTCAGGATGCCCTCGGTAGTAAAGACCATGGTTCTCTTTATACCTTAGCAACGCAAGAAATTGTAAACTTTCAATCCTCTCTGTGTAGGTCCGAGGAAATCCTCCCAACTTTTGGACCAGAATGGCAAGCGAAGGAATTGGATATTTTTCGCGAATGGTGCCTGCCTGACCTTCAAGATCAAGATTACCGAGAAATCATTTCCGAACTAGTGATTGCGGTTAACCAAATACCAAAGGCTTTCATGCACCGTGACTTTCATTGCCGGAACCTACTTTTGTGCCAAGAGCAAGAGTTAGGTATTATCGATTTCCAGGGTGCAATGCATGGCCCCATTACCTATGACCTAGTATCCCTCCTTCGAGACTGCTATGTTGACAATGATCAAGACTGGGTTACGGAGCAGGTTTTAACATTCCAGCAACACCTTCTTTCCAGGAATTTGGAGTACGCAAAGGTTGAACCTGATGAATTTATGCGCTGGTTTGACCTGGCAGGGCTACAAAGACACCTGAAATGTGTTGGCATTTTCCATCGTTTAAAAATTCGAGACCAAAAACCTGACTACATGAAAGATGTGCCCAGGGTATTGAATTATGTTATGCAGGTTTTAGAAAGTCACCCGGAACTTAAAGAAATAAAAAAAATAGTGGGACAATCAACCATCTTAAATAAATTTTCATGAAAGCAATGATTTTAGCCGCCGGTTACGGAAAGCGTTTGCGCCCTTTGACTGACCATACCCCGAAGCCACTTGTCTCTGTGGGCGGGAAGCCTCTCATTGTCCACCATCTTGAAAAACTTGCGGCGGCGGGCATCAAGGATGTGGTCATCAACCTCGGTCATCTGGGCTGTAAAATTTCTGAAGCCCTTGGAAATGGTTCCTCCTGGGGAACCTCCATCACTTATTCGGAAGAAGGACCAGACCCGCTGGAAACCGGAGGAGGTATAGCAAAAGCTCTTCCCTCCCTTGGCCAAGAGCCTTTTCTGCTAGTCAATGGAGATGTCTGGACAGATCTGGAATTATCTTCCCTAAACCTTAAACTTGATGCCGGTGACTTAGCACACTTATTATTGGTAGATAGTCCAGACTGGCGAGAAAAAGGAGACTTTGACCTCCAGGAAAACCGTGTGATCGAAAGCCAATCACCCAGCCTGCTTTACTCAGGCATTGCTATCTACCACCCTTTGCTACTGGAAGGGGCTAAAGTGGAACGATTTTCCATTGTACCGAGACTCAGGCAAGCCATTGCTGCAAATCGAGTGGGTGGCACCTTATATCGTGGTAAATGGGATGATGTAGGAACACCGGATAGGCTGGAAGCTCTGCAATCGGAGTACGGCAACTAATCAAAATGGTTTTGGAGACCGCTCGGAAGAAATGGTACGATTCGACTTTTCAATTTCCTCTAAACCAAAACTTTCAACGCAATAAGCAATAATATCCCGTAGATCGGAGTCAGATAAATTTTGGACAGAAGCTGCCATCACACGACCACCTTCATCCCTGGGGTCATATCCACGGTGCCCCTCCCGGAACTTTCTCATTTGCTGATAGAAATACCATCCTTCTAAGTGAGTAAGGGAGGGGGAAATAAGTTGAGATTCCCCCTGCCCTTCGTTCCCATGGCAAGAAGCACAACGACTTTGATAAAGTTCTTCCCCTCGTTGTAGATCCCCCTTGATGGTCCGGATTGCCGGTTGCGAAGGTTGCGAAGCAAACCAGTTGGCGAGGTAAGCAACTTCCAAATCTGTTTTAATATTTCGGATCCCTACTCCCATCAAATGCTCAGAACGGTTACCAAGATTGGCACCTCGAATCCCGGTACGAAACTTATCCATTTGATCTCTCAAATACCATGAGTCCATTCCATTTAAAATGGGCCCTCGCTGCGCCTCCTGCACACCATGACAGACTACACAGCCCGCAACTAATTCATCAACATTATCCAACGACAGAGGATCTGAAACCGTTTTAATCTGCTTACAAGCTCCCAACGCAAAAAGTAGGAGGCTTACAAAAAGCGGAAATACAGGTGAAGAACGCATAATCTTAACAGATTATAGATTCAGGTAAGAGTCTCAAGCGATTTAGCACCTCCTCTTTGCTTTACGATTCCCTACAAATAGTTCATTTAATAATGACTATGGCAGAGATCCAATTAAGAAACCTTTCGAAAACATTCGATAATGGATTTCGTGCCTTGGACAACCTATGCCTCACTGTCCGAGATGGAGAATTCCTGACAGTGGTCGGTCCGTCAGGATGTGGAAAAACAACTCTGCTTAGGACCCTTGCAGGGTTGGAATCGCCCACATCTGGAGAAATCTTAGTCGGTGATAAAGTAATCAACCACCTCGAACCGAAGGACAGAAAGATGGGGATGGTTTTTCAAAATTATGCCCTATTCCCACATCTATCTGCCTACGACAATATGGCCTTTGGTTTAAAAGCCAGAAAAAAGACAAAAGCCGAAATTCAACGGTTTATCCAACCAGTAGCTCAAAGGCTTGAAATTCAACACCTTCTGGAAAGAAAACCCAACCAATTATCAGGTGGCCAACGGCAGCGAGTGGCTCTGGGCCGTCTCCTTGCTAAAAACCCAAGCATCCACCTTTTGGATGAACCCTTGAGCAACTTGGATGCCCATCTCCGGGCTGCCATGAGGAGGGAACTCAAGATTCTTCATAAAGAATATGGTAAGACCACTCTTTTTGTTACCCATGACCAGACTGAGGCCATGACTCTGGGTCATCGCATTTGTGTTATGAAGGAGGGACATATTGAGCAGACGGGGACACCCCATGAAATTTATCATGAGCCAGCAAACTTATTCGTAGCCGGATTTTTTGGATCTCCACCTATAAATTTAGTAGCTGGCAAAGTTGGTAAATCTTCTAATAACCAAAGCTACTTTGAGGGTCTTGGGACCGCACTTGCGATTCCAGATGAAGTCCCTCCCCCTCCTGCCGGCAACTTAACACTCGGCATTCATGCCGAAGATATTGAAGTGGCAACCAACACAGAAGTTGAAACCGGACAAGTTTTTGAGCTATGCATTGAAACCATCGATGACCTTGGCGAAGCCAAAATTATCCACACCAAATGTGGAGAGGCGAAGATTTCTGTACGAGCAGAGTATCACACCCCGCTCAAAGACAATATCATACAAGGCAGGTTTAATTGGACCAAAGTTCTTTGGTTTAATACCCAAACAGGTGAGCGTATTCCCTAACTTACGCTTACTTCGCGTAAGGCGGTCCGAAGCCGGTCAAAGGCCAACACAAACAGGATTAAAATAGGTATAAGGGATAAGGTTGATGCAGCCATTCCCACAGATTCAGGTATACGGTGGCTGCTGTCCTTCAACTTAGATAAGGCAAGTGGAAGAGTCATATTTTCATCAGTTAGCAGTAACAATGGAAGCAGGTGATCGTGGAAACATAATACAAAGTGCAAGAGAAAGAAAGTGACCAAGCCAGGGGAAACTAAGGGAAGTAAGACGAGATAGGTTTGAAAGCGATTCATTCCCTCTATCCTAGCCAAATCTATCCACTCATCCGACACATGCTTAAAAACCTGAAAGAAAAATAAAACACCCAACCCCGTTACCGCTCCTGGCAAGAGTAACGAATGCAAGCTGCCTCTCCACCCTAACCAGCTCATCCAATCAAAGGTTGGAATGGCCAGGGTTTGCTTAGGGACTAGAACAATAAAAATGGCAAGCGAAAGCAAAGCCGCACTCCCACGAAAAGAGCACTTGGATAAAGCAAAGCCCACTCCAGCCGATATTACCGTGGCAAGAATGGCCTGCCCAACTGCCAACCCAAAAGAGTTACTGAAGACTTGCAAAAATGGGATGTAAGTTGAGCTAAATAGGTCGGTATAAGCCTGCAAATCATATTGCGCAGGAAATAGTAAAGTCGGTTTGTAAATTTCTTGGTTTGTCTTGAAAGAGGATAAAAACATCCACAAAAATGGATACATTGAAATCACAATCGCTAAAGAAAGAAAAACCAATGAAATTATTCTTTTCACAAATCTCGGGAGATTTCTCGAATTTTCAAAACCCAAAATAGAAACAAAGCAACCACGGGAACAACGAGCACGCTCATTGCCGATGCTCGGGGAAAGTCAAAACTTCCGCTTCCTCCTGGAAATGCAACTTGGTACAAATAAGTCACAAATAAAAGCCCTGAGTCCAAAATCCCTCCAGATCCGCCAAGTAAAACATAGGCTCCAGAAAAAGAAGCAAAGCCCTCGACGGTAAGAAAAACCCCGGCAAACAAAAGCAAGTTTCGAACCCCTGGGAGCCAAATTGCCTGACATCTCCCCCAAAGTCTTAAACCTTCCATCCTTGCAGCCTCAATTTGCCAGTGAGGGATTCCTTCCAAACCGCAAAGTAGGAAAAGTGCGATAATACCTGTCCATCGCCACACAGACTGTAAAATCATGGAAGGCATAATAAAATTCGGATCCATCATCCAGTTTACAGATCGGAAGCCTAAGGGTTGAATAAAATATTGATTAAGCACCCCTTCCCGACCATGGAAAAAAAGGTAAAATAAAGTGGAGAGTACTCCAGGCATAGCCAGTCCGGGTATGATCAGACAAAATACAAGCACAGACCTGAATTTCTTTGGCAGGCTGAGTAGGTTTAAAGCTAGAACAAAGGCCAGAGGCAGGGTGACGATGATTGTGCCTAGGACATAAAGGAAAGAGTTAGAAATTGACTTCCAGAACCTTACATCATGAATAACGGTCTCAAAATTTTGTAAACCCACAAATGTGGAGGAACTAGGATGCTGAGATTCCTTCGCTAAAACTGACTGGGCATGAGAAGTGAAATCAGACGAACGAAGGGATAAATCAAAGCCAAGGAAGGAAGGAATCAGCCAAAAAGCTAGCCACAAGCCAAGAAATGGCCCCAGTAGCAAAAACAACGAGAGGTGATCACGAACGGGTTGCTTTTGCGACATGAAAAAATATCAATCCTGTCCCCAGGATTTTTTCATGGCATTTCGATACTGCCTGAGGGCATCTTCAGGGGTGAGTGATCCAAACATCACCGAACCAAAATAATTTTCTTGCATTAAAAATATAGCTTGTGGCCTACGAGGATTCACCACCACAGGAGGAATTTCATCTGCAAGCTCGACCAACAATGTACCCATTGATTGCCCAAAATACTCATGATCTTTTAACAATCGCTCATCTTCCCAGGAAGGCATGTAAGCAGGAAAACTATTACCCTGTAGAAACCGTTCAGCGTTCGATTCTTTGTTTTTCATCACAAATTCGATAAATTCCCAGCAATCCTTTTTTTTCTGACTTGCTTCCAAAATCATCAGGCCTTGTCCAGCAAAAGTGGCGGTACGAGGCCCTGCCTTGCCAGTGTTATCGATCCATGCGGGTAGAGGCAACATACCCCACAGCCCCTCCATTCCCGGAGCAAATTGCTGAAAGAGATCGAGTCCGTACCAATCCGCTCCGGCAACACATAGCACTTCGCCTGACTCAAGATCTCCGCTAAAAAAAACGGGGTCGAATACCGAACCACGGTCAGGCATTACTGTAATCTGTTTTTCAGACATCTCTGCGAACACAGATAAGATATCAAGGGCGGTATCTTCATCCGGTAAGAATTGTCCATCCTTGGAAAATAAATCACTTCCTCTTTGCCTGAGGAAAACATCGAACAGGGTGCCGTCTAGTGCCAAAAATCGCTGTGCATGGTCCTCTATGAGTCTTTCTCCCACGATACGAAAATCCTTCCAAGTTTTTAAATCTTCAGGGTCAATGTCGAATTCATCAAACAAATCCTTTCGATAATACAACATCATCGCACTTAGAGACTGCGGTAATCCAAGTAATTTTTGCTGATATGTGAAAACTTCAAGGCGTCTGGGATGAAGTTCTTTATCAAGTCCAGATTTTTCAGCTAGATCTGTAAGATCTGCAAAAGGACATGGACCGTTTAGAAAAACACCAAAAAAAGTTTCATCTAACTGTACGAGATCAGGCATTCCCTCCCCACTCCTCAACGCAACCCCTAACTTGTCCGGCATTTCTCGAAACCCATAGGCCTTTATGGTAAGGTTTAGCTTACCCTTGGTCTTTTCATTGAAAAGAGCAGCCATTTTCTCGTAGTACACCTGATCTTGAAAAGAACTAATCCACATTTCGAGATTTTGAGCAAAAGCTTTATGACTAGGTGCAGAAAGAAGGAAGCTTAAGATGAAGAGTTTAAATATTATGAATTTGATCATCGGGATATTAAGTATTTAAGCAAAATGTTATATCGCAAGCAGATAGATCGGAAGTTAAATGATTAAAAATCGAATACCAATGATTTTTTCATTTTTTTCTGGTTCTATTGTGCACCAATTCTAATGATTTTTAATTAGTTGTATTAAAAACTGCTTAAATGCTAATGTATATAAACATCCCTTCTTTAATATCTGTTCCGATTATGAAAAATTCATTTGAATTTACTGTTATTTTTACTCTCTTACTCTCCGGTCTATTTTCGTCTCAAACTTTTGGTCAAGATTACCGCGGTCAGGATATCTCCACACTTAGTCTTAGCGGAACTGATTTATCAGGAGCACAGTTTGATAACAGTACCACCTTTTCCTCGGGTGGAACTGGCGTTAACCTTTCCGGTACCAATGCCGTTCTCTCCGGCATCTCCGGTTCCGTTGACTTCTCTGGTGTAAACCTTGCAAGTGTTTCTTTCCAGGGTTCCGACTTATCTGCCGCTACCTTTGATGTACAAACTGTTTTCTCACACTTCGACCCAGGCACCGGACTGGCTCAAGGCGTTAACCTAGCCGGTACCAACGCGGTCATTTCCATACTTCCTTCTACCCCTGATTTTAGCGGGGTTAACCTGGCAAGTGTATCCTTTCAAAATGTCGACCTCTCCGGCGCTACCTTTGATGCGCAAACTGTTTTCTCACAAATCGACTCTTACACCGGACTGGCTCAAGGCGTTAACCTAGCCGGTACCAATGCGGTCATTTCCACACTTCCTTCCACCCCTGATTTTAGCGGGG
>ERZ1046876.2190-NODE-2190-length-11909-cov-5.411085_pt1 | contig 11909 bp, 3 predicted proteins | sample MGYA00383094_ERZ1046876 | MGnify/ENA primary metagenome ERZ1046876 (study PRJEB29581, sample SAMEA5548364) | metagenome | biome: marine; feature: coastal; material: water | depth 50 m | study: Short-term variability in the microbial, nano- and picoplankton... | reverse complement strand
GTTGAAAAAGTTTGTTCTCATGTGGTTGTTATTAGAGAAGGTATTAAATTGTATTCAGGAAGAGTTGATGAAATGACTGCTTCGCACGGCTTGTTTGAATTAAAAGTAGCTGAAAATACTGATAAATTAATAGAACTACTTTCAAGTTTTGACGGAATAGCAACTACTAAATTTGATGAAGATAAAATTATAGCAACCTTAAACAAGCCAGTTTCTGCAGATGAAATAAACACTTTTTTATTTAAAAACGGAATTACTTTAACTCATTTAGTGAAACGTAAACCTAGTTTAGAACAACAATTCTTAACACTAACTAACGACAATTAACATGCTTAGACTTTTAAATATAGAAATTCATAAATTAAAATACAATAAAGCTAGCCGAGTACTTATTTTAATTTATTTTTTATTATTAACCTCCATTGCTTTAATTGCTGCCATAAAATTTGATATTGGTCCTGTTAAATTTCATTTAGCAGAACAAGGTATTTTTAATTTTCCATATATATGGCATTTTAATACTTACATGGCTGCCATTTTTAAGTTTTTTTTGCTATTGGTCATTGTATCTATGATGGCAAATGAATATAGCAATAAAACACTTAAACAAAATTTAATTGACGGATTAAGCAAAAAAGAATTTATACTTTCTAAATTTTATACCGTTATTCTTTTAGCAGCAATATCTACTCTTTTTGTGTTTACCGTTTCTCTACTATTAGGCTATTGGTATTCCGATTTTAATGAGTTTTCAATTGTAACTACTGATCTTGAGTATTTGTTAGCTTTTTTTGTAAAATTAGCCGGATTTTTCTCTTTCGGTTTATTCTTAGGAATTTTAGTAAAACGGTCTGCTTTCGCGGTTGGAGCCATGTTAGTTTGGTCTATGATTGAAGGTTTTTCAAAAGGCTTATTATATTGGAAATTAGAAGATTATGTCGACAAAATTATGCGATTTTTTCCTTTGGAAGCAATGGCAAACCTAATTAAAGAACCCTTTACTAGATTAAGTGCTGTAAAAACTGTTGCCAAACAAGTAGGTGAAGATTTATCTAAAGATTTTTCAGTTCAATTTTTAGATGTTGTAATTGTATTGCTTTGGACCGCATTGTTTATTTATTTTTCATATAAATTGTTAAAAAAACGTGATTTATAAGTAATTACAAAAAAATAAAGTGTACTTTAAAAAATTATCAACTTTAACTTGTAAATTTGAAGATCAGTAATAAACTAATTTAATTTAAGTGCTAAAGAAGTTTCTACTTATTGGAATATTGTTGCTATTTACTCAAATTGGGTATTCGCAATTAAGTAAAACCCATTATATTCCGCCATTAACAAGTTCTGAATCTGGAAACGCAAATCCTGAAGATCAGTATATCTATTTATCAACACCTTCCAGCACAGATATTACATATACAATAAAACCTGTTGGTCAACCAGCTTCTAATTATATTTCAGGAGTAGTTTCAAATGCAACACCTAAAGAAATTTCTATTGGAACTGGAAACGGACAATTATTTGTCCCCTCGAGCACTACTAGTGAAGTTTTTAGTGATAAAGGATATATTATTGAAGCAGAAGATGTTATTTATGCTTCCGTTAGAATGAATGCTGGTGGTAGTGCACAGGCAGGGGCATTAGTTAGTAAAGGAATGACAGCTTTAGGTAAAAATTTCAGAGTTGGTACTTATACAAATCAAACCCCGCAAACAAATTACCTAAACTTTGTTTCAGTTATGGCAACTGAAGATAATACTCAAGTTACATTTAGTGATTTACCTGCCGGTTTACTCATTAAAAATTATACTGGTACAACTCCTGTTTCCGTAAATTTAAACAAATATCAAAGTTATGTAATCGCTACAAATAGCTTTGATAATGATACCAATAAAGATGGATTGATTGGATGTTTGGTTACTTCAGATAAAAATATTGTGGTCAACTGTGGTTCTACGAATGGAAGTTTTCATGATGGAGGAGGAAGAGATTACGGAATTGATCAAATTGTAGATTTAGCAAAAGTTGGAACTGAATATATTTTTGTAAAAGGTGAAGGAGATAACGGTTGGGAAAATGTTTTAATTGTTGCTCATTTTAACAATACAGCAATTAGTATAAATGGAAATGCTACAGCAACAATTAACGCTGGGGAATACTATTTAATTGAAGGTGGATTGTACAACTCAAATGGAAATATGTATGTTGAAACTTCAGATCCTATATTCGCATATCAAGGGGTGGGAGGAAAAGCTGGCTCTGAGGCCAATCAAGGTATGTTTTTTGTTCCTCCTTTAAGTTGCGAAACAAGAGGTAACCTTGATAATATTGCAAATATTGAAAATATTGGAACAACTACTTATACTGGAGGAATTTCTATAGTTACAAAAACCGGAAGTACTGTTACTATAAATGATTTACCAACATCAAGTTTCACAACAAGCGGCCCATATAATGTTGATGGAAAAACAGATTATGTAACCTATAAAGTTACAGGCTTAACAGGAAATGTATCTGTAAAAAGTACTGATGAATTGTATTGTGCATATTTTAACTATAATGGTGCTGCAACCTCAGGTAGTTTTTATTCAGGATTTCCAACTCCTCCAGAAATAAACTTTGATGCTGCTTTTGTAACTTTGGGTATTTGTATTCCAAATATTACTCTTGAAGTAGCTAATATGGGAAATTTTGATAGTATTGAATGGTATTATGATGATGGTTTGGGAAGTGGTTTTTTACCAACAGGAATAGTAACGTCAGATTATATCCCAACACTACCAGGTATATATAAACTAATAGGAAAATTAGATTGTTCTGGTTTAACTTTAGAATCATTAGAAATACCGGTAAGCATATGTCCTGATGATATAGATAATGATGGTATTATAGACAATATTGACATTGACAATGATAATGATGGCATTTTGAACTGCACGGAGTCTTTAGGAAATGAAGCTATTGATTTATCAAATATAAATAATGGTAATTTATCAAATGGTGGTTACTCCTATATGGGTAATATTACTACAATTGGTAATGTTGTTGCTACTCCTTTTACTGGAATTGCAGATGGAACATTTATGAGTACAGTTCCTAATAAAACGGGTACTCCAGAAACAAGTATTCAATATGATTTAAATTTCAATAAAAATCTTCATTTATTACTAGAATATCCAACTTCAAACACTCTAGGAAGTGGATTATTAACTGATGATGAAGAAATTGTAATTCGCGTACCCAGCACAAAAACTATTACACTATTAGATCCTGATGACCAACTATTAATCGATACAAATTACGATGGTATTTATGAAACTGGCGTTACGCAATTCTCTTCTTTTGAAATTAGATTTAAATTAAATGGAACTTCATTAAACATTGGTATAGGAACTTTTAGTTTATTGGCTAATAGCGTAAATTCAATTACCTATATCCATAAAAATAATTCCGATACAACCGATAATCAAGCAACCTTCAAACTGTCTGCTACTTGTATTGCAAATGATAATGATGGTGACAATATTGAAGATGCTTTAGATTATGACAGTGACAATGATGGTATACCTGATATTATTGAAGGAACAGGAACCTTGAAAACACTTTCTGGAAATGATTCGGATAGCGATGGCTTAGATGATGTATTTGATATTACTGCAGTTCCAATAGATACTGACACAGATGGAGTTTTAGATTATTTAGATTTAGATAGTGATAATGATGGAATATATGACTTAGAAGAATCTGTTAGCCTACTACCCGATACAGATTTTAATGGCATTATTGATAACATTTTAATAACTGTAGGTTTAAATGGATGGGATGATAATGCAGAAACATTTTCGGATAGTGGATTTATTGGTTTTACTTTAAGTGATATTGATGGTGATTTGGTATTTAACTATATAGATTTAGATTCAGATGGAGATAATTGTAGCGATGTTATCGAAGCTGGTTTTTCTGACGGAAATAAGGACGATTTTCTAGGCGACAGCGCTTTTACTGTTGACTCTAACGGAATTGTAAATAATGCTAGTGATGGTTATACTATACCAAATTTAGATTATAGCAATGTTGGTTTAATTACAATTATTGATCAACCTGTAGATAAAATTACGTGTGATTTATTAACAACTAACTTTTCAATTAATACAAATACTGTAGATAACTATCAATGGCAAGTAAGTTTTGATAATGGAGTAAATTGGAATGATATTTCTGACGATGCTATTTATTCAAATTCAGGAACAAATAATTTAACTTTAACAAATCCACCTATTTCATACAACAACTATCAGTATCGAGTTTTTATGACTAAAACAGGTAATAGTTGTGGCTTATTTTCTAATGAAGTTTTATTGACAGTTAATCCATTACCTCAAGCAAATAATGTTCTTGATTTAGAATTATGTGATGATTTAACTGATGGTGACGACACAAATGGTATTGTTCAATCTTTTGATTTAGAAAGTCAAACGGCAACTATTTTAGGATCTCAATCTGCAAATGATTATACTGTAACTTATCACCTTAATCTACCTGATGCAAATTCAGGAAACGCTCCACAGGTAAGTCCTTATGAAAATACTATTGCAAACGCTCAAACAATTTATGTTAGAGTTGAAAACAATACAACAGGCTGCATTAATACAAGTATAACATTTGAAGTAGTTGTAAATTCACTTCCACTAGCCTATTCTGTATATGATTTAAATCTATGTGACGATTTAATAGACGGAGATGACACAAATGGAATAGTTCAATCTTTTGATTTAGAAAGTCAAACTACAACTATTTTAGGTAGCCAATCAAGTAATGATTACACTGTTACATATCATTTATCTGATGCTGATGCAATTTCAGGTAATGCTTCACAAGCAAGTCCTTTTGAAAACACTGTTGCAGGTTCACAAATTATTTTTGTAAGAGTGGAAAATAATACTACGGGATGTGTAAATCCTCATTTAACTTTTAATGTAAATGTAGATGCACTACCAATAGCAAATCCAGTTTTAAATTTAGAAACTTGCGATAATACAACTGACGGTGATGACACAAATGGAGTAGTTCAATCATTTGATTTAGAGAGTCAAACTTCAACTATTTTAGGATCTCAATCTATGTCAGATTATACTGTTTCATATCATCTAAATGCTACAGATGTAATTTCTGGAAATGCACCACAAAGCAGTCCTTTCGCAAACTCAAATGTTAATTCTCAAACAATTTTTGTAAGAGTCCTAAATAACACAACAGGCTGTATAAATCCACATTTAACTTTTGAAGTTATTGTTCATCCTTTACCAATTATTACAACTCCAGTATTTTTAAAACAATGTGATAATGATACCGATGGGTTTAGCTCTTTCAATTTAACAGAGGTTAATGCTGAAATTTCAACAAATTATTTAAATGAAACTTTCACTTATTACACCTCTCAATTAGATGCAATTGATGGAACGGGCATAAATATAATTTCAAACCCTTCAGTTTACATAAATCAAACAGTAAATAGTGATATTGTTTGGGCTAGAGTTGAATCAACTTTTGGTTGCGCCAGAACTTCAGAAATTCAATTATTTGTTTCAACTACAGGAATTCCCGCTTCTTTCCAAAGAACTTTTAATGTTTGTGATGATTATTTAGATACAACTAATGATGATAGAGATGGAATTTCAGCATTTGACTTTAGCAGTGTTGATGTAGATGTTAGAAATGAATTTCCTGCAGGACAGCTTCTCACAATAAAGTATTTTAGAAATGAGGCAGATGCTTTAGCAGAAGAAAATGAAATTTCTGACATTTCCAATTATAGAAATATTGGCTACCCAAATACCCAGCAGATTTATATAAGGGTTGATAGTCAAATTGATAATGATTGCTTAGGTTTTGGAGATTATATTACTTTAAATGTTGAAACATTACCTACTGCCAATCCCGTTGCAATAAGCAGACAATGTGATGATGATCAGGATGGAATGTTTCCTTTTGACACTTCTAATATTCAATCTGATTTATTAAAAAATCAAACAGATGTTACAGTTTCTTATTTTGATAATTTAGGAAACCCACTGCCAAGCCCATTACCAAATCCATTTTTAACTTTAAGCCAAACTATTACTATTCGAATAACAAACAACATAACTGCTGACCCAAATGGAGCCTGTTTTGACGAAACTACTTTAGAATTTATAGTGGATACGTTACCTATTGCAAATCCTGTAACTATCACACCAGTTTGTGATGATGAATCAAACGATGGAATTTATGATTTTGATACTTCTACAATTCAAACAACATTGCTAGATAGCCAAACTGGAATGGAAGTATATTATTTTGACGAAAATGGAAATTCATTAACAAGCCCACTTCCTAATCCATTTACAAGCTCAACGCAAACTATTAAGGCACAAGTTGTAAACCCTATCAACACAAGTTGTATTGATGAAACATCTATTGATTTTATTGTAAATCCATTACCAGATTTTGAAATAGAAATACCGCCATATTTATGTATTACTGATCCTCCATCAAGCATTACTTTAAATGCAATTCAAAATGATGTTAATGAAAATCTTACTTACGAATGGACTAATCCAAATAACATTAAGTATAACACCAAATCTATTGAAGCAACTAACATAGGTATTTATTTTCTTACCCTAACCAAAACTAACGGAACCGGCTGCTTAAGAACAAAGGAAATTGAAATTTTCCCTTCTGAAAAAGCAATGATAAGTATGGATGATATAAGCATTGTAGATGATTCAAATAACAACAGCATTGCTATTAATAATTTAAATGGAAATCTTGGGTTGGGTGATTATGAATTCTCATTAATTGACATTGATGGAAATATTGAATTTCCTTATCAGGATGAACCTTATTTTAACCCTGTTCCACCAGGAATATATACTATTTTTGTCCAAGATAAAAATAATTGTGGCATAGCAACTATTGAAGTTTCTGTAATAGGTTACCCTAAATTTTTCACACCTAATAATGATGGATATAATGATACATGGAAAGTTATTGGGCTAAATGAAAATCTTTATCCAAATGCTTCCGTATACATCTTTAATCGCTTTGGAAAAATTATCGCAAAACTCAACCCTTACGGTGATGGATGGGATGGTTACTTCAACGGACAAGTGCTTCCTTCAAGTGATTACTGGTTCTCTGTTGAATTTACCGACCATTTAGGAAACACAAAAATAAAAAAAGGTAATTTCAGTTTAATTAGAAGGTAATTATATTCTTATATTAGCAAACATTTATCCTTATTAAAAGAATGAAAAGATGTTTACTTTCTATTTTTATACTATGTTCTTGTTTCATTTATGGGCAAGGAGAAGCTAATAATTGGTTTTTTGGTGAAAATGCTGGGTTAAATTTTAACACTGGCTCACCTGTTTTTTTAAATAATGGCCAATTAAATACACGTGAAGGATGTTCATCTTTTTCAGATAAAGATGGAAACCTGCTTTTTTATTCTGATGGAACCACTGTTTGGAATAAAAATCACTCAATTATGCTAAATGGCACAAATTTAAAAGGTCATCCATCAAGTACCCAATCCGCTATGATAATTCCCCGACCTGATAGTTTCAATGAATACTATCTTTTTACTGTTGGATCTGCTTCAAGCGATGGTGAAACAGGTTTTAATTATTATACAATTGACATGAATAGAGATGGAGGTCTAGGGGAGGTTGTAGCTGGACCAATTGATTTAACTGAAGGGAAATCGTCTTTATGGACTGAAAAAGTAGCTGCTATTAAAGGTTATGATTGTAATACATATTGGGTAGTTTCTTATGTTTTTAATGAATTTTATGCCTATAAAATTAACAATACTGGTGTTGAAACTGCTCCAATCATTTCTCCGGGTTCTGATACAGTCACTGACAGAAGAGGATATTTAAAAATTTCACCTGATGGCAAAAAGTTGGCCATTGCTTTTATGAGCAAATATAATGGCAATGGCCAACAGTCAACGGCTGGTTCTTTTTTATTATATGATTTTAATAATGTTACTGGTGAAATTACCAATAAAAGAATTTTACCTCTTACTGCTCCTGCAGATAGACCATACGGAATAGAATTTTCATCAAATAGTGAGAAACTATATGTAACTGCATCCAATGATTATTATAGTAGTAATTATAATGATAATAATAATCCAGCAAACCATTTTTCTACGCTATACCAATTTGATTTAAGCTCAAGTATAACTAATAATATAATTAATTCAAGAACAGTTATAGATTCTCAAAATTTATTTAGAGGTGGTTTACAGCTAGGTCCAGACCAAAAAATTTATAGAGCGTTATCACAAAGTTATAATATAGGAATTCCTTTTTTAGGTGTTATTGAAAACCCTGAAGAAGATGGTATTGCCTGTAATTATAAACATAGAGAAATTCCTTTAGGTAGCAATAATTCAACTCAAGGACTACCTCCTTTTATTGCTTCCATTTTCTCTCAAATCGAAATTACGGATGGAAATTCAACAATAAACTTAAACAATACAACAGTTAAAAGTTGTGAAGGAGAAAACTACATGCTACAACCTCAAAATATAGAAGGCAGTCCAACTTACACATGGACTTTTAACGGTTCTATTATAAGTAATATCGCAAAATTGTCACTATCTAATTTAAGTAAATTGGATGAAGGAATCTATTATTTAGATGTTGAAACCATTGATGATTGCGGTTTTAAAATAACATATAAAGGCGAAGTAGATATTGAAGTCTACCAGCCTCCAACACTAACAAAACCAAGTAATATTTTACAATGTGATGATGACAATGATGGTATATTTGATTTTAACTTAAACGCTATAAAAAACAGTGAAGTACTTAATGGTCAAGATCCAGATAACTTTCAGGTTTTATATTTTACATCTCAAAATGAGGCTGATTTAAATCAAAACTCTTTGCCCAATCCATACACATATAATTCAGGATTTACTCTTGAGACTGTTTATGTTCGAATTCAGAATAAAAATAATAGTGACTGTTTTCTGACAGAAAGTTTTACAATTGAACTATTTGAATCTCCAAATCCATCAACTTCAATAATTAATTATAGTGTTTGTGATTCTAATACAGTTGGCACTGATGTTAATGGTATTGAAGAATTTGATTTGACTTCAAAACAAACAGAAATATTAAATGGTCAATCTGCTTTAGATTTTAGTATTTCATACTTTACTGATGCAACTTTAACAAATAAAATTACATCGCCTACTAATTTTAAAAACACAACTACTGGATTACAACCTATTTTTGTAGAGGTGCAAAATATAAATAATTCTGATTGTACTGCTTCAACTTCTTTTAATATTGAAGTTTTTGAACTCCCAATTATCAATCCTAACTTTGTATTTAAACAATGTGATGAAGATGGACTTAGCGATGGATTTACCAATTTTAATTTAGACGAGGCTAATGAATATCTTACAAACGGAGATACAAATTTAATCGTTACTTATTTTGCCAGTTTTAATGATGCTGAGGTGAACGATTCTCCAATTGTTAGTGCTCCGCATAATAATAACACTTTAGCTACAGTGTTTGCTCGAATTGAAAATATAAATGGGTGCCACAGAGTCGCTCAAGTAGATTTATTGGTTTCTGCCACCTCATTTCCTGATGGGTATTTAAAAGTAGTTTCGAATTGTGATGATGATGATACTATTGACGGAATTCGCGAATTTGATCTTTCTCCATTCGAAGCTGAGATTATTGACCTCTTCCCATCTGGTCAAAACTTATCCGTTACTTATTATAGAAATCTTTCTGATGCACAATTAGAAATAAATATAATTCCAAAAGATGTGTTATATCAGAATGAAACTCCTTTTAATCAAACCTTATTTGTAAGAGTCGAAAGTGATGATAATGGTGAATGTTTTGGAATGGGGCCATATTTACAATTAATTGTGCAACCCAGACCTGAATTTGAAATTCCTGAAACTGAAATTTACTGTCAAAACTTATCTTTTGTAGAAGTTCAGTCTACGAATGCTTTGGGTATTTACAACTATAAATGGTTTGATAGCAACAACCAAATAATTAGCACCAATAGCAATGCCCTTATTAAAACCGATGGAATTTTTACCGTTGTAGCAACTTCACTTGATGGATGCCAATCATTTCCACAAAAAATTACCGTTAAACCATCAATTATTGCAACAATTACGCAAGATGACATCACTATAGTTGATGATTCCCAAAACAACTCTATCAGTATTTCAACAACCAACTTAGGAATTGGAGATTATGAATTTGCGATAATTGATATTGATACAAATATTGAATTTCCATATCAAGATGAACCTTATTTTGAAAATGTTGCACCAGGAATTCATACTATTCTAATTAATGATAAAAATAACTGTGGTATAGCATCTATTGATATTTCTGTGATTGGATATCCTAAATTCTTTACTCCAAATAATGATGGATTCAATGACACCTGGCAAATTCAAGGAGTCAATGAAAACTTTTATGCAACCTCTAATATTGAAATTTTTAATAGATTTGGAAAAATGGTCGCCAAAATTAGTCCAAAAGGAGATGGGTGGAATGGAACATATGATGGACTCACATTACCTTCCTCAGATTATTGGTTCTCTGTGGAATTAATTGACAATAACGGAAATAGTAAAATTAGAAAAGGCCATTTCTCTTTAATTAGACATTAAATTATGAAAAAGACATTAAAATTTATATTGATATTCTCTCTATTTTCTTCATCAATATTTTCTCAAAATGATTGTTCTGACGCTATTGTCGTTTGTGGAAATAGTGGTTTTACTGGTTTGGAGGCTACAGGTGTAGGTATACAAGAATTAACCAACTCTAACACCTGTTTTAGTGAAGAAAATAATAGTATTTGGTTAAAACTAAATATTGATACAGGTGGTACTTTAGGTTTTACATTAATACCAAATTCCCCTGAAATTACAGTAGATTTTGATTTTTTTATTTTTGGACCAAATGTTAATTGCGGAAATATTGGGCAAGCTATAAGATGCTCAACAACCAACCCACAGGCGGCAGGGCAAGGAGATAATTTAACAGGGATGAACAGTACAGAAACCGATACAGCCGAAGGTCCTGGTGCGGCAGGGAACAGTTTTGTTCAATGGCTTACTGTTAGCAGTGGAGATTCTTATTTTTTGGTAATTGACCGTCCAATTGGAAATAGTAACTTCGACATAACTTGGAATGGTACTGCCACTTTTGCTGAACAGCCAACTTTCGATATTCCGACAGGAACATCTTTGAATTTAGAACAATGTGATACTGATGGCATTATAGATAATAGCTCTAACTTTAACCTTTCAGTAAATAATAGTGTAATAGGTACACAAACTAATGTGACAGCTACTTATTACACTTCAAATAATGATGCAATTTTAGGAGAGAGTGCTATTTTAAACCCTAATAGTTATTCAAATATTAGTTCTCCGCAAACTATTTATCAAAGACTTACAAATACCGTTTCAGAATGTTTTAGCATTACGGACTTTACATTAATTGTAAATTCAGGTGTTTCTTATGACACTGCCCAAGACCTGCAAGGTTGTGATGATGATAATGATGGGTTTGTAACTTTTGACTTAACATTAAATAATTCTATTAACATAGACCCTTTAAATCATACGCTTACATTTTTCGATACTGAGAATAATGCGTTATTAAACAATTCTTCCGGTATTTTACCTACTAATTATACAAACAATGTAGCTAATCAAAACCAATTTGTGTGGCCAAGAATTGAGAACAACACTACTGGCTGTTTTTCAGTAACTTCCTTTGAATTACAGCTATTTGAAATGCCAACACTAACAAAACCAAGTAATATTTTACAATGTGATGATGACAATGATGGTA
>ERZ1046876.2189-NODE-2189-length-11915-cov-38.326813_pt1 | contig 11915 bp, 15 predicted proteins | sample MGYA00383094_ERZ1046876 | MGnify/ENA primary metagenome ERZ1046876 (study PRJEB29581, sample SAMEA5548364) | metagenome | biome: marine; feature: coastal; material: water | depth 50 m | study: Short-term variability in the microbial, nano- and picoplankton... | reverse complement strand
AAAGCTGAAGTACCCGCACCTGCGAAAGCAGCAACACCTGCTCCTCCGAAAGCAGCTACACCTGCTGCTCCGAAAGCAGATACGCCAGAAGAAGTAGATTTTGCTCCAGAGGTTAAAGTAACACAAAGACTATTAACTGTCGTTAAGGCAAAACCAATTCAAAAAGCGGCATCTGAGCCAGTTGATAAAGTTAACACTTGGCCACACCTCATGCTTCCAGAGTTTATTTCATTAATGGCAATGATGGCATTTTTAATTTTATTGAGTGCAATACTCCAGGCACCACTTCTAGAAGAGGCAAATCCAAATATTACTCCTAACCCAGCAAAAGCTCCTTGGTACTTTCTTGGTTTACAGGAGGCATTGTCTTATTGGGATCCACAGATTGCTGGAGTTATGATTCCACTTGTTATCGGCTTAATTGGTTTTGCAGCTATTCCATATATTGATAGAAACAAGGAGAACAATCCGTCAAAGAGAAAATACGCAATCATGATGTATACATTTTTCTTAGCTGGAGCTGGAACACTTACAATAATTGGAGTGTTGTTTAGAGGACCTGGTTGGAACTGGACGTATCCATGGATTGACGGCATATGGTTTGATGACTTATTAGATTGGATATATTTCGAATGAGCATAGTGGAGCTATCTTTTATTGCCATTGGGGCAATAGGTCTATTAGGTGTTGTAGGAATTGTTGCAATTGTTACCGGTAGAGGACCTGGCAATGTTGATTGGAAGAAAAACTTAGACAAACGAGCTGTAAAAGCTGAAAAGAGTAAAGAAAAGACAAGTTTTTTTGCACCCTCAAAACCAAAGTCAGTTGAAGAAGTAAATGTTGAAGAAGTTACTTCAGAGGAAACTGAAGAAGCTATAGAAGAGACTGATGGTTCAATTAAAATTGAAGAAAAAGTAGTTTACGAAGAAATTTCTGAAGAAGAGAGATACATCACAAGAAAACAATTTTTAGGAAAAGCACTTGGAGGTACGTTTGGAGCTTTCATGGGAATCCAAGCGCTTGCATGGCTCGGGTTTCTGTGGCCAAAAGTCTCCGGTGGTTTCGGTTCAAAAGTAGATGCTGGAAAAATTGAAGATTTAAAAAATCAAATTATACAAGCAGATGGTTCTGTTATACCTGCTTTCATACCAGAGGCAAGAGCATATGTTTTACCATTTAGCGAGAGTACTGCTGGAGATTCACAATTTACTGACGGATCAACAATTGCTGATGGATTAGTAGCAGTTTACCAAAGGTGTGTCCATCTTGGTTGCAGGGTTCCGTGGTGTAACTCATCTCAAGGTTTCGAATGTCCATGTCATGGTTCAAAATACAATATGGTTGGGGAATATTACGCAGGACCAGCACCTAGAAATTTAGATAGATTCGTAGTAAATGTCTCGTCTTCAGGGAAGCTTATTATTGACACAGGTACAATTATTGAGTCCCCTAGAGCTCCAGGTCTTTCTGTAAAATATCCTCAAGGTTTATCATGTATCGCTTTAGCTCCAACTGAAGAGTCTTAATGAATAGTTCTATTTTCATAACCCTTCTCTCATTAGCCATTGTTGGTGCTTTGGCATATTTTGCTGCTGTAGGGTTTAGAGGTTCAGGAAAGAATGAAGAGCTACCTGCAAACCTTACAAAATATAAATCTGATGATGAATTGGAAACCAAACACCTTGACAAGTCTTTGTCATGGGCTGTACTTATTGCTTCCCTTTTAACTATTATGATTCCACTTTATTATCTTGGTGAAGACTCCCGACAAGAGAGTTTCGTCGAAGAGTTTGAAGATGTCTCCGTTGAGAGAGGACATCATTTATACGAAGAATTTGGCTGTGGTAATTGTCATGGCGTGGATGGTGGAGGAGGAGCCGCTTCCTACGTAGAAAAACGTAGTGGTGTAAAAGTAACCTGGGCAGCACCTGCAATTAATAATGTTTTCTATAGATACGATGACTCAGAAGTAAAATACTGGCTTATTTACGGAAGAGCTAACTCACCTATGCCTGCTTGGGGTCTTGAAGGTGGAGGTCCAATGAATGACGGACAGCTTGAAGATCTGATTGACTACTTACATTCCTTTCAGGTAGAGCAGTCGTTTGAATTAGGAACTATTGAATCAAGTATCAACTCTTCTTTACTCAGACTTGAGAACTCAGCACTTCAAGTAGAAAACGAAATTATTAACCAGAAAATTTTAATTGAAGAAATAAAAGCTGGGCCAGCAAAATTACCCGTCTTACAAGAAGCTGTTGATAAAATTTCAGCATTACTTGAAAAAGATAGCGGGATTGATTCGGATGAGGATGGCCTCTATGATTCGGTAGAAGTAGAGATTTCAGAATATAGTGCAACAATCGCAGACATTGTAGGTTTATCTGTATTAAACCTGAACCCAGAAGAAGAAGAATCGACACCATCTAGAAAAGATGCTTCTGTCGCCAGGGGTTACTTGTCACAACTCAACTCACAATTAATCAACACCGGGATATTAGTAGGTGGTCAAGAAAAATTCTTAAACGAAGGTTTAGAAGGACTTAAATTCTTAGAAACAGCGTTAGAACAGAGACTATGGGAAGTTTCATTTGAGGATATCGCTGAATCTACATTTGGCGGTAACATCGATGAAGCTAAAAGAGCTGTAGGTCTATTCAATGCTTACTGTGCACGATGCCATACTGCTGGTTACTCAGCTGGTGTAGCGTACACAAAGAAAATTGGATCTGGTGGATTAGGACCAGCACTGAGAGCTGGTAGAGCGAATATACAGTTTAAATCTAGAGAAGATCTTATTGATTTCATTATTAATGGTTCTGTCAATGGTAAAGGGTACGGAGTCAATGGTGTTGGCGGAGGTAAGATGCCAGGATTTGGAGCTGTATTACCAGAGTCTGACATTGCATTAGTGATAGACTATTTAAGAGGAATGGAGCCTGATGCGTGACATAATGAGATCTTTGCTTTCAGCAAATCTAACAATCACTGGAATAATTATGTTTATCGGCTCGCTTGTAACATTTTTTGGTTCTACTTTTTTAATCAATGCAACCAACCTTGGTAAAAGATTAGGATTTTTAGTAGTTGGAGCTGGAACATTCGGTTGGTGTATTATTAATTCAATACTCTTTGTTCTATATGCACCCCGAGGTCCAAAACCTGCAGAAATTGAGGGACTCAATGCTTTCGAAATTAGAATTCTTCCTTTAACATTTCTCGCTGGTTCAACAATACTCTTTGTAATGTTTGTCATTGCACTCAATAGATACGAACAAGAGAAAACTGAAGCCGAAAATACTACTGAGTAAAAAACTATAAACCTCCCTTCTGTATAATTAAATCATGGAAGAAATAGTAGATATTATCACAACAATCGTACAAGTAATTATCGTCGGTATAGTTATTTTCAGACTTTTCAGAATACTAAGACCCTTCGAGAGAGGTCTAATTGAGAGATTCGGAAAATACAACAGAGAAGCAAGTCCAGGTTTGAATATTGTCATTCCTTGGGTTGAACGTCTCATCATAGTTGACATGAGAGAGCAAGTTATTGACGTACCTCCACAAGAAGTTATTACGAAAGATAACGTAAATATCACAGTTGATGCCGTGATATATTACGAGCCAACAGATCCAAAGAAATTAGTTTATAACGTAGGAGACTTTATTACCGCTGCAACGAAACTAGCTCAAACTAACTTAAGAAATGTTGTTGGTGATTTGGAATTAGACGCAGCACTCACATCAAGAGAAAACATTAACACTCAACTAAAACTTATTCTTGATGAAGCAACTGATAAGTGGGGTACTCGAGTTGTAAGAGTTGAGATTCAAAGAGTAGATCCTCCTCAAGATGTTCAAGATGCAATGAACAAGGTCATGAAAGCTGAAAGAGACAGAAGAGCAGCAGTTACTGAAGCTGAGGGTGAGAAAAAAGCAGCAATTTTGACTGCTGAAGGTCAAAGACAGTCACAAATACTATCTGCACAAGGTGAGGCTGAAGCTCTTAAAGCTGTTGCGGATGCACAAAAATATGAAAAAATCGCAGTCGCTGAAGGTGAAGCAGATGCTATTGAACAAGTCTTTAATGCAATTCATAAAGGAAATCCATCAAATGATTTGATCGCTATTAAGTATCTTGAATCATTAGAAAAAATTGCCGATGGAAATGCAACCAAGATATTCTTACCAGCTGAATTATCAGCGACGTTGGGAAGTATTGGGGCTATCTCTGAGTTATTTAAAGAAGATAAAGACGAATCAGATAAACTTGCTGACGAATAGGTAGATACCTATAAGTAGAAGTGAAATACCACTTACTTTATTTATTAGATTTTTTGTTTTGTCAGATGAATTCTTAAAGAAGAAATCACTAGTAAATGCATAGGTGATATCTGCAATAAAATTTACAGCTAGGGTTATTAGACCCAGATAAATTAAGCTCATAAAATAACTTGTTTCATCTGACATGTATATTGGCAATACCGTGAGATAAAAAACCCACATTTTAGGATTCAAGAGATTTACTTGAAGACCTGATAGAAAAGCTGAATTATCAGCTAGTTTTTTTTGAGTGTCTGTGTCTGATGTAATTGTCTGATAGCCCTTAAAAATAATATAGATAGAGCCAATAAAGTAAATAACATTAATCATGACAGGTACAGTGTTAACTAAAAGACTTACAACTATTGCTGAAACTAAAGTTATCCCTATTGCTCCAACAGCAGCTCCTAGACCAACCTCAATACCTTTACGTCGCGAATTCTGGACAGATTGATTTACAACTAAGGCAATAATCAATCCAGGGCTAAAAGCAACACTAAATTGGATTATTAAAAAAGGAAGTAATGCTGTAGTACTAATCACACAAGTACAGTACTAGATTCAAGCTTTACTCTTTTGAAGTTCAGGAACTCCAAGAACCATACTTATTTCAAGATCTTTATACTCTTCTGCTATCTGGTTACCAATAATGATTAACAATTCAAGGGTTAGTTCTTTCTTTCCTTGGTTAGCTCCAAAAGTTCGAGGAGCATCAGCGTACTGCTTTTTAACATTATTAAATAATTCAGTAGATTCTGTTTTGTTAAAGTTGTCTGAGATCAATTTTTTAGTGATTGATTCAAAGCTTTTTCTTTGTCTTCTAGGAAGGTTAAATTTCATATGAATATACTAACTAATTATTGATTCTTACCTGTAGTGAGACTTCATAATCTTCTGAATATTTAACAGTATCTAATTCAGTAAAAATAAATTTTTCATGAAAAAGAAATGAAGGAATATTTTTAGTTGGAAGAAGATTTATCTCTGCAGTTAAGTGGGCAATACTATTTTTTTCAGCAAAGTTAACAACTTCCTTGTAGAGCATAGAGCCGATAGATTGATTTCTGTAGTTTTCATCAACAGCTATTCGGTCTATGTACAAGAAATTATTTATTCTGTTGTTAATTTCTTTAAAATTCTTATGTTCCATTTCATTCATAAAAGTTATAGTCGCATCTGTATCTTGAAAACATATCACAAATCCAACTACTCTATCCTCCACAACAGCACATAAGGCGTAATCAGATTTTTTTAATAGTTCTTGTAAACCTTTTAACGTTTTTGTCCCAACCTCGGGGGTATTTTCCTCATTAATCCGATGACAGGCTTCTACATTTTGAATATTTATTGGAATTATGTTCATTTGATGTCCTTAAAATTATACATTCTATGTATAAAATGTTAAATTATTCATATGGGGAATACTACTGTACTAATGAGCTCACCGGAATATTTTAAAGTTGAATATTCTATTAATCCTTGGATGGTTGAAGGTGTTGATGTAAATCTTGACCTAGCAAAACAACAATGGAAAAATCTTAAAATAACAATTGAACAGGCAGGAGCTTCTGTAGAGGTAGTGCCACCGCATGAGCAGTATCCAGACCTAGTATTTACTGCAAATTCAGGAATAATTAACGAAGACAAAGTCTTAATTGCAAATTTTAAATTTGAAGAGAGACAGGGTGAAGAAGAAATATACTCTAATTGGTTTTCGGAAAATGGATACTCGGTATCAAGAATTCCATCTGACTTTAAATTCGAAGGAAGAGGTGATGCATTTGTTATGGGAGAATATCTCGTTGGTTCATACGGTATAAGAAGTGATAAAGAAGCTTTGTTATACATAGCTAGTGAGTTTGGACTTAAGCCAAAAATTGTAGAGCTTGCCGATCCAAAATTTTATCATCTAGACACTTGTTTTCAGCAATTACCAACAGAAAATAAAGATGCAATTTTCTATCCAAAAGCATTTAAGGATGAGACATTATCTGAGTTTGATGACATTTTTAACTTAATTCCAGTCTCTGAAGAGGATGCGAATAAATTAGCATGTAATGCTGTAGTAATTAATGATACAGTGATTTTCCCATCAGAAGATATTGAAGTTATGGAAAAGGTCAGGGAACTAGGACTTAATGCCGTCTCTGCAAATGTTTCAGAGTTTCTTAAATCTGGTGGTGCATGCCAGTGTCTTGTAATTACATTAAAGTAAGAATATGATTCTTAAAGCTATTTTTTGGCCAATTAAAAAGGTATTGTTCTTTCCAATAAAGATTCTTTTTTATGGAACACTCCTATTTATTGTTGGGATTTTATTTTTTCAATACAGAGCTGAGTATGACGTAGACGTAAGTCCATTAAGTGTGGCTGAATATGAAAATTGTATCAATGTTATTGATGACTATGATGTCACGATAAATCTACTTTCACAGTATGTTGAAAAACTTGATAGTCAGCAACAATCTTTTCTATACAGCTATCTACCAGATTCATTTAGTGTCTTAACCACGCCTCAAGAGATAAGTGAGGAAGACTTTCAAAATGTCAGAACATTTCTAAAGAACTACTTACAAGCTGGAAGGTTCCCGGGTATGGGAGGAAAAGCTCTAGCTCCTCAAGCTGCAAGTTTATGCAGAGATGGATTAAGTTAAATCTTCAACACTTGCATTCGTTAACTTAACAAGTGTTTCAGGTGAAAGAAAAAACTTACTAACTCGATTTCCACCACCTATAAAAACCTTCTCTCTATTCATGACATTTTTATCAACGTAAATTTTTATATTCTCTGGAAGGCCTAAGGGACTGATTCCTCCATATGTTTGTTTCGTCAGTAGTTCAGCTTCTTCTCTGGAAGCAAAGCTGAGTTTTTTTGAATTTAATACAGATTTTCCTTTGTGATTAACATCTAATCTATCAGTGCCGAGAACACAAAATAATGCATAAAACTCCTGGGGTTTTTTGGATTTTATCAGTATCGCATTGCACGAATCCTCAATTTTATAACCATAGTGATCGCAAAAGCTTTGGGTGTCAGAAAAAGCATCTTCACATTCAAATATTTCAAGTTCATCTTGATTATCTTGATAAAGATTTACAACGGTTTTATGAATATCCACCATAGGAATAATGATATCTGTTTTTTTTATGTAAACTTCTCATATGGAATTTAAAACAATTATCGAACCATTTAAAATTAAGTCAGTCGAACCACTAGCAATAACTACCCCAGAACAGAGAAAAGAATTCCTGGAGAGAGAAAGCTGGAATCTTTTTGGTCTTCAGTCTCAAGAGGTAACAATTGATTTATTAACTGATTCAGGAACTGGTTCAATGTCCTCTGAACAATGGGCTGCAATAATGAGAGGCGATGAAGCATATGCTGGTTCACACTCATGGCAGAGATTTAATGAGGTAGTTTCAGATTTAACTGGATACAAACACATTATTCCAACTCACCAGGGAAGAGCAAGTGAGAAAATTCTTGCAACCATTACCGTAAAAGAGGGTGACATCATACCTAGTAACAGTCATTTTGACACAACAAGGGCAAACTTTGAAGCTGCACTTGCTACACCGGTAGATTTATTATGTGAAGAGGGACTTGATTTACTTGCACCTTCACCATTCAAAGGCAATATAGATTTAAATAAACTGGAAGCATTACTTGCAGGTGAAGATAATGAAAAGATTCCATTCGTATTAATGACAATCACCAACAACACAGGTGGGGGTCAGCCAGTCTCAATGGAAAACCTAAAAGCTGTTAAGGCTCTGTGTGAAAAATATAATAAAATGTTTCTACTTGATGCATGTCGATTTGCTGAAAATGCTTGGTTTGTAAGTCAAAGAGAAGATTCATATAAAGATGTTGAAATTAGAGATATTGCTAAAGAAGCATTTCGATTGGCAGATGGATGCACAATAAGTCTCAAAAAAGATGGTTTTGGTAACATTGGTGGACTTCTTGCACTTAATGACGATACTCTTGCGGAAGCAGCAAGGAATGTATTGATTTTAACTGAAGGATTTCCAACCTATGGAGGTCTTGCAGGCAGAGATCTAGATGCTCTAGCCCAAGGTTTGAAGGAAATAACTGACAGACATTATCTCGAATACAGAGCAAGATCTATTTCTTATCTAGCTGAAAAAGCTATTGAGTATGGTATTCCAGTTGTACAACCAGCTGGTGGTCATGCACTATATATTGATGCCAAAACATTCCTTCCAAACATTCCACCTCATCAATATCCTGGTCATGCTGTCGCCTGTGAAATATATCTGATTGGTGGTGTCAGGGGCGTTGAGTTGGGCACTTTGGCTTTTGGTGTAGCAGGCGAAAATGGAAATCCTGATACTCCTGCAACTCATGAGCTTGTACGACTAGCTGCACCTCGAAGAACTTATACACAGAGTCACTTTGATTATGTAGCTGAGGTTTTAGAAAAACTAGCTGAAAATAAAGATAAATTAAAGGGTTACGAGATAATTGAACAGCCTAAACTGTTAAGACATTTCACGGCAAAATTAAAACCCATTTCTTGAACGTCTCCAAACCCAACAAAAAATATTTAATACTCTTATTAACATTTCTTACTTTTTGTGCTCAAAGTGAACTTGGTGACCCTCCTGTGTTGGTTACTTCAACAACAATGCAAGTTACAGAAGAAATACCACCCTTAGATGAGCCGGAAGTATATGTTATGTTACTTTGGCATCAACACCAGCCTTATTATCCAAAAGATGCAGATGGTTATTTCACTAAACCCTGGGTAAGGCTGCATGCTACAAAAGATTATCTAGATATGGTTGAACTTGTTCAAGAGCATGAAGGCTTAAGAGTAACATTTAACCTAACCCCAACATTAATCAACCAATTAAGGGAATTAGAGAATGGAGTTAAAGATATATATTGGGTTCATACAGAGATTGAAGCTACTCAATTAACTCAAGACCAAAAAACATTTCTAAGAAATAGATTCTTTGATATAAGTTCAAGGACAATCAATCAGTCACCAAGATACTTAGAACTCAAAAACCTAAGACAATTCCCTGAAAAATGGTTAGATGCTGACTATTTAGATTTACAGGTATTGTTCAACCTAGGTTGGACAGATCCCAAATACCTACTTCAGTCACCACTTAATAAAGTTGTTGAGAAAGGTTCTAGTTTTACAGAGGAAGATAAAGAAATTGTGCTGAAAATACATTCTGAGATTGTTAAAAAAGTAATCCCAGCACATCTAAAAGCATATGAGGATTACGCAATCGAGCTTATTACAACACCTTATGCTCACCCTATTCTTCCATTAATTCATGATTCAAATCTTGGAAAAGTAGGAGACACTCAGTCAGCTTTCCCAGTAAATAATTTCACCTATCCTGAAGACGCACAGGAGCATGTAATGAGAGGCAAAGAAGTTTTTGAAGAAAATTTTGGCTTCTCACCTAATGGAATGTGGCCAGGAGAGGGAGCTGTTTCGCAGGATGTTTTAAAGTATTTTAATAACGAAAATATTTCTTGGATTGCAACGGGTGAACAACCTCTTTCAAAATCATTAGATGTTACATTTCAACGATGGGTTGGGGGCGTCTCCTCGAAACCAGAATTACTCTACAGACCTTGGAATACGGAGCTAGAAAATGGAGAGTCTGTAGCTATATTTTTTAGAGACAACTATCTATCAGACAATATGTTTAATTACTCAAGCAAAAGAACAGATCTTGCTGTTGCAGAATTTGAAAATACAATGCTAAAAATACGTGAAAAAACTGCTGATTTGGAATTCACACCTGTTGTCTCAATTATTGCTGATGGAGAAAATTTCTGGGAGTCATATTCAAATGACGGAATAGATTTTCTTAATGGAATGTATGATGTGTTGACCAAGTATGACTGGATTAGAACCGTGACCCCATCTGAGTATTTAGGAGTGTACCAAAATCAGCTTGATACTATTGATAATCTATATCCTGCCTCTTGGTTCCAGCCCAACTATGCAACATGGATTGGAGAAACTGATGAAAATAAAGCATGGGATTATTTGTTTAAGGTAAGAAGTGATTTTGAAACTGCAAAAAATTCAAACAATTATACAAGTGAAGAGATAGAAGCCGCATATGAGTATATTCTTTTAGCCGAAGGATCTGATTGGTTTTGGTGGTATGGAGATGATCAGAACTCCAGCGTAGACGAATACTTCGATGAAGCTTTTAGAACTTTGCTCTCAAACGTATATATTGTGCTCAATATAGATATACCAACATTTTTAAGTGAACCAATTAATAAGTACTAACCTAAAAGTATGAAAAAATGGAATTGGCCACTTCTTGCAGTGATCACTTGGCTCACAGCTTTTATTACTGGAGTGTGGGCAGATTATGGTACCGATGAAGGAGTTTTTACAATCACCAATCTTCTTACTGGTAGTTCAACATTAGGTTTTCTCATTTACTATTTAAATACTCGCAAGAAGTTAATTTAAATTAAAAATACCTTACCCATTTAAAACATACAACTGTACTATCTATTTAGAAGCTGTCTTTTTAAGAATTAGTGTTGCAACACTATAAGCTTCAAGCAGTAGAAGAGAGGACCTTTCATTCTCTCTTTTTCTGTTTCTGGGGTAAATAAACCAATTAATAACATAAAAGCTAGATGATGAAACTACCTTTTTTCCCAATATAAATGGCTTAGTTGTGAGATTTGAACAGTAGAGAATTTAATCAATGTATTATAATATTTACATAATGTATGTTATACTATACACAATGTATGTTATACTATACATATAGAATAAATTACAAAAACATAATTAAGGAGAATAATGAAAAATAAGTATTTGAAAGAGATCAGATTGAAAGTTATAGGGTTATAAGTATGAACGCAAAACTTATAGGAATCTTAGCAGAGATAGGCGCAACATCACTAACGATGATGTGGACCTGGAGGAACTTAAGTGGATTCTCAACAATGACTATAAAGTCAATTTCTAAAGTCCTTACACAGGGAATCGGGATCGTTATTGTGGCAGTTGTTTTGGTCTCAATATTTGTTTCTATTTTTTCAGCAGTTCAAAGTGGAGATCATAGTGGTGCAGGTCTTGAAGATGAAAGAGATAGAATGTATGAACTATATGCCACACAACTCAGCAGCGGTATATTTGGCTTGGCCATGGTAACAGTTCTTATTTTAATGGGCTGGTTTAATCTTTCCGTCAACGCAGGACTTATTGCTATTGTCTACTCAGGATTTACTGCAGTTGTTGCAAGCGGTATTTTAAAAATGTATCTTTATAGATAATAAAGATACAAATGGCAAAAAAGAAAATCAAAATAGAGAACTCAGTTAGAAAACTAAGGTTTAACAATAATGAGATGACACAACAAGAACTTTCTGATTTAGTAGGTGTTACTAGGCAAACAGTGGTGGCTATTGAAAAATACAAGTACACGCCATCACTAGAGTTAGCATTTAAAATTGCATTGGCATTCGATAAAGAGATACAGGAAGTATTTTACATTAAGGAGTACTCATAAGGATTATGAAGAAGAGTAATGCACTATTACTCATACTTAGTAAATAAGCT
>ERZ1046876.2185-NODE-2185-length-11935-cov-4.280556_pt1 | contig 11935 bp, 26 predicted proteins | sample MGYA00383094_ERZ1046876 | MGnify/ENA primary metagenome ERZ1046876 (study PRJEB29581, sample SAMEA5548364) | metagenome | biome: marine; feature: coastal; material: water | depth 50 m | study: Short-term variability in the microbial, nano- and picoplankton... | reverse complement strand
GTGATTCATTAATTTCCTTTGGAAGTTCAGTTCTTTCTGGCGCCCTCAAAAAGGTTGCGACTAGGCCTTTAGAATCAACATCTATCCAATCGCTTGCATTGCGTGTTTCAGCAACTGACATTGCAAACTGGATACGTGATTGATCTTTACTTTTACTTCTTACAGAAATCTTATCGGTTGCTTGAACTTGATATGAAGGAATATTAATAATATTACCGTTAACTTCAATATTTTTATGATTTACAAGTTGTCTTGATTCTGCTCTTGTTGAGCCAAAACCTGATCGGTAAACAACATTATCAAGTCTTGATTCTAAGTAAGTAAGAAGGTTTTCACCTGTAGAACCTTTCTTGCTAGCAGATTTTTTATAATAATTTCTAAATTGTTTCTCGAGAATTCCATATAATCTTTTTACTTTCTGTTTTTCTCTTAACTGAAGAGCATAGTCAGATAATTTCTCTCTTCTCTCTGTGACAATGCCAGGTTTTCTATCTAATTTACATTTTGTATCTAGAGCTCTTGAACCAGATTTTAAATACAAATCTGTACCTTCACGTCTCATTAATTTACATTTTGATCCTGTATATTTAGCCATTAGACTCTCCTCTTTTTAGGTGGTCTACATCCATTATGTGGTAATGGAGTAATATCTTTGATATTAGTAATTTTATAGCCTGCGCTGTTAAGTGCGCGTACAGCAGAATCCCTTCCTGGTCCTGGTCCTTTAACAAGAACCTCTAAACTTTTAATTCCAAATTCAGTAGCTTTTTGTCCTGCTTTTTCAGCTGCTACCTGTGCAGCAAATGGAGTACTCTTTCTAGAACCTCTAAATCCTGAACCTCCTGATGTTGCCCAAGCGAGAGTATTGCCTTGTTTGTCAGTAATTGTCACAATTGTGTTATTGAAGGATGCATTAATATGAGCTACGCCTTCATTAACAATTTTTTTTATTTTTTTCTTTTTAGTTTTGTTTACCATATTATTTTGCTTTTAGTAATTTCCTTGGTCCTTTTCTTGTTCTGCTATTATTTTTTGTTTTTTGTCCTCTTAAAGGTAATCCTTTTCTGTGCCTAATACCTCTATAAGAGCCTATATCCATAAGACGTTTAATGTTGATTGAATTTTCTCTTCTTAAATCACCTTCTAGTTGATACTCATCAATAAACTGTCTAATTATCTCTAATTCTTTTTCTTCTAAGTCTTTTACTTTTTTTGTAGATTGAATTCCTACTTTCTGGCAGATAAATTTAGCTCTTGTATTACCAATTCCATAGACGGAAGTTAAAGCAATCCATATATGCTTGTGATTTGGTAAATTTATTCCTGCTATTCTTGCCATATCTATCTCTGAGCGTAAATTCTATATTTCATTGGTCATTAATACAACTAATATATTATCCTTGTCTTTGTTTATGTCTAGGATCTTTACATATAACCCTGACAACACGGTTTCTTCTAATAATTCTGCAATTTCTACACATTTTTTTTACTGATGCTCTTACTTTCATCGCATACCTCCACCTATACCTTTTAAATTAGCTTTCTTCATCATGCCTTCATATTGTTGAGATAGCAGATGAGACTGTACTTGTGCCATTAAGTCCATTACAACAACTACAACAATCAATAATGATGTGCCACCAAAGTAAAAAGGAACGTTAAAATACAGTATTAAAAATTCAGGTAACAAACATACTGCTGTTATATACATAGCGCCAACTGTTGTTAATTTAGTTGTTATACCATCAATATATTTAGCTGTTTGTTCTCCTGGTCTGATACCTGGTATAAATCCTCCTGATTTTTTCAAATTATCAGCAGTCTCTCTTGGATTAAATACAAGAGCTGTATAAAAAAAGCAAAAGAAAATAATAGCTAACGCATAAAGCATTATATATGGTGGTTGACCAGGTGAGAGAGTCATTGCGATTTTTTGAACAATACTATCTGGTGAACCTGATCCAGACCAACTAGCAATAGTTGCTGGAAATAATATAATTGCTGATGCAAATATAGGAGGTATAACTCCCGCCATATTAATTTTTAGAGGCAAGAAACTGCTCTGAGCAGCATACATTTTTCTTCCTTGCATCTTTCTAGCATAATTTATTGGAATCTTCCTTTGACCTCTCTCGATGTAAATAACAAATGCTGTTATAACAATTGCTAAAAGGAATATCAAAATTACACTAAAATTTTGAATTTCGCCATTTCGTGCTAATTCAATCGTACTTCCTATCGCTGATGGTAAGCCTGCCACTATCCCTGCAAAAATTATAATAGATATTCCATTACCAATTCCACGTTCAGTAATCTGCTCACCTAACCATATTAAGAACATTGTTCCTGTAACAAGTGTAACCACACCAGTTATAAAAAAACCTAAGCCAGGATCTAGAACCAATGTTGTCGATGAAGTATTTTGATTCATAAGAGCGTTCATTACTCCCATCGATTGTAATAATGCAAGTGCTAATGTGAAGTATCTAGTATACTTTGTGATAGTTTTTCTTCCTCTTTCTCCTTCTTTTCTTAACTGAATAAGAGGTGCATAAATATGAGTCATCATTTGAATAATGATAGATGCTGATATATATGGCATGACACCTAGTGCAAAAATGGACATTCTTGATAATGAACCACCAGAGAACATATTAAACATGTCGAGAATACTTCCTCTTTGTTGCTCAAATAAAAAGCTCATCACAGCAGGGTCTATTCCTGGAAGAGTAATGAAACTTCCTAATCTAAAAACGATTAAGGCAAATATTACAAAAAATATCCTTTGTCGTATTTCTGTTGATTTTGTCAAACCTCCTAAACTAGGAGATACACTTGATGTAGATTTAGACATTACTTAACAAACTCCATTACAGATTTAGTAGCTTCAACATCAATTAATTTTTTCTTTTTAGAAATAGTAACTGGTCCAATTATTTTTACTTTTGTAGCTTTATTTTTTATAAGTTTATATTTCTTTAATAACTCTATAGTTATATCTGTTTCTGAAACTTTTTCCAAATAATCGTATTTTAGTTCAACAGTATTGATATTCTTCTTAGAAGTAAATCCAACCTTCGGAAGTCTTCTTTGTAAAGGCATTTGTCCGCCTTCAAAGCCAACTTGAACTTTTCCACCTGTTCGTGATTTTTGTCCTTTATGTCCTCTTCCACAAGTTTTACCTGTACCTGACGCTCCGCCTCTACCAACTCTTTTTTTTGAATGTTTTGATTCAGTTTTTAATTTAATTTCATTAAGCATTTTTTTACTCTTTTATTTGCTCTACATTTACCATGTGCTTCACAGTATTAATCATTCCAAGATTTTCTGGTGTGGCTTCAATAATTTTAGAATCCCTTATTTTTTTTAATCCTAGTCCTTTTATGCACGCAATTTGTTTTTTAGTTTTACCAATTAAACTAAGTTTTTGTGACACTTTAATTTTACTCATAAATCTTTCCTATAACTCACTTGTCTTTTTGCCTCTTTTTAAGGCAACTTGTGCAGGGTAATACATTGATTCTAGTCCTTTCACTGTTGCTTTTACGACATTGATAGGATTACTAGAGCCAATACTTTTTGCAAGTACATTATGTATACCAGTTGCTTCAAATACTGCTCTCATTGCACCACCTGCAATTACACCTGTACCTTCAGCTGCTGGTTGCATATATACTTTAGCTGATCCAAACTCATGTGTTATAGCATGATGTAAGGTTCCTTTTTTTAGAGAAACTGAAACCATACTTTTTTTAGCTTTCTCCATAGCTTTTTGTATAGCTGTAGGAACTTCTTTAGCTTTTCCGTATCCGTAACCAACTCTTCCATGTCCATCTCCAACAACTGTTAAAGCTGTAAAACCAAACTGTCTTCCGCCTTTAACAACTTTAGCTACACGGTTTACAGCAACAAGTTTTTCAATATAATCTGAGTTTCTATCATCTGATGCCATTATATTTTTACTCCATTCTCTCTTAGTGCTTCTGCGACTGCTTTTACCCTGCCATGATATCTATATCCTGATCTATCAAAAGCCACATTTGTAATCTTTTCTTTTTTAATGTAATTAGCCATCTTAACTCCAACCCCTTTTGCACTTTCAATATTATTAGATTTAGCTTTATTATCTTTTTGATTAGTAGATATAGTTGTAATAACTTTATCACCTGTAGGTGAAATCAACTGAAGGTACATATGTTGGATAGATCTATGAATACTAATTCTATGATTTCCTGAATCTGCTATCTTAGCTCGTGTTTTTGTAGCTCTTCGTATTCTTTGATTGTTTTTATTTTTTGAGTTTGATCTTATCATTTCTTTTTAGCCTCTTTCTTGACTATTTGTTCATCTGAATATTTAATACCTTTACCTTTATAAGGTTCTGGCGGTCTTACTGATCTGATATCAGCAGCTACTTGCCCAACTTTTTGTTTATCTATGCCAGTGATTACTATTTCTGTTTGCGATGGTGTTTCAATAGTAATTCCTTTTGGAATTTCAAAATGTACTGGATGTGAATATCCTACAGTTAATTCAACTTTTAATTTATCAGCTTTTGCTCTATACCCTACTCCTACTAACAATAATTTCTTTTCCCAACCTTTAGAAACTCCTGTAACCATATTTGATAATAATGATCTTGTAGTACCGCTCATTGCTGTTGATTCTGATTTTGTGCTAACTTTAATAAAATTATCTGCTTGCTCTACATTAATATTGCTAGGTTTAATAAACTCTAGAGTACCTTTTGGTCCTTGAATATTAATTATATTATCTTTTACGTTAAATTTAACGTCAGATACTAATTCTATTGGTTTGTTTGCTATCTTAGACATACTATTAAGAGATGTAACAAATAATCTCTCCTCCACATTTTTTCTCTTTAGCTGTTTTTCCCGTCATTAAACCTTGTGATGTAGAAACTATACATATGCCAAGTCCATTTTTCACCAACGGAATATCATTTGATCCTTTATAAATTCTTAATCCAGGACGGCTTACTCTTTTGATAAAATCAATAACTGGTTTCCCATCATAATATTTTAATTCAACTATAAGATTTTTATATTCATCTTCGTTTACACTAACTCCATTAATATATCCTTCATCCAACATAACCTTGCAAATTGCCTCTTTCATGCTAGAGAAAGGTATGGATACAGTCTCTTTATTAGACATTTGTCCATTACGGATTCTAGTTAATAAGTCAGATATCGTGTCATTCATACTCATATTTTTTTACCAACTCGCTTTTGTTAAGCCAGGGATAAGTCCTGACATGGCCATTTCTCTTAATTTAGTTCTACCTAATGTAAATTTTCTGTAAACACCCCTAGGCCTTCCGGTAAGTGCACATCTATTACGCTTTCTTACAGTTAATGCGTTTAGAGGTATCTTTTGAAGCTTAGTTCTTAATTCGATTGATTCCTCGTCAGTTGTATTCTTATCTTTAAGCTTTTCCTTAATCATATTAATTTTAGTAATATACTTTTTATTAAGTCTTGCTCTCTTCTTTTCTCTTTCAATCATCGATAATTTAGCCATACTATTTAAATGGAAAGTTAAATTGTTTAAATAACTCCATTGCCTCCTCATTATTTTTTGCGCTAGTTGTAATACATATATCTAGACCTTTAATCTTATCTATTTTATCAAAATCTATTTCAGGGAAAATTATGTGTTCTTTCACGCCTAAAGTATAGTTACCTCTACCATCAAAAGATTTATCACTATGTCCTCTAAAATCACGAGTCCTCGGTAATGAAATTTTTATTAGTTTTTCAAAAAAATCATACATCATATGATTTCTAAGAGTAACCTTACAGCCTATTGGCATACCTTCTCTCAGCTTAAAATTAGCAATAGATTTTTTTGCATATGTCAAAACAGCTTTTTGACCAGCTATTTGAGTTAACTCTTCTTGTGCTTTTTCTAATATCTTCTTATCAGCTATTGCAGATCCTAATCCCATATTCAAAGTAATTTTCTTCAAACGCGGCGCTTCCATATTAGATTTAAAATTAAATTTTTCCATAAGCGCTGGAACTACATTTTCTTGGTAATATTCTTTAAATGTATTCATTAGATGTCTATTACCTCCCTATTTGATTTATAAATTCTAACTTTCTTACCTGATTCCAAGGTTTTAAAACCTACTTTATCTTGTTTCTTAGTAACAGGATTAAATATCATAAGATTAGATAATTCTATTGGCATTTCTTTCTCCATAATGCCTCCTTCAATACCTGCGTTAGGATTAGGCTTAGTGTGTTTTTTTGCCATATTTATTGCTGAGACAAGACATTTATTATTATCTAGCAGTCGGATAATTTCACCTTTTTTACCTTTATCTTTCCCTGCAATAACAATAACAGAATCCCCTTTCTTGATTTTATTCATTAAAGAACCTCCGGCGCTAGTGAGATAATTTTCATAAATGTTAAGTCTCTTAATTCTCTTGTTACAGGTCCGAATATTCTAGTACCTAATGGCTCTAATTTATTATCTAATAAAACTACAGCGTTACTATCAAACCTTATAAGTGAACCGTCAGGTCTTCTCACACCTTTTTTTGTTCTTACAATTACAGCATTGTAAACTTCACCTTTTTTTACTTTTGCTTTCGGTATCGCATCTTTAACTGCAACCTTAATAACATCACCCACTGATGCAAATCTTCTATGTGACCCGCCAAGAACTTTAATACACATCACTTTCCTAGCGCCACTATTGTCGGCTGATTTAAGTATTGTTTGCATCTGTATCATTGTATTACCTTATTCCTCAACCAAAACCCATGTTTTTGTTTTTGATATTGGTCTGCATTGTTTTATTTTTATGACATCACCAACAGCACATTTATTATTCTCATCATGAATATGATATTTAGTGGATCTTTTAATATATTTTCCGTTAACTGGATGTTTGACAAGTCTCTCTACACTCACAACAGCAGATTTATTCATTGCGGTTTTGATAACTTTGGCAGTAACAGGTTTCTTTATTTTATTTTCCATTATTAATCTCTTTTAAAACTGTTTTTACTCTAGCGATACTAATTTTATTCTCTCTAAACAAGTGTGGTTTTGGGTTTAATCCTGAACCTCTTTTAATTCTTAAAGTGAATCTTTCCTTTGCAAGATCATCCAATGCTTTTTGTAGTTCCGCTTGATTCTTTTTTCTTAGTTCATCCATTTTCATCATAATGCAGTCCTAGATACAAAAGTTGTTAGTACAGGAAGTTTTGCTGCTGCAAGTCTAAATGCTTCTCTTGCAATCTCTTCTGTTACACCTTCCATTTCATATAATACTTTTCCTGGTTGTACTTTTGACACCCAATATTCAACATTTCCTTTACCTTTACCCATTCTGACTTCTATAGGTTTTTTAGTTATAGGCACATCTGGAAATATCCTTATCCAGATCTTACCGCCACGTTTTATATATCTTGTCATTGCTCTTCTTGCAGCCTCAATTTGTCTTGCAGTTACTCTTCCACGAGTCGTAGCTTTGAGTCCGTATTCACCAAAACTCACTTTAGCGCCAGATGTAGCAAAGCCTCTAAGTCTTCCTTTCTGTTGTTTTCTGTACTTTGTTTTTTTTGGTTGTAACATTATTTATTCTTTTTATTTTGGTTTTTTTTATTATCTTCTTTTATTTCATCTTCTGAATATATCCATACTTTTACACCTATAATTCCATAGGTTGTTAACGCTTCAGCAAATCCATAATCAATTGCAGCATCTAAGGTATGTAGTGGTACTCTTCCTTCTCTATACCATTCACTCCTAGCGATTTCTGCACCGTTTAGCCTGCCTGCTACATTAACTTTTATACCTAATGCACCTAGTCTCATTGTATTTGTTACAGCTCTTTTCATAGCTCTTCTGTACATAATTCTTCTTTCAAGCTGCTGAGTAATACCCTCAGCTACAAGCTGTGCATCAAGTTCAGGCTTTTTGATTTCTTTAACATTGACTTTTATCATAGACTTATCAACATTTAATATTGTTGATATTTTATTTCTAAATTTTTCGATATCCTCTCCTTTCTTTCCTATAACTATTCCAGGTCGAGAGGTATGAATGTTAACAACAGCCTCTTTAGTCGGTCTTTCTATGACAATCTTGCTTACAGATGCATTTTTTAGTTCTTTCTTTAGATACTCACGTATACGAAAATCTTCCAATAGATAATTAGAGAAGTCTTTACTATTTGCATACCATTTAGATGAATAATCCGTAGATATTCCTAATCTAAAGCCTGTTGGATGTACCTTTTGTCCCATTATTTTTCCTCTTTGTCACTAACAACTATTGTTATATGACTTGTTCTTTTTAAAATTTGATTAACTCTTCCTCTTGCTCTTGGTCTATGTCTTTTTCCATAAGGACCTTCATCTACAAGAACATTCTTTACAATTAATTCATCTAAGTCGCTTGAGTTATTATGTTCTGCATTAGCAACAGCTGATTCTAAAACTTTTAAGATCAGTTGGGAAGCTTTCTTATTACTATAATTCAAAAATTCAAAAGCCTTATTCACAGGTAATCCTCTTACCGCATTAGCTACTAATCTACATTTTTGTGCAGAGATTTTTTGGTATTTTAAAACTGCTTGAGTATTCATGTTCTATCCTTTTGCTTTCCTATCACCTGAATGTCCTTTAAAAACTCTAGTAGGAGAAAATTCTCCAAGTTTATGTCCAATCATATTTTCTGTAACGTAAACAGGTACATGTTGCTTTCCATTATGGACAGCAATTGTAAGACCAATCATATCAGGCGAAATCATAGATCTCCTTGACCATGTTTTAATTGGTTTTTTATCATTTTCTTTTAGAGCTTTATCTATCTTAGCTTGTAAGTGATGGTCGATAAATGGTCCTTTTTTTAATGATCTAGCCACTTCTATTTCCTATTCTTGTTAACTCTTCTTCTAACAATTAATTTGTCAGTTCTCTTATTCGATCTTGTTTTGTACCCTTTAGTTGGAGTACCCCATGGAGATACAGGATCTCGTCCACCTGATGTTTTACCTTCTCCACCTCCATGCGGATGATCTATAGGGTTCATAGCTACACCTCTCACAGTAGGTCTAACACCAAGCCATCTCTTTGCTCCAGCTTTACCATGTTTTTGAAGATTGTACTCACTATTACCAACTTCACCTATCGTAGCTCTACATGTTTTAAAAATCTTTCTTGTTTCACCTGACTTGAGTCTTAATGTTACATAATCGCCGTCTATTGCTACAATCTGCGCTACTGTTCCTGCGCTTCTTGCAATTTGTGCGCCTTTGCCTGGTTTCATCTCAATACAATGTACTTGTGTACCTACAGGGATATTTATTAATGGAAGTGTATTTCCTATATTAATGGAAGATTGTTCTCCTGACATTATCTGATCGCCCGATTTTAAGTTTTTAGGTGCGATTATGTATCTTCTTTCACCATCTGCATAAAGTAATAGTGCAATATTTGCATTTCTATTTGGATCATATTCAAGTCTTTCAACAGTTGCAGGAATATTATCTTTGTTTCTTTTGAAATCAATTATTCTATATCTTTTTTTATGGCCACCGCCAATATGTCTTGTTGTTATTCTGCCTTGATTATTACGTCCGCCACTTTTGTTAAGCTTAGCAAGTAATGGTTCGTGTGGTTGCCCTTTATATAGTTCTTTATTAGATACTTTTACTCTAAATCTTCTGCCAGGCGATGTAGGTTTAGATTTTACAATAGTCATTTCGTAACCTCTTCTTCACCATAATTAATATCAAATCCTTCTTGAAGTCTTACATATGCTTTTTTCCAATCCTTTCTTTTCCCAAAAGTTCTGCCAACTCTTGTAAGTTTCCCTTGTACATTCATTAATCTTACACTTTTAACTTTTACGTCAAACATTAGCTCAACTGCTTTCTTTACTTCAGGTTTTGTTGCATCTTTAAGAACTGAAAAAACATGTTGATTCTCAAGATCAGCACGCATAGTTGCTTTTTCAGATATTCTTGGGCTCACAATAATATTTGCTAGTCGCTGTGTATTCATAGTGTTGTTGCCTTTTTAATATGTTCCAATACATTTTTATCTATCACGATATTGTCATGCTTCATAAGGATATGCGGATTAATATCTTTATGATCAATGATAGTTATATTTTTAATATTTCTTAATGAAAAAAATGCATTTTCATTTTCAGTTGATGTAATAAATAAAGCATTTGTTATTTTTAATGAATCTAGTAACTCTTTACCTAATTTAGTTTTTTTATCAGAAAAAGATAATTTATCAGATAAGTGCAGCCTCTCTCTTTTAAGCAACTCATTAAATATGCAATTTAATGCTCCTTTATACATTTTTTTATTGATTTTTTTATTATAGTCTTTAGGTTGTGCTGCAATTGTTACTCCACCTGTTTTCTAAATAGGACTTCTTGTGGTTCCTGCTCTTGCTCTACCTGAACCTTTTTGTGGTCTCGGTTTGGCTCCACCTCCACTAACAGCTGATCTATTTTTCTGTGCTTTTGTTCCGCTTCTTTGATTAGCTAAATAATCTGTTGTAATTTGATGCACTAATGCTTCGTTAAATTCTTTAGTAAAAATTTTTGCTAGTTCACTACTCATCATTACTCACTACCTTTTTCCTTAGTTTCTTGAGATGCTGCAGTTTCAGAACTTGCTTTCTGCGCTACAGAATCATCTTTTAGTTCTTCTGATGCTTGAATTTCGTTTTTTTCTGTATATATCTCTTTAGGTGTATATTTTTTTTGTGTTGGTTTTATAATTACAACACTTCCTTTATGTCCTGGGACAGAACCTTTAACAAGCATTACATTCTCTTCAGGCATGATTTTTACAATTATTAAGTTTTGAATAGTTCTTTGTACGTTACCTAATTGACCAGGCATTTTTTTACCTTTAAATACTCGACCAGGATCTTGACATTGACCAGTAGAGCCTATAGCTCTATGTGATATTGAATTACCATGAGTAGCATCTTGCATTGTGAAATGATGTCGTTTAACACCACCTTGAAAACCTTTACCCAATGATTTTCCTATTATATCAACGTGCTCTCCTGCTTTAAATTGGTCAACATTAATATCACTTCCGACTGAAATCTCAGCATCAAGCTCTTTTACTCTGAACTCATGTTGTCCTTTAGCTGGTTTGATATTTGATTTTTTATAATGACCTAATAACGCTTTGCTAAGTCTACTTTCTTTTTGGGTTCCATATGCAACCTGAATAGCAGAATAACCGTCACGCTCTTTTGTTTTAATTTGTGAAATTCTGTTTGAATCAATATTTATTACTGTAACAGGTATGGATATGCCTGAGTCATCAAACACTCTAGTCATGCCAGTTTTTATGCCTACTAGGCCTATGCTCATTTTCTTGTCCTCAAAATGAAAAAAGTTAGTTAATTCAGTAATATTAAGGTGCTGAATCTTAACATAAAATTCAGGATTGTTACACTTTTTTAGGGATTTTTTAGGCTAATTTAGCTTAATTCAATTTGTACGTCTACGCCGGCTGCAAGATCAAGTTTCATCAAAGCATCTACTGTTTTGTCTGTAGGCTCAATAATATCCATTAGTCTTTTATGGGTCCGAATCTCATATTGGTCACGCGCATCTTTATCTACATGAGGTGATACTAATACAGTGTATCTTTCTATTTTTGTAGGAAGCGGTATAGGACCGATTACTCTAGCTCCAGTTCTTTTTGCAGTTTCAAGAATCTCTTTTGAAGATACGTCAATTAATTTATGATCAAACGTCTTCAGTCTTATTCTAATATTTTGTGTATTTTTTTTCTTTTTGGTAACCATATTTATGATGCCTTTTGTATAAGTTCTTCAGCTATATTACTTGGTATTTCAGCATATTTTTCAAATTCCATAGTGTATGTAGCTCTTCCTTGTGTCATAGAT
>ERZ1046876.2184-NODE-2184-length-11949-cov-3.488986_pt1 | contig 11949 bp, 14 predicted proteins | sample MGYA00383094_ERZ1046876 | MGnify/ENA primary metagenome ERZ1046876 (study PRJEB29581, sample SAMEA5548364) | metagenome | biome: marine; feature: coastal; material: water | depth 50 m | study: Short-term variability in the microbial, nano- and picoplankton... | reverse complement strand
ACTATGTGAAAATAATTTCGCAAAAGCTGATGATAAAGTCTACGACGAGGATGTGAGGAGGGTTTGGGCGCACGAACTAATTCACGCTGTCCAATACTGCTATTCAAGTGGGAAAATTAAGAAGATTGAAACTGGGATTGATGGTGGATGTATAACGAAAACGTGTCTTGAAATTCAAACCTATTATCATGTGGAGTGTGCTCACTGGGGTAATAATGCTAAAAAGCGGGAAGACTGTGTTCGTGAAGGTGCTTGGAATTCTGCAAAGCCATTTTGTGAAAACAATAGGAAAAAATATGATGCGGTATTTAAAGATAAGTATCAAAATTGCGTGAAGAATACTGTTAAAGACCCTTTTAAGATAAGAGTCTAAATGTAAAAATGCTTTTCCACAGTCTGCGTTTTATGAAAATTGAGAATTTTGCAACGTGTTGCTTGGGGTTTGTGGTTTTGGCCTTTGGTTGTAAAGGGGGGGGGAGTGTGTCGCAGACCAACGCTGAGGATGAAATAGGTCCGCAAACTAGTGAAAGACATTCTCTTGAGGAGAATTCGTCCAGTATGGAAATGTGGCTCAGTGTTGTGAACCTCAAGACTCTCGAGAAATCAGTCGGCGAAATTGACAGAAAATTTCAGGATGAGGTCAGGGGGATAATAAAGGAGTATCAAGGAAATAATCACTCTGTTGGGGGCATGAGTCTGTCTTCGCAAGTTGTCTACAGGATCGATTTTAGTATTAGAGATAAGGGGTTTGTAGAATCCTTTTATCTGCTTGACGATGGTGACTTTGGATTGTTTAAAAATGCTGACTCTCGAAGGCGCCTTCGCGATACTCTGATTGAGAACTTTGAGGATAGGCCACCTGATTCCCAAACGGAGCTATGGCGATTTGTCGAATTGTTGAAAAGACGATGAGCTAAATCAGTATTTTAAAGGGCGGATTCAAGACTCCAGCGCAATTTAGGTGTTAACGGCCGAATTATCACCGGGTCGGATTTCCAAATTATGATCGTGTGATTTTGGGGGGATTTCCAAATTGAGGTCGTACTTTGAGGGTAAGCGTAAGGTAAGGGCCGAGCGGCCCCGTGAGATACCACGACAATGGTGGGGTGATGGTGATCAGATTCCCCCAAGATCGACTCAGGCGGCGGCTTGCTGCTGGTTGGTCGTAAGCGTCACGCGGACTACAGGGTTGACGGATGATCTGCGGCATCACGATCAGTCGTAGCATAGCCATTATGACTGATGGTGACTACGATGCTTGTCTGCGCTTTGCCATTGAGATGGCTCGGGGTGTCAGCGAGGGCACGTCTTGATTTGAGATTTCTGGAAGCCGCTCAAAGAGCTCTTTGAGGTAGGCGTAGGGTTCGAGCCCGTGATGTCGGGCACTCTCGATGATGGTGTAGATCACGGCACTCCTCCAACCGGCTTCGGCAGCTCCGATGAAGAGGAAGTTCTTCTTTCCAATAGCAGTGGGTCGCACGGCGTTTTCGACCTGATTATTGTCGATCTCAACGAGCCCATTGTCCACGTAGATGCCAAGACCAGACCATTTGTAGAACGACAATTATAATTGAACCCTGACGACAATTGAAACTGAACCCCTGGGTGGCTCGGTTTTCTGGGGTGGAAAACGTGATTTTTTCGCGCTTTGGCTCTCCTGTGGGGTGGCGGGTGCTTCCTTGGGTTGTGGTCACGAGAGCCCAACTCACCAAGCTCGTCTCCGAGCGCAACCAAGGAAAATCAATTATTATGTGTGCCCAAAAAGCAGGAATGTCAGCCAATACCGCACGGAAATATCTCCGTCAGGACAATGTCACCGAGCAGAAAAAAACTCCCCATAGCTGGAGAACCCGCGCCGATCCGCTGGAGGCCATTTGGCCGGAAGCGGTGAGGATGCTGCGGGACGCTCCGGAGTTGGAAGCGAAGGCTCTTTTCGAACATCTTTCCCAACGCCATCCCGGAACAGTGAAGTCGGAGGTTCTTCGGACCTTCCAGCGCAGGGTGCGCAAGTGGCGGCTCGCGGAGGGGCCGGAGAAGGAGGTATTTTTCACCCAGGACCACGAGCCGGGCAAGGTGCTCGCGATTGACTGGACGGATATGAAGTGTCTCAAGATTACAATCGCGGGCCGGTCCTTCGACCACAAGCTCTTCCACGCGGTGCTGCCGTATTCGAACTGGGAGTGGGCGGTGCGGGCGCGTAGTGAGTCGACCCTTTCGCTGCGCAGCGGGCTGAGGGCGACTTTTCAAAACCTGGGCCGGGTGCCTGCCGAGTTGTTGAGCGATCATTCCTCGACGGCGACCCATCAGTTGTCGCGCTCGGGCCGGGAGCGCGGCTTCAATGAGGAGTATCTCGGGATCTGCGCTCACTACGAAATCAAGCCACGCACGATCAATGTGGGCCGCCCGCAGGAAAACGGAAGTTGTGAGAGCAGTCACGGACATCTGAAGCGGCGCATCGCGCAGCATTTGTTACTGCGTGGAAGTCGAGATTTTGAGAGTGAGGAGAAGTACCACGAATTTCTTATTACGGTTTTAATGTCGGCCAATGAGCGGCGCATGGAGAAGGTGGCGGAGGGTCTCTCGGCGATGAAGGCGAAGCCAGTGACCGAGCTGCCGGACTTCAAGGAGATGATGGTGAGTGTGAGCAATAACAGCACGATCCGGGTTCGTCGCATTGCGCCAAGTAGAATGACACCGAAGGAAAGTCCCAAAGCGGGGTGGTGAAGGTCGTTGCGCCAGAAAGAATGACACCCGGATGAAAACATTATCTGGGATCATGAGTCATCAAAGTAAGGAAGAGTATTTGGAAAGTTGTCGAGCTCGATATCCGAGTCGGGATCGGGGTGGAAAGAGCGCCATGATTGATGAAGTCAGCGACATCTTCGGGTGGGAACGCAAGCACACCATCAAAGCCCTCAATGGCAAAGTCAGGCTCGGACCAAAGGCCAAAAAACGTGGCTCAAAACCCAGTTACGGCGCCGCCGAAACCGAAGTCATTGTCGAGATTTGGAAGCACAGCGAGCAGCCCTGCAGCGTTCGTCTCAAGGAAACCTTGCCCGACTGGTTGCCCAGCTATCAGAAGCACTATGGAGCGCTGGATAAGGCTCTTCAAAAACGAATCACAAGTTACAGCGCGCGAACACTTGATCGAATCACAGCGCCTCACCGAGCCAATCATTCGGAGGGGCAGCGAGGTCGTAAAACCGGTCGCACAAGCCATCGACTCAAAACGCTCATCCCCATCCAGTGTGGGCCTCAAGAAGTGGATCGTCCTGGTTGGATGGAAGCAGACACCGTGAGCCATGGAGGAGGAAGTAGTAGCGGAGAATTCTTATGGAGCCTGACATTGACCGATCTGCACACGGGTTGGACGGAATTGGCCGCGCTCTGGGGAAATAGTGGATCGGAAGTGCGCGTGGGCCTTGAAAGTATCGAGAAAAGAATGCCTTTTGAACTCTTGGGCTTTGACTCTGATAACGGGAGTGAGTTCCTCAATATCGTGCTCGAAGAGTATTTGTTGACCCGCGAACGAGCAGTGAAATGGACCCGTTCCCGGCCCTATAAAAAGAACGACCAAGCTCACGTGGAGCAGAAAAACTTCACCCACGTTCGCCAGCTTCTGGGCTATGGACGTTATGATGAAATCGAACTCAAGACGCTTGTTGATGACCTCTATGAAACCGCGTGGCTGCCCCTGCGCAACTACTTCACACCCGTCATGAAGCTGGTGGAAAAAACGCGTGAAGGAAGCAAAGTGAAAAAGACCTATGACAAAGCACAAACACCCTGTGTGCGACTCCTTTCGTGTCAAAAAATGACCGAGAAAGAGAAAAGAAAATTAAGGAAGAAGCGTCGTGAATTAGACCCGATCGAACTCGCCCAAAAAGTAGAAGAAAAGTTGGCAGCTATTTTTGAGCGAGTGGACCGGATCGAGCATGAGCGAGAAGAACTTCGACAATGGGCTGAGGAAAGTGAGGAAAACAGTCAGCCCCCCACGGCGGCCGATTTGAGAGGCGCGGAGCCTCCAGTCGCTATCGCTCCCTCCGCCTCCGCGCCTCTCAAATCGAATCAAAGCCTTGCCAAATCAAAAGAAAAAACGGACAAAGCAAACAAGCTCCGGGTGTCATGAATCCTGACGCAACGACCGAACAGCTTCGGTGTCATCTTTCATTGGCGCAACACGTCGTAAGCTGGTCTATTCGGTGCCGAGCCGCTTGATCGGGGCGAAGCTGCTGGCTCGCATTTACGAGAATGAGATCTTTCTGTTAGAGGGTGCCGATGAGGTGGCACGGCTGCCGCTGGGCACTGGCGATAGCGGGGCCGTGATTGATTTTCGACATCTCATTGGACATCTGTTGCGCAAGCCAGGAGCCTTTGCCGGATACCGTTGGCGGGAAGAGCTTTTCCCCGCCCCTGCTTACCGTGCGGCCTTTGATCATCTGGAACGACGAAGTCCAACAACAGCGGATCGGCGTTATCTAGAAATCTTGAAGGTGGCGGCGGATGAGGGGCAAACGGCGGTGGAAAATGCCCTGGAGCAACTTCTTGGTGCCACGCGCCCGGAGGTCTCTGCGGACCGGGTAAGAGAGATGCTGGAGACGTGGCGTGATTTGCAACGGGAGTGGCGTGAGCGTCCCGCGATGGCGGTGGATCTCAGGAGTTATGATGATCTGTTAGATGGTGGCGAACCGGATCGGGGTGACGTTGCCGAGAACTCCAACGAGGAGGTGGCACGATGAAAGTCCCAACTCAGACCGAAGGTGTCGCCGATGTCAGCAGTCAAAAAGACCCCGCCGCGATGCTCTTACGCAGCTTCCGTCTCCCGACGATGGCAGGACTTTATGAGGAGACGATGCAGCGTGCCGAGAAGGAGGGATGGAGTCATCGGCAGGTGCTGCGCCACCTCTGCGAAAGCGAATCAGTGGACCGTGGGCAACGCCGGACCGCGCGGCTTTTGGCCGGGTCCGGCTTGCCCGAGAGCAAGACGCTCAGCAGCCTGGACGAGGCCCGGTTGCCGGTAAAAGTGCGCCAACAACTGCCCGCCTTGATTGAGGGTGGCTTCGTGGATCGGGCGGTCAATGTGCTGGCCTTCGGACTGCCGGGTCGGGGCAAAAGCCACTTCCTCGCGGCGCTCGGACGCGAGCTTATCCTGCGGCATTCGAAGCGGGTGCTCTTTCGTCCGGCGTTTAAGATCGTCGGTCAGCTGTTAGAGGCGAAGCGCGATCTGCGCCTGGAGAAGGAACTCAAAAAACTCGACCGATACGAGGTGCTCATCCTCGATGACATTGGATATTTGCAGCAGAGCCGTGAAGAGATGGAGGTGCTCTTCACGCTACTGGCGGAGCGCTATGAACGCCGCAGTGTGCTGCTGAGTTCGAACCTCGTCTTTAGCCAATGGGATCAAATTTTTAAAGACCCCATGACGACAATGGCGGCAGTCGACCGGTTGGTGCATCACTCCATTATCCTGGAATTCAATGGCCCGAGCCAGCGCATCCAGCGAGCCGCCGGAAAGACCGGGAGGGAGGAATCCGGCCCGGAACCGGAAGCCGCCAAGAGTGAGCCCTGACCCGCCGGGGGGGCAAAATCGCCCGCCGCTGACTTGGCTCCGGTCGGCCCCCCGTGAGTCCCTCCCTCCACCAAGTCAGCGGCGGCATGCCTGGTGGATATCAGACGAAAAAGCCCCGGATCAGCGCGGCTCGAGGGGTTCAGTTTTAATTGTCGTCGAACTCAATTATAATTGTCGCTGGACACTTCAAGGGCTAGAAGCAATTCCGTCACCTTTTCCATTTGTCCACACGGCCCAGCTGGATGACCGTGTATTATAGCTCTCCTCGAAAAATCAATTTTGAGGTTGTTTGGCAGGGCTAACTCACTTTGAGTCACATGAGTTGTTCTAGAATGTTTTCGTCGAAGGCTGCCCGGAGCCGTTTGCCTTGGATGGTGTCTTTGACTGTTTGATCTGCTCTCAGCAAATTCAGCGCGAGTTTGCGTAAAAGTGCGACATTCTCGGCGGCATGGCCTTTGCGGATTCGTGAGCCGTCCTCGTCCCACACGACGTCAAGAACCCAGTGACAGCTGTTCTCAATTCCCCAATGCTGACGGATGAGCTTTTGGAGCTGGTCGGCATCGGGTTTGTGATCGCTCAGATAGTATCGTTTTTCCACCGAGATTTGCTTCGTGATGAGGTCCTTGCGGTGGGATTCCACGCAGATGAAACTCCCGAGATTCAGCCAGCTTTCACGCTCAAGTCTGTCCACCCAACCGAGGGCGTTGGTTGCCAGAATGATTCTTTTTTCCTCACGACCATGACCTTTGTTTTCGGTGATCGCGCTTGAGAAGGTGCTGCCTTGTTCCTTGGCGTATTGGAGAGCAATGCCGCTGCTGAAGAGTTGTTCCAAACGTGCGTAAAGATGAGGATGGTTTCCCTTTACCGCGATGAGGTAATGGCCTCCGTTGATGCTGAGTAAGCGGAGGAAACACCTCCCCTTGCGATTTGGCGTGGGATTTCAATCGGGGAGCGACCGAACACCGAACATATCAACTCGCCTTGGTGATTCGGCGGGCTTGTCGGGCCACGGCTGCGGGGGTGATCTCGGCGGCTCGTTCAGGACCGTGCTCAACGAGCATCTCCATGGCTCGCATCAGGTAGCTACGAAGGTCCAGGTCGTGACGTTTGCAGTTCTCGATGAGGGTGTAGGCGACACAGGCCAGCTCGCCTCCGCGTCGTGAACCAAAGTACAGATAGTTCTTTGCGCCCAGTTTGAGCGGGCGGATGGAGTTCTCGATGAGGTTGTTATCAATCTCGACCTGGCCATTCTGCAGGTAGGTTCTAAGGCGGGGCCATTGGTTCAGGGCGTAGGTGATGGCTTGGCCCATGAGACTTTGTGGAAGGTGGCGTGATCTGATCCGTTCAAGGTATTTTTCAATGAGGCGCAGACGGGGCGCGCAGTGGCTGGCGCGGATGGCTGCTCTCAAGGCGGGACCGGATTGATTTTGGCGGAGCTGCTCTTCGATTTGGTAGAGGTAGGCCATGAGGTGGATGATGCGGGCGGCATCTCGTTCGCGGGCGTCGAGGGCTTTGGTGAAGCCACGCCGAATGTGGGTCAGGCAGCCGCCAAGTTGAACGTCCTTGGCGTGGTCTTTTTGGTAGGAGGGGTAGACGCCGTAGCCGTCGGTTTGGAGCAGGCCTTTCCATTTTCCACAATGATCGCCGAGGGCGCTTTCGAAGTCGGCCCGACTCCTTCCATTTTGCCAACGGTAGCTCACGCTACCTCCGGGGCACGGGTCATAAAACGCCCAGACGTATCCGGTGTGGGTTTTGCCGGTGCCGGGGGCGAGTTCTTTGATGGGGCTTTCGTCAGCCTGAAGGTAGTCTTTACCGAGGCACTCCTGGTGGATGGCTTCGGCGATGGGTCGGAGGAGTTCGAGGCTTTGGAGGCTCCAATGATTTAAGGTGTCACGGGGTGCGTGAAGGCCGAGGCGTTGGAGGATCGTTTGTTGCCGGTAGATGGGGAGGTGATCGGCAAATTTTGAGATGATAAGCTGCGCGGTGAGGCTGAAGGTGGGCACTCCTCCGGGAAGTGGGCTGGCGGGTGCGGGGGCGACCAGCGGGGCTTGATGACGGTCGTCCTTATGGCGGAATTTTGGTCGAATGAAGCGTCGCTTGATGAGGCGGGCCGGTTCGTAGTCGAGGAGTTCGGTAACTTCCTGTCCAATGAGTTCGAGCTGGTCTTTGTGTTGCTCGTATCCTTCGGGGAGAAGGGTTGTTTCGATGACTTCGAGTTGATCCCAGCCTTTGAGCCGGCTGTGGTTTTTACTCTTGGTCTTTTTGTTTGCGGGCTTTGTTTCGTCTACCCCCTCCGGTTCTGGGTCGTTGCTTCCAGAGAGGGCACCGGGCTTTTCCTGCTCAAAACCTTCAAGCAGAAGTTGGAGCTGAGAGGGATCGATTTTTTCACTCTTGATGCCGTAGAGAACCTTTAGCAGAGCATCGACCTTCTGCTCCAGGAGGCGGTTTTGCGCCCTAAGCTGTACAATGATCCGGTCTTTGTCTTCGGGTGTTTTGATGCTCGAAAATAGAGCAGCTTCGGGGCCAATTTAACTGGAATTTTGATGAACTCTAGTCTCTCTCGTACCATGGGCGCATTGCTCCGGCCCGAAGATCGACACCATCGAAGAGCATGGTGAGCGCTTCCGGAGTGAGGGCGATTTTCTTCTGGTTTGGCTTCGAGGGATCGGGCCAGGAGAAGGTGCCGATTTCGAGTCGCTTTTTTATAATGCAGACTCCGGTGCGGTCATAGTAGAGAGCTTGGAAGCGATTGCGTCGTTTATTGGTGAAGAGGAAAAGCGCTCCGGTTTTGAGGCCATCTTTGGCGATTTGGTCGGCAAGAGAAGCGAGCCCATTGTAGGACTTGCGCATGTCACAGGGTTCGAGGCAAAGAAAAATGCGCAGATGACTGGTGAGCCCCATCATGACCGGCCTCCCTTCTCGGTACTTTCGATCTTGCGGAGTTGGACGATGAGTTCGGCGGCGAGCGGGAGTTGGCTGTCGTCTCCGATGACAAGACGCACTCCGTTTTGAAAGATGAGGTGCATCTGGCGTTCGCTGGGATGAGTGATCTCGACCTCAACGAAGAGCGCGTCGGCAAGCGGCCAGGGTTTGGTGGAATTGGTTTTGGGCATCCATGGAAGATGACGGCCACCGAACCTGGGCGCGAGATCTCAACGGTGGTGGTGTTTCATCCGCTTACGATGCTGATTTTGTGGGCGATTTTCTTTTGGCAGCCCATGGCATCAAGGCTGAAGGTGTTTCCCTCAATCGGGAGGAACTCGAGCAATTCAGGTACGGCCGTGATCTCGTTTGACTTGGTGTCGACCTTCAATTGCGCGAGGCAAAGGCCTTGCTCACTGGCAAAGGCGCTGAGGAGATGAAGGTGGCTTTGTTCGCTCGCACGGTCAAAGCTATGACGTAGGGCTTTGCCATCGATGGCGATCAGTTGGGAGGAGAGTTTGCCGCTGAGGCCTTCCGGAAAACGAATAAAGCAGGCGTTAAAAGCTTCGGGATTGATGGCGCTAAAGACCCGTCGAAAGGTGTCGTTGCTCGGAACCCCATTGGGGAGTTGGAGGAATTTTTTGAGCCATGATTCTTTGCCCTGGGCAAAGCGCTCCATGTCTTCGAAGCCCTCGCACTTGCAGATGATTGCAGCCAGTGCGATGAAGATGATTTCGCCAAAGTAGTGCCGCTTGTGGCGGCCGGTTCGGGGGTCGGTCAGTGATTGAAATCCTGAGATGGCGTCGGGAAATTCACCTGCATATCGATCAGATCGTGTCTCATGGTCCATTCGGGCATGATGGGATCACTAGATATAGCGTACAAGTCTAAATAATCAGGAAATCTATACTATCTAAAGTGAGTTAGCCCTGGGTTGTTTGGCCATGACGGGCTGAATGCCTGTAATAATGATCAGATTGTTGATATGCCCATAAATTTTTTCTGATTGAGGGTCTCCTGATGTGATTCTAAGGAACCTCTCGCTATCCGCTCCTTTCACGACCAGTCGGATCGAAACCAAATCCCCACCTAAACCGCTGTTGCTTGAGTATGAATTAATTTCTTCACTTACGCTCTCCATGATTTTATCGGCCAAGTATACGTAGCCTATTTCTTTTACCGAGCTCCCCCATGTTAAAGATCTGGGGGAGTCCTTAACGCTAAGAAAACGCTCGACCTCAATCTCAAAAAGTTGATCACCTAGTTTTTTTAACCGATAGATGATCGTTCCGTGGTGTTCCTTCTGGTACGAGATTTCTAGAAAGTCGTCGGCGAAAACGCTCGTAGAGCTATCTGTATTAATAATAGGGGATGGGTAAATACTCTCTTCATCTGAATGCCTTTCGATGAGAAAAAGTATAATTGCTAGAAATAAAATAAGAGCAGAAGAAATGATAACTATTTTTTTCATCTTTTATAGTAAAATTAACACTTCTCCATTCAGTGCCGAACTTTCATCGCCGCCTTGGGTCTGCTGCATCAATCGCTTTTTTGGATTGAGGGCTACTAGCGTCCGTATTCATGCCTGGGAGCCATTTGTAAATGTTCCCCAGTGGTGTGCATACAGTTATGGGTATCTTTTTCCCCCAAGGGTTCCGATTTCCCGGGGCGTTATTTGCAAATTCAATATCAGCCTGCGAGAAGCCATCTTGATTGATCTTGTTGATACGATCCATTTCAGGATCATCAGGAACTTGTTCCCAAGTGTGTGTGTGCCAAATTGCCACGTGATTACAGCTAGGCATATCCTCGCCGGCACTCTTGAGATCTGCTTTAGACACCAATCTCTTAACTCCTCTTCGAGCAGTATAATAGTAAGATTTCCCTCCTCCTTTCTCATCGCAACAAACCACAAGTCCACCGTACTCACGATCTTCTTTCGCAGTAATTGGATTGTATTTCTTACAGGCGGCCTTTACAGCCTCAAGAGGAGATTCGAATGGGCCTTCTGGCGGAATAGGAATCCCAGAAAAGAGGCCTGCACGAGAGGGCACTGGTGATAACCCCATATAGTCTGTGTGATTCAGAATGTCATTTTTGACCATTGCGTAGAGATTGATTCCTCCTTCTTCATCAATGGGATCTCTGTTTGGCCATCTCCCTAATTCGGGTAGGTAATAACGGTAGCCGTAGTTGTAGTAACCAGTTTCGCCATCGCGCACCTCCCCATGGAATCTCGTTTCCCAATCGTAGTCAGTGCCGGTCGTCCAATCTGTGAAGTTGGGATTGAGTAGTTTGCTCGGGCCGAAGGCCTGGTACCGATAACGTTGTTGAATGCTCCCGCTATCGTCGGTGATGGCAGTGACACTGCCCAGGGCATCACTCAACGAATACAGTGTCTCATCGAGCGCCCCATTCGAATTTGTGTCTCGCTCGCGCAGAACAAGGTCGTTACGGCCTCGGATCCCGTAGACGAAGCGCTTTTCTGGACCGCTGCCTCCGTGATATTCCTCGAGGCATTTCCAATTTTTGTCGTAGTAGTAGCTCACCGTTCCCTGGTTGACACCTGTCACGATACGCCTCTGGGTGCGTCGTGTCAAACCGTCGTAATCATACCAAACATCGAGGGTTACTCCTGAGGAGGAACCGCCATGATTGGTCTTGCGGATACGTTTGAGACGGTTCCAAGCATCCCATGTCGCTTCTCGATAGTCACTGGTCGTCTCCACGCCCACCGGGATTCGGGTCATATTCCCGGCTTTGTCGTATTCGCTTGGCGCCGAAACCATATTGAAGGTGTCAATTTCATTGGACTTGGTATTCGTCCGCTCTTGGTCTTGGACAGTGCCACCTAGGTCATGTGAGTAGGCCGTCCAGTTCCCGGAAGGATCGTAGGTCCAATCCTCGGTCTCTACCACGTTGCTGATAACGTTCGAAGTCGTCAGGACGCCTCGCTGCCTGACTTTAATCTGAGAGAGCTTGTCGTATTGATAAAATTCGTCTTCTTTCTCACCCAGGCTGTTGGCCTTCAGGTTTTTGCGCCACTCTCTGAGGCTGTTTTCGGTGTATCCATACTGGATTCGATCAAGGTCGCTATCGGATTTGGTCCAACGCTGGTCAACAACACGGCCATACCAATCAAGGCCATTGTAGGGATCACCATAGAGGTCAGGTTCACTTCCCTGAGCCACATAGGTGAGGCTGATTCCTGGTGTGGGAGAGGTTGCAGCCACGGGGGTGCCAAGCCCTAAATACTGGTAGTTCACGTCAACCCCCTTTCTCCCCCATGTATTCCGCCCAAATTCGTTCTTCACGGACTTTCCTCCAAAAGCAAATTCCTAGCAGTTCGCCGACGACATCTGCATCGTGCGCTCGATGCAGACCCAAAAGCAAATTCCTAGCAGTCAACCCCCTTTCTCCCCCATGTATTCCGCCCAAATTCGTTCTTCACGGACTTT
>ERZ1046876.2177-NODE-2177-length-11960-cov-4.268627_pt1 | contig 11960 bp, 8 predicted proteins | sample MGYA00383094_ERZ1046876 | MGnify/ENA primary metagenome ERZ1046876 (study PRJEB29581, sample SAMEA5548364) | metagenome | biome: marine; feature: coastal; material: water | depth 50 m | study: Short-term variability in the microbial, nano- and picoplankton... | reverse complement strand
CTCACTTTTATTTTTTCGGGATTATATCGGTAGCGAAAAAATCTCTTTTGATCCGCCCACCAATCTTTCTGTCTAACCAAAGTAATAGACTTACCCTTATCCACATTTTCAGGCAAAGCGGCATAGGCACCTGTAGTAGGTTCAGGGATCCACTGATATTTGCTTAGAAATTCACCATCCAATTCTTCATAAAAGTGTTCAGGTTTTGCCCGAATAGCTACTCTTTCAATGATATCCGGCTTTGCTTTGTAAAAAGTGATCGAAAGAGTTTCCTTGTCATAAATAGTGACCTTTTGAAATTTATCTTTCCCATAAAAATCATTGTACCAAGGTGCCTGGATATGTTTGCTTCTCATAAAATAAAAGAAGAAAAAGAAGTCAGAAACTTTTACTTTTTCTCCGTCACTGTAACGGGCATTGGGGTCCAAGCGAAAATATACCGTTCTTCCATCCTTCCCAACAGCCCAAGACTTAGCTAAACCGGGATAATAACTATCCGAATTGGGATGTGCTTCGACTAGGCTAATCACATTGTAATCAAGCAGGTAAGAACGGAATGCACCATTGGCATCCGGGCCAATAGTACGGAGTGTACGAGGAAAGTCATTGGTGTAGACTTGCCAAGTCCCGCCTTTCTTTGCTTTCGAGGAAGAAAATTCCTTCCCTTCACTCGCGTCCTGCCAAATCAAACCCTGAGGGATTTCATCCATAGAAGAAATTGAAAAACAATCGGAGTGCTTCCGATAAAAATCCAGAACATCCTCTGAGCAATGAGCAAGCAGAGCATGAGGCTTACCTTGCCCATCAGTTAAGCCTGAAGGAGATTCCGTGGAATTCAGCTCCATGGCAAAATCCATATTCACTTTATTCGAAGAACCTTTCATTTGTCGGGCAAATTCGATGGCGAATTCCCTACCAAACTCCCTTGCCAACTCACGGGCAAACTCCCGATCTATATTTCTGTTATTTGCACCCATTTCCTTTCGATCGGAATTATCATCCTCGCGCGGCGGTTTAAGTTTTGGGTTATCGCAACTTGTAAAAAATAAATTTATCAAGATAAACAATAAGAGATTCAGATAATTTGCTTTTTTCATATCATTCGTAAGTGGAAAATTTTTTAGGGTCAAAAGCTTCTCTAATCGCTTCACCCACAAAAGTCACAAGAGTTAAAGTACACACCAGAACCGTGACCGTGGAAATGACAATCCAGGGGGCAGTTCTCAGGTTGCTCACCCCCTGTTTCAAAAGCTCACCCCAGCTTGGGGTGGGTGGTGGCAGGCCATATCCAAGAAAATCAAGTGCAGTTATGGAGGAAATCGCTGCCGCTATCGTAAAAGGTGCAAAAGTAACCAAGGTGGAAACCACATTAGGTAGTATATGCTTAAAAATAATTCGAAATGGCCCCGCTCCGATTACTCTTGCGGCAGCGATGTAATCTCTTGCTTTTTCCCTATACACTGAAGCTCGTATGTAATATGTCATGCCAGTCCATGAAAACATGACCATAATAATTAAGAGCGAGGAAACCTGCCAACCAACTCCCCACCCGCTTGGCATGACAGAGACCAAAATAATTACCATGTAAAGAAAAGGTACATTTGCCCAGATTTCGACAAATCGAAGACCCAGCATATCACTCTTTCCACCCAGATATCCCATAAAACTACCTGCGGAAATGGCAATGAAATAAGTAAGCACTAGGTAACCCATAGCAAAAGTCATCGCGATTCGGAAACCATAAAGTAAGCGTGCCAAGACATCCCGCTCGGTCTTATCTGTTCCACAAAAATGTCCTCTTTCAAAACTTGGAGGAGAAAAACCCGTGGCATTCTCCTCGAAATAATCCATTTCGTAAGGGCCGAAAGGTACAATCGGAAGCAGTACCCAATCATCGGAATTCTCGCTGGCAAATTTCTTTTTTAATTCGCGGTAATCAACTTCATAATCATAGTCCAAACCAAAATCCTTGCCACTCATTTGCTCTCCATATGTAGGAAAAAAATTCTCATCTTTGTACGACACAATCAAGGCACGATTACTAACAAATAACTCGCCGGCTATACTCAATAAATAAATAAATACTAGAATCAAAAATGACCAGTAACCCCGCTTGATCGAGCGGAATCGTCGAAGCTTCTTGCGGGTCAGTGGGTTCAGTTGAAACATTTTGATTATTCGAAGCGTACGCGTGGATCAACCAGTGCGACCAAGGCATCCGAAAGGATATTGCCAAGAAGCATGAGTGTTGCGGAGAGTGTAAGGATGCCCATGACAACCGGGTAATCTCGGTCAATTACAGAATTGAAGCCCAATAAACCAAAACCATCTATATCAAAAATGGTTTCAATTAGAAAAGATCCGGTAACAAATAGCGTAACTTGATGACCCACATTTGTCGCAAGTGGAACCAAAGAATTTCTCAAGGCATGCTTGCGAACTGCATTTTTAAATGACACTCCCTTGGCCATTGCCGTACGAACATAATCTGCAGACAAATTATCCATCAAATGATTTTTCATCAGCATGGTCACGAAAGCAAAACCACCTATTAAATAGCAGCATAAAGGTTGTATTGTATGAGCGATCAAATCTGAGAATTTGCCCCATAGGCTTAGTTCCTCAAAGCCATCGCTAACCAAGCCACCCATAGGAAGAAGATCTAGACTCACAGACAGAAAAAGAAGTAATAATGAACCCAAGGCATATCCTGGAACCGCATAGCCCACAAAGATTAAGACCGATGTAAGATCATCGGACAACTGATTGTGTCGGACAGCTTTAAAAACTCCCAAAGGAATACAAATTAAGTAAGTGATAAAAAAAGCAAGTAAGCCAAAATAAGTGGAAACTGGTAAACGTTCTGTAATAACCTGCAGCACAGATTCTCCATATCTTGTCGACTGGCCAAAGTTTCCCTGAAGAACTCCTTCGTATCGGGTCAGAAAAAGTTCTGCAATAGGTGCCGATTTTTGAGTGGCTTTATCCTGGTCCCTCATACGAGCACTCCAATTTCCAAGGAGTTCAAGCTCATTAACAAGCTCAACTCGACCTTGATCGTCTCTGCGAAAGTTAACCGTTTCTCTGGCACCTTCGATCCAGGGGTTGATCCTTTCAGCCTCGTAACCATCAATTTCCCCATCGTCATTTCGGTCGGTTTCATCAAATTTCACATATCGCGAGATGTTTTTGGGAACCTCACTGCGCTGGACATAGCCATCACCATCCCAATCCAGTTCAGCTATATGAAAACTGGGTATCCTTACTCTTTCGGAAATTTCATACTCGAATTTTGAGAACCGTATTTGACGAAACTCGGTTTCTCTGGGCATAACCCCAAGCCAAATGAGATAAGCCTCCCAATGGGGCTTATCAAATCCATACAAACGTTTCATTTGTTCTAGTTGATCCTGTGAGAGTGACTGATCCGAACCGATACTCTGCCCGCGACCACCTTCTTGAGAGACTTGCTGCATCTGCATCATTGCCTGCTCCAAAGGACCTCCAGGAGCCAAACGGGTTATAGTAAAAACCAAGACACTAATTCCGAATAAAGTAGGGGGAATCAACAAAAGTCTTCTGATAAAGTATTCTCGCATTTGAGGGTATTAATTCATAGCCATTTCTATAAGTGGGGCAAAGTCAAATCGATGAACTTTTCAATTTACCTGATTCTTTTGCTTGCCAAGAATCCAGTGGTCGTCACTTTTTTAAAGGATCAAAAAAGCAAATCACAGCTTAGCACTTTTTAAAAGTTTAAGGAATTATTTCCTGCCGGTTTTCCTTTGTCTACTTGCCGTTTCATGCGGAGAAACAAGTAGTGTGGATGATGCTTCCCGTAATGGTATCCTGATCATGGGAAATAGTGGTGAACCAAAGGGACTAGACCCACATATTGTGAGCGGCGTTCTTGAAAGCAATATCATCCGTTCACTTTTTGAAGGCTTGGTCGAAGCCCATCCCTCCAAAGATGGAGTTGCCATGCCCGGAGTCGCCGAAAAATGGTATCCTGTTGACTCGAAACGACCAGATGAATGGATCTTTGAACTCCGGAAGGATGCCCGATGGTCTGATGGAAAACCTCTTACAGCGGATGATTTTCTTTTTTCCTTTCGCCGCCTGCTAAACCCTGCCCTCGCCTCTGACTATTCCTTCATGCTTTATTATATTAAAGATGCTGAATTCTATCATAAGTCTCAACGCACCTACCTGCTTTTCCGTAAAGACGCCAACTTTACCGAGGATTGGTGGGCTACCCTTAAAAATGTGGACTTCGGCCCGGAAGAAAAAGCGGAGGAAAATTCCTTCAATTTTATTGGGTTAGACAAATTAAGCCTTAGTAATTTGAAAAATCTTCTGGAAGACCCATCTCTTTTTAAATGGCCAAAAAATATTTCTCCTTCAGTCCGTCGCTCCCTCATCATGAAAAATCTGAATTTTGAAAAAAAAGAACGGGGAGAATTGAAAAAAGATGAATTAAAAGACCTTTGGGAACTCATTGACTTTGGTGCCACTGCCCCCGATAAGCACACCTTAAAAATTAAACTCAATTCTCCTATCCCTTTTTTACCCGAAATAACCAAACACTACACATGGTACCCAGTACCAAAGCATGTTGTTTTGAAACACGGTAATATCGGAGAACGATTCACAAAATGGACGAAGCCGGAAAACATTGTTGGAAACGGGGCTTTCGTCCTAAAATCATGGAGATTCAATGACCACATTGAAGTAAGTCGAAATAACCAATATTGGGACAGGGATAATGTGGGAATCAACGGTATTCGATTCCTTCCTATCGGCAATCTTTACACCGAGGACCGGATGTATTTCGATGGTCAGATGCATGTGACCTACAGCATTGCTTCCGAACTAATAGAATACTCCCGAAAAAAATATCCCCAACATGTCCGTAGCGAGCTTTATCTTGGTACTTACTTCATCAGAACCAATGTGAACAATAAACCTTTTACCGACCCGCGTGTACGTCTTGCTTTCTCTTACGCACTCAACCAAAAATCACTCATCGAAAATGTTCTTAAAGGTGGGCAGAAGCCTGCGAGTGGCTTGGTTCCCCCTTTTGGCAATTATCCTGCCTCTGACACCGTGACTTTTAATCCGAAACTTGCCCGTAAGTTGTTGGCCGATGCGGGGTACCCGGGTGGGAAAGGATTACCAGATATTGAATTTCTGACCACGGATAAAGAATCTTCCAAAGTTACTGCTGAGGCATTACAGGCTATGTGGAAGAAGCATCTCGGAGCGACCATTAAGATCAAACAAATGGAGTGGACTTCTTACATTACTGCAATGTTCGAAAAAGATTATGACTTGGCTGCAGGTGGTTGGATTGGTGATTACATGGATCCTCTTACTTTTCTTGATATGTGGATGAAAGGCGTAGGAAATAACCGAACTGGTTGGCACAACGAAGAATTTGAGAACATCCTGGGCATGGCTGCTCAAACTGGAGAAGCAACCAAACGGTACGAACTGCTCGCCCAAGCCGAGGCACTTTTTCTCAAGGAGCGTCCAATACTACCCGTGTATTGGTATACCCGAAATTATCTTCTCCACCCCGATGTAAAGGGGTGGAACCCACTACTTCTCGATAATCATCCGTACAAGTATCTACGCTTGCAACCGGATTTAGAAAATAGAAAAGACTAATCTTATGCTACGCTTTCTAACCGATCGGATACTTCAAGGTGCACTTGTTCTCTTCGCATTGTATACGATTACCTTTTTTCTGGCAAAGGCCATGCCAGGAGAGCCATTCACATCGGAGAAAAATATATCGGCGGAGACTAAAGCAAACATACGCAAACTTTACGGACTGGATAAACCAATTTGGGAACAATACATAACTTATCCTAAAAATATTATAACGAAGGGTTCATTCGGAATTTCCACCAGTAAAGGAAGGCCAGTAATCGATATTATTGCTCAGTCGTTTCCGAATTCTCTAATACTGGGCCTCTGTGCCTTGGCCTTTGCCATCGGAATTGGAGTGCCTATTGGCGTACTTTCCGCAGTTCGGAAAAATAGCTGGATAGACTGGGCCTGTATGGCCGTGGCCATGGTGGGCATTTGCATTCCCTCTTTTACAATCGGCCCACTCTTACAAATCTATGTGGCCGCTCATATTCCAGGGCTTAAGGTGGCTGGTTGGGGAAACCTCGAGGACATACTCCTGCCCTCTTTTACTTTAGGTTTGGTTTCCGCCGCTTATCTAGCCCGCCTTACTCGAGGAGGTATCCTTGAAGTCCTTTCTCAGGACTTCGTCCGAACAGCACATGCAAAAGGTGTCTCTCCCTCAAAAGTAATTATTAAACATACGCTGAGAGGAGGACTCCTACCAGCAGTCGCCTACCTCGGACCGGCTTTCGCAGCCCTGATAAGCGGTTCATTTATCGTAGAAACTATCTTTCAAGTTCCGGGAATGGGACAGCACTTCGTAAATGCAGCCACAACAAGAGATGAATTCCTTCTCTTGGGATTATCACTGTTCTTCGGTTTCCTTATTGTTGTGATGAACCTACTAGCCGATCTGCTTACTGGATTATTGGATCCTCGAGTGAGACACACAAGGAAAACGGATTAGAAAAATGAAAATGACTGATCCAAGTAAAAAGACACCACAAGGTTCCTCACTTTGGAAGGACGCCCGAGCCCGCATGGCGAAAAACAGGTTCGCCATGGGAGGACTTTGGGTGATCGTTGTTATGTTCTCTCTCTGTTTTATTTTCGCATGGTTTTGTACAGATCCGAACCAGGTTAATCTCACCAATAAGTTTGCTCCCTCTTCCGCAGAACATTGGTTTGGAACTGATGCTCTCGGTCGCGACCTTTTCGCCCGCATTCTCTACGGTGGCCAAGTTTCCATTCTAGTCGGCTTAATCGCAACAGCCGTCTCGGTTGCCATTGGAATTGTATATGGTGCCATTTCAGGTTACGCCGGTGGAAAAACCGACGCGATCATGATGCGAATCGTTGATACATTACTGGCCATTCCCTTTCTCGTTCTCGTAATCGTCCTGCAGGCAACATTGAGTGACTGGTCAGGAGATGTTACCCAGTGGATCGTAGGAAACTTTAAGTGGGACAAAGAATTCACTGGACGGTTGACTAATGTAGTTCCGCTGTTCTTCGCCCTTGGCCTTCTAGGTTGGCTTACCCTTTCCCGAATCGTGCGGGCCCAAGTGATGAGCATTAAGGAACGCGAATTCGTGGAAGCCGCAGTTGCACTAGGATATAGTAAAAGTCGAATACTATTTCGACATATTATTCCAAATGTACTCGGTCCGACCGTTGTTTATTCAACCCTCACAGTTCCTGGCTTTATTATGTATGAAGCCATCCTTTCTTTCCTTGGTCTTGGTGTAGAATCTCCTAATAGTTCGTGGGGAGTTTTGATCAAGGAAGGTGCCAATTTCCTAGAAACCGAAGTACAACTTCTTCTTTTACCGGGACTTTTCTTTTCCCTCACCCTCTTCTCTCTAAATTTTCTTGGCGATGGCCTTCGCGATGCCCTCGATGTAAAGGCTGCTAAAGACTGATGAGTTTACTCAAAATAAAGAACCTTAAAACTTATTTCCACACCCGTGCGGGCACAAACCGGGCTGTGGATGATATTAGTTTCTCCATTAATAAAGGCGAGATCGTGGGAGTTGTTGGGGAGTCGGGCTCCGGAAAATCTGTTACCTGCCACACTATGCTTGGGCTTCTCCCGCAACCGCCCGCAAAAGTGGAGGGTGGATCCGTCACCTTTGACGGCGAAGAACTTATCAATCTTCCTCACTCGCTTCTCCGGCAAATTCGAGGCAAACGTATATCAATGATCTTTCAGGATCCTATGAGTTGCCTGAACCCTTACCTAAAAATTCTCGATCAAGTAACCGAACCCATCCTCATTCACGAGAATGTTTCACGCAACAAAGCGGAGACTCGAGCTATTGAGATGATGAAAAAAGTCGGAATACGGGACGCCGAGTCAAGGGCACACTCCTATCCTCACGAATTTTCTGGCGGCATGAGACAACGAGTTATGATCGCTATGGCACTTGTAACCAAACCCGATCTTTTATTAGCGGACGAGCCAACTACCGCACTCGATGTGACCGTACAAGCCCGTATCCTTAAGATCCTTAGCGACCTCAAGGATGACTTAGGGATCGCAGTCCTATTCGTAACCCATGATCTCGGAGTAGTGGCCGACATTGCCGACCGAGTGGTGGTAATGTACCGAGGAAAGATTGTTGAGCAGGGCAAGACGCGTGATATCTTTGAGAAACCATCTCATCCCTATGTAAAGGGTCTGCTTGCCTGCAGACCAACACTCGAGACACAGTATCAAATCTTGCCTACTGTGGAAGATTTTCTCCAAACTCAGGTGGAAAAGGACGGTTCTATAATGCTAAGCGAATGTCCGGATGCAAATAAACGACTTGCTGAGCTTAAAAGTGAAACTAAATACAACAACCCTAGCGGTGATACCAGTAATGTCCTCCTTCAAGTAAAGAAGCTAACAGTGCATTTTCAAACCGGTGGAAATTTTCTCGGTAAGCCCCCGAAGATAGTCAAAGCAGTCGACGGTGTAGACCTTCAAATACAAAGTGGGCAAACTCTTGGGCTCGTGGGGGAATCTGGGTGCGGCAAGACCACCCTCGGGCGTGCCATACTCAAGCTACAGAATACTAAATCGGGTTCTATCCTTTACGATGGAAATGAACTTAGTAACCTAAGCCAAGCTGATATGCTCCACTTTCGAAAACGTATGCAGATCATTTTTCAGGATCCATATGCTTCACTAAATCCCCGCCAGACGATCGAGCAAACCCTCGTCGAACCAATGCTCGTTCATAGGATCGGCTCCAATCATTCAGAACGGAAAGATCGAATAGTCTCGCTTCTTGAAGAAGTTGGTCTTGGTGCGGAGTTTCTCCTTCGATACCCTCATGAATTCTCGGGCGGGCAAAGACAGCGAATTAGTGTGGCACGAGCCCTGGCAGTTGAACCAGAATTCATTGTATGCGACGAATGCGTCAGTGCAATGGATGTCTCTATTCAAGCACAGGTCCTTAATTTACTTCGTGAATTACAGCAGAAAAGAAATCTTACCTACCTCTTTATTTCTCACGACCTCAGCGTGGTCAAGTTTATGTCCGATGACATGATGGTAATGAAAAATGGAGAAGTCATGGAAAACGGCAAAGCCGAAGATGTGTACAAAAATCCACAATCCGAATATACAAGAGAGTTATTGGAAGCCATACCCAAAGCTACTCTTTCGGGAGAAAACTCTTCCTTCTGATCGGAACGCAGATTATTATTTTTATTTAGAAATAAATGGATATTTAGTTCAGTTTTATTAACCCCAACCTTTCACCAGAAAAAAGAAATTGCTGTGCTAGTCCGCAAAACTTTCCAAAGTGAGATCGTGCAAAAATAATTTTTTGGACAGGATTAAAAGATTCAAGATTATAATGCATGTCCAATGTTTTTGAAATCCAAGTATCTACCGGAAATGCCTCCGTTTGTTTTGCTCCGAAAAGAAGTGCACAATCTGCGATTTTAGGTCCTACTCCAGGTAAGGATATAAGCTTAGACTTAGCCTCTTGATAGGGTAATCTTGATATTTTTTTTAAATATGCAGGATCTTCCTGTAGAATCTTTGCCACTCCACAAACATATTTGGCACGATACCCTAATTTTAATTCTCTCAACTCTTTTTCTTCAACTTCAGATAAAACCTGCCATCCCGGAAAACCCCATAAGTTATTTCCCAAGGGCGTTCCAAAATTCTTGCATACCAAAAAAACAGCCTCTTTTATCTGCGGTATACTTTTAGCCGAACTCAATAGAAAATGAAATAATGTCTCTTCAAGTGGCTGGTTAAGAATTGTGAGTCCAGGTAAAGCCTGAATACACTGTGCGAGTACCGAATCACTTCGCCATGGCAAATTATTGACAGCGGATTCATAACTTTTATCAAGCCAAAGATAATTAATAATCTCAGCTTCACTTGCCTTATGCTTTAAAGATGTTCTCCAAAATATCATATTATCTGAAAACTTTAGCTCCACTACTTTGGATTTAAAACTACCGATCCAGGAAGTTTCAGATGTGGGATACCAACTAAAGCTTTGTCCTCCCTCCAGAGTTTCTCGAAATCCAAGGAGGGAAAGATTTCTGGCCTCTATTAATTCCTTCCAAGGTGACATGAAAGATCCATCATTAAAAATCAATCATGAGACCAAAGAAAACTTTTTTTTTGAAAAAGTACTTCCTAAGATAAATTTTGGATTTCAATCTGCCACGCTACAGGGTTGCCATTTCCAATGGGCCAATCTCTACCGGTGAGACCTAGAAAAATAGACTTCTTCCCAATAAGCTTATTCGGCATTTTGAATGTAAATATTTCTATCTCTTTTTTTCCTTCTCGAATAATTGATAATATAATCGTCGTGTTCGAAGGAAGTTTTAAAAGTTTTCCATCCAAAGGAAATGAAAAATACAATCCTTCCCTCTCGGGACTACTTCTACAAAAAATCCTGTTGCCTGTATATTCCTTACCTGAGAAAAATTCAGGCAATCGAGTTAACTGATCGGAACTAAGGAATTTAAATGAAACTCTCTCTAGTTGATCCCGTGCAAAAGTAGAAACAATAAATGAAACAAAAAACAAGAGCAGAACAAAATGTTTGCCCGAAATCATGTTATTAAAATGTTAACTCTCGGCGGAATCTTTTGATTCTACCTGAGCTTTCTCTTCTTTAACAGCAGTTTCTTTTTTAGGTGACTTTTTAGAAGCATCTGTAGTTGCCTTACTCTTCGTGCCAATTACATCGGTAGGCCCTGCTTTTTCCGCTACAGGTTCAGGTTTCGCCTCAACAACTTTTTCTTTCTTTGCCACTGGCTTACGGACTGCTTTTGACTTTGCTGGTTTGGCTTTAGTTCCTTTGCTAGATTTACTAACCAATTCCTTTACGGCTGCTTTTTTCTTTGCAAGGTAAGCTGCCCTTCGACGTCGCTTGATAACTTTGTTGTATTGTTTACCCATAATTTGAAATTTAACCATGAATGAAATTATCAGAAGTGGCAAGATTCAAACAGCTTAAGTTTGTACCCTTCTTCTTATTGGATATCCACCGGTTTACCCGTTTGAGCAGATTCGTATGTGGCATCAATTATTTTCATTAACGCCAATGCTTGATCCGGGGTGTTGAGAGGTTGCTCTTCACCGGCAATTGTTCGTACAAAATTTTCCGCGGAGCGAATGCGACCCATATCTTCATTTGTCTCCGTTATAATCGAACGATTAACGGAACGGCCATGCTCCTGAACATACAATTCACAATCATCAATTGCAGTTTCGTCCAATCCATCAGACGCAAAAAGCCGACGAATCATACCACCGGCTTTTTTCCCCTGAAAGGTTACGGACACTTCCTCTCGCTTAACCATTTCTGCCCATGAAACTTGGAATGATAAAATTTGCCCGGTCTTAAATTTAATGAAGCCGTGAGATGCACTTTCCACATCAGTCACACCATCTGCCACATCCGGAATCCCCCATGGACCCTTAAAATTCTTATCCTGAATAAAATCTGAAAAAGTCTGAGCCAAAACACTCGAAGGTTCTGGATAATCCATGTAGTATAAAGCTAAGTCTACCATATGCAGAAGATCAATCAAAGGCCCTCCTCCTGACAACTCCTTGTTAGTAAACCAACCCCCAAAACCAGGGATTCCCGTTCTTCTAATCCACTTTGCCTGAGCCGAATTGATCTGTCCAACTTCGCCGGCTTCAATATACTGCCTTAAAGCATAAGATTCTGGTCGGGCACGATTATTAAAGTTAAACATTAGCGTCTTACCCGCATTCTCTGAAGCATCTTTCATTTGAGAAACTTCAGCAGCATTTAAAGCCGGTGGTTTCTCACAGAAAACATGTCTCC
>ERZ1046876.2173-NODE-2173-length-11979-cov-4.038662_pt1 | contig 11979 bp, 10 predicted proteins | sample MGYA00383094_ERZ1046876 | MGnify/ENA primary metagenome ERZ1046876 (study PRJEB29581, sample SAMEA5548364) | metagenome | biome: marine; feature: coastal; material: water | depth 50 m | study: Short-term variability in the microbial, nano- and picoplankton... | reverse complement strand
CAATGCGAGACCACGCTCGATAATATAAGTCAAGGCCACTACTGACATGATCAGCAACAACCACATGAAAGGTCCACCTGCCTCTAAAAATTCAAACATTTTTTTATAGAAATAATTTATGTTACTTTCCACTGACCCCAAAAAACTAAATCCCCCCCGGGTAGAAGCATGTCCGCCTCTCTGATAATAAACTCAAAGTCTGGGATTTTAATATTTTGTTTTCAATTGTAATAAAAAGAAAATCTTATTTGCCGGTAATCAGCACCTACGAGACGGCGCATATCACTTGGCCATTTGCCGTAGGGCGCAGGATCACTGATCGCACGTTGACAGAGTAAAGATTGAATCACGCCCACTGTATCTTCCTCCACCGACATTTCCATGACCTTCCCATTCGACATGAGCTGAAATTTTACGGTCACCTTCCCTGATGCATTGCGCGCAGAAGGCAACCCTTCGAGCAATCCAAACCAGCGCTGTTGAATAGCCTGTATAATAGCTGCATCGTAAGCCCCAAATGGTGTTGCCAAAAGATCAGGTGAGGATTCAATACGAAATTTCTTTACGCCGCCTTCCTGCTTCATGGATTCGCCCAAAAGCATTCCGTTGCGTTTCTTGGCCTCTGCGATGGTTCGAGGGCGGGTTCTTTCCTTCCTTGGGGGAGTTGATTGCTGAACCGGAACAGCTTTTCGCGGCTTGATGCGCGTCAGAATCTCAGCCGGCTGATTGATCTCGGGCTCTTTGGTTTCAACGGCAATCGCTTCTTCGAATACACCATCATTTTGAACATCCACTTCCTGAGGTTCCAAAGACTCAGTTTCGAAATCCTCAACCGACTCGATATCAGGTGGTGATTCGACGTCTTCAGGCACGAATGGTTGAAGCCCACTGACAGGAGGTTCCGGTGTTATTTCTTCGCCCGGTTCAGTATCCGTGGTCTTGAATACTTTATCCTGTGAGCCCTCGAGCTTGGGCTGATCCAAATCCTGAGAGATATCCGGGTTGCCTGCGATGGAATCAATCACGGCATAATACTGAGTGTCCTCAGGTTTCTCTTCCGTCTCGAGTGAAGGGTCAGCATCAAAGAAAATGCTGGGTTCAGGTTCTTTATCCAGAGTGATCTCCAACTCTTTTTCTAATTCAGCAGCATTGAGCTCAGGCATCTTGGGAGCCAGCAAGGATGATAGTGGCCCTTTTTCAGTGAAGCCGTAATGGTGGAGAAGCTCAATGGAAGCAATGACCGTGAAATGAAATAAAACAGACCAAAGACAAGCCCTCAACAGCGTCGGCTGAAGGTGCCTCGTTGATCCATGTAAATCAAAACTGATCATGACTTGGTAACTTGATCAATTCAGTGGCACAACGCAACCGATATGTGTTCTTTCTTGAAAAAAAAAGCCGTCGGAGTAACCGACGGCTTTTGTATATCCAGATAGGATGTAAATTTGATTAACGTTTGCTGTACTGGAAGCGACGACGCGCGCCTGGCTGACCATACTTTTTACGTTCTTTCATACGCGGATCACGCGTGAGGAATCCTGCGGATTTCAACACAGGACGGAGATCAGCATCCACGTTGAGTAGTGCGCGAGAGATACCATGGCGAGCTGCACCTGCCTGGCCGCTCATTCCACCACCACAGACGTTGATTCGAACGTCAAGCTTGCTGGAGGTGTCGGTGATGTTAAGAGGCAAAAGCACATCGCTGCGCTGCGTTTCCAATGGGAAATATTCCTCGAGGCTGCGTCCGTTCACGGATACTTTTCCTGTGCCAGCGGACAAGCGCACGCGAGCTACAGAGGTTTTTCTGCGACCGGTTCCCAAAAAATCAGTATTTTCAGACATGTTCAGGTTATGAGTATTAAAATTCTATTTCTGCTCGATTTTCATCGGCTCAGGCTGTTGCGCATCATGAGGATGCTCAGTGCCACGGTAAACTTTGAGTTTGGTCAGGAGCTTGCGCCCCAGACGGTTTTTGGGGAGCATACCCTTTACTGCGTGAAGGATCAGACGATCAGGATGCGATTCACGTACTTCAGGCACTGAGCGATAGCGTTCGCCACCGAACCATCCTGAGTAGCTCATGTAGGTTTTCTGATCTTCTTTCTTACCAGTCAATTTAACTTTCTCGGCATTGATTACGACCACAAAGTCGCCAGCATCAAGGTGCGGGGTGTATGTGGGTTTATTCTTGCCACGGAGAACATCAGCAACCTGAGTTGCCAAACGACCGAGGACAATATCCTCAGCGTCTACTACGTGCCACTTGCGCTCGTCTACATTAATCTTCGGCAGATATGTCTTCATTACAAATCCAAAATATAAGAGGCAGGAAAGTAGCAAACCGACCAAAGGAGTCAACAACGATATGAAACTTTCTTACTGTTTAATCCCTTGTTTTTCAGCTTTTAGAAACCGAAAAGCGGTGTTTCACGGGCAATCTTCCTGCCATGCGTGGTTTTGCTCACGATCGTCAGGCTTGCTGCACTTTTCGCACAAAAGATGCAACCTTGACCGGGCATTTCCGCCCAGGTGCCAATTCGACACCTGATGAGACATCTACACCAAAAGGCTGTACTTCACGAATGGCTTTCTGAATATTGTCTGGCGTCAAGCCGCCAGCCAGAAACAGTGGCTTGCGGTAAGGTCGAATAGCTGACAACAAATCCCATTGAAAGGAATGTCCGGTTCCCCCTCGTTCCCCCGGTTGATAACTATCCACCAACCATGCATTAACATCATAATCATCAAGTGATTCAAGAGTTTCTGCATCGCCAACCCGGAACGCTTTCATGGTTTTGGCGTCAAATTGCCGGCACCAATCAGGCGCTTCCTCTCCATGAAACTGAAGCGTGTCCAACCCGCAAGTTTGCTGCGCATGATGAACCTGCTCCTTGGAAGCATTCACAAAAACACCCACCTTGGTGAGACAGGGAGGCATTGCCCGACAGATGTCGCGTGCCGATTCCACATCGATGAATCTTTTACTCTCCTCGAAAAACATGAATCCGAGAGCGTCCACGCCGCAGTGAACAGCGAACTGTGCGTCTTCCAGACAGGTGATTCCACAAATTTTAATGCGCGTTCTCATTGGTTGCAGCGATGAACAAGGGCTGTCACTTTAATCTTTTGGGCAAGGTTACGGCACTCTCACGAAATTTCCAACGCGAAAGATGGCGGCCGCGAGATGCATCCAAATCCGTTCAGATTGAGCATATGGTCAGGGACCTGATCCGCTTTCTTGGCCAGGGTTTTGCCGTTGAAGTGATAAAGCCCGCTCATTAGTGAGGGCTGATTGAAAGAATGTGTGCCATCATTCCCTTGAGGCCTTGAATGAAGGCGGGAGTCAGGCACGAAGCAGATCTCCTTTTAAATTTTGAATTGGAAGAAATCCCTGAAAAGTGTCTCATAGTGTGAATATCAGTTATTAAAAATGGAATCCAACGTAAAAAAAAGATACGCAGCCGCCGCAAATGCACCAGAACCGGCTCTTTGTTGTCCAGTAGAATATGACCAGAGGTATCTCGAAATCATTCCACAAGAAGTCATCGAAAAAGATTATGGCTGTGGAGATCCCTCGAGATACTTGCAACCGGGAGAAACCGTGCTGGATCTGGGTAGCGGCACTGGCAAGATTTGCTTCATTGCCTCTCAGGTGGTCGGGCCAGAAGGTAACGTCATTGGCATCGACATGACGGATGACATGCTTGAAGTCGCGCAACGAAACGCTCCTATTGTGGCAGAGCGCGCAGGCCATGCGAATGTGGTTTTCAAAAAAGGAAGGATTCAAGATCTCGCACTGGATTTGGATTTACTGGATGATGAGCTGATGAAACATCCCGTGTTGAATGCCAATGACTTTTTGAATCTGGATACCATCACGGAAAACCTTAAAAAAACTCGTCCCCTCGTTTCCGATGCAAGTATCGATGCCGTTGTCTCAAATTGCGTACTTAATCTGGTGCATGCATCAGCCAAGAATCAAATGTTCTCGGAAATTTTCCGCGTCATCAAGAGAGGTGGCAGGGCCATCATATCCGACATCGTCTCAGACGAAATCATACCTCAGCATCTTCAGGACGATCATGAGCTGTGGAGCGGATGCATCAGCGGAGCGTTGACTGAAGAAGGATTCCTCAAGGCCTTTGAAGAGGCAGGATTTTACGGCATTGAAATACTCAAGCGAGATGAATCCCCATGGCAAACCGTCGAAGGCATCGAGTTCCGCGGGATCACGGTCCAGGCTTTCAAAGGTAAGGAAGGCGTCTGTCTGGAACGAAATCAAGCAGTTGTGTACAAAGGCCCCTTCAAGGCCGTGACCGATGATGACGGGCATACAATGGAGCGAGGAAAACGCTACGCTACATGCGATAAAAATTACCAAATATACGGGAAACCACCTTACGAGGGACACTTCGAACGGATCGAGCCCAATGAAACGATCCCGTTGGAAAGCGCCCAAGCTTTTGGATGTACCGAACCAAAACTTCGCCATCCAAAGGAAACCAAGGGCGCTCATTACAAAGCCACAATCGAAGTTGCAGAAAATGATGCTTGCTGTTGATCCTTTCACCTTGCCCAATTGCGAACAGAAGGAGAGCATCCGCCCTCAGAGTGATCAGTTGACCAGAGCTTTTAAATGCACGCTGGCAGGTATCATTTGATTTCCAACTTTCAGTGCATACTCTCCCCCCAGAACGAATGCACGGTCCACACCATCTTTTCTGCGGACATACCCCATGGCGATGCCCCCGCCAACGGAATGCCCGAAAGAACCCGATGTGGTATATCCAACGACCTGCCCGTTACGGTAAATAATTTCGCCTCCCCAAAGGAAAATATCCGGATCATTGAGCGTAAATATGGCGAGACGCTTTCGTGGTTGCGAAGATTTACTTTTCACCAATGCATCTTGGCCGATGAATGCCGATGTCTTGTGCCAATCAATGGCAAAACTTAACCCGGCTTCGAGTGGGTTATCGTCCGGGGAGAGTTCGTGACCCCATGCCCGGAATCCCTTTTCCAATCTCAATGAGTTGATGGCGTAATGACCAGCGAGTTGAATCGGATGAGTTTTGCTGTGATCCATCAATAAGTTATAAAGAGCTGACATCTGATCCATTCCTACGTGGAGTTCCCATCCCAATTCCCCCATGTAGGAAAGGCGAAGCGCTCGCACGGTGGACATTCCGATGGAGATTTCTTTACACGTTGCAAAAGCGAAGCTTTCTCCAGAAAGATCCGTGTCTGTCAAGGGCTGAAGGAAACGCCTTGCCTCCGGCCCCATCACACTCAGCACTCCTGTTCCAGAGGTGACATCGGTCAAGGACACCTGCATGCCTTGAGGAGTGTTCCTGGAAATCCATGAGGCATCATGGACCGCCTGAGTGGATGCCGTAACAATATAGTATTCATCCTCTGCGATTCTGACGGCTGTGAAATCAGATTCAAAACCTCCACGCTTGTTGAACATGCCTGTATAGACGGCTTTACCGGGCGCAACGTCCATATTGTTGCCGCATACATGCTGCATGAGAGCGCAGGCATCTTTGCCCTTGAGCTGTAATTTCGCGAAGCTGGATTGATCAAACAGAGCCACACTCTCACGAGTGGCCAGATGTTCCTGGGCATGATTGCCAAACCAATTCTGCTTTCCGAAAGAATAATGGTTCTCGGGTTTGGATGGTAAATGCGCAAACCAATTGGGCCGTTCCCATCCAGCTTTAGAACCAAAACAGGCTCCTGACTCTTTGAGTTGATCATGAATGGGTGTCATCCGAATATTTCGGCCGGTTTCCATTTCACGATTCGGCCAGGCCATTTGGTAGTGAAGACCAAGCACTTCCGTGATACGATCCCGCAGGTAGGTTCGGTTGTTGGCCCAGCGCCCAAAGCGACGTATGTCCACTGCCCAGAGATCCATTGTAGGCTCCCCTTCCTTCATCCATTCCGCCAGGTATTTACCTGCACCTCCAGCACATGCGATGCCAGCTGAATTAAACCCGGCAGCCACAAACAAACCTTGTAATTCAGGCGTTTCTCCCAGCAGAAATTGATTATCAGGAGTAAAGCTTTCTGGGCCGTTGACAAATTTTGCATAGCCAGCGTCTTTTAATTTTGGAATGCGAAATTCACCCGCCTGCAGTGGATCACGATACTTTTTCCAATCCGCTTCCAGGAGATCGAACGAAAAATCAGAGGGAATCGGATCCTGAAGCCAAGGTTTGGTGTATTTTTGAAAAGCCCCCAGAAGAACCGTATTATCTTCACCTCGAAAATAGATCGTTGCATCAGGATCACGGCCACAGGGAAGTTCATCAAAGGCCCCCTCGATCGGATTCGAAACCACATAATGATGTTCCACAGGTGCCAGTGGAATGGAAACACCACAGGTCAAACCAAGCTGACGTGACCACATCCCGCAAGCCAGCACCACGTATTCCGCTTCAATCAAGCCCTGATTTGTTTTGACTCCAGCTGCTCTGCCATTTCGATGGAGGATTTCGTGCGTTTCAACGTTCTCACAAATCCTGGCTCCATTCTGCTGAGCCCCGATGGCCAATGCCATCGCCGTTTCCTTGGGGATCACTTTACCATCCCCAGGCAACCAGACGGCTCCGAGTAAATCATCGGTTTTGATCAGTGGCCATTTTTCACCAGCTTCTTTTGCACTGATCAAATCTGCTTGAACCCCAAGGTATTCTGCCATGGCTGCAGTACGGTAAAGTTGGGTCATGCGTTCCTCATTCGAGGCAAGGACCAAGCTACCCACCTGTTTCCAACCAGTAGCGTGACCGGTCTCAGCCTCTAGACCAGCGTAGAGCTCTGCGCTGTATTGGTTGATCTTGGTCAGGCTATTGGATGTGCGCAAGCGACCAACCATCCCCGCTGCGTGCCAAGTCGTTCCGCCGGCCAAAGCTTTCTGCTCAACTAAAACAACGTCAGAGAAGCCAAGCTTGGTCAAGTGATAGGCAACGCTGCAGCCAACGATACCTCCACCCACCACAACCACCTGAGCTGAAGCAGGAATCGAACATGAAGTTTCCATCCACGAAAAATAATCAAAAAAAACCCCATACCTCAACCTTGCATTTGAATTAGGGGCCCATAAGGGTCAGTCCCAACTATTGATAAATCCCAAAACTTTATTCCAGACTCGATCCTTTTTCTCGAATCAAGCAGGATACGAATCATGCAATTCTTGAATCTCATTTTCGCTCTGAGTGTTTGCACTGTCACATTTTCTTTGCATCTTGGAGCAAATGAACGCCCCAATATCATCCTCATCATTGCTGATGATCTGGCATGGGATGACAGTGCGCCCTACGGACATCCAACAATACGCACCCCCAACTTGACGCGCATGGCGGCCACCGGCATGCGGTTTGACAGAGCGTTTCTCACGATCAGTTCATGCAGCGCCAGTCGATCCAGCCTGATCACCTGCAAATACCCACACCGCACCGATGCGGAACAACTGCACTGGCCTCTACCTGAAAATCAGGTCACTTTTGTCGAACTGTTGAAAGATGCAGGCTATTGGACCGCAGCAGCCGGGAAATGGCATTTGGGCGATCAGGTGAAGAACCGGTTTGATCGGATTTGGGAAGTAGATACCTCGGGATTCCAGCTTCCTTCAGGCAAGGCGGGCGAATCAGGCGAATTCAAGGAGACTGCAATCGGCGATGCAAAGAGCGGTTGCGCTGACTGGCTCACCGCACTGAATGCCCGCCCCAAAGACCAGCCCTTTTTTCTGTGGCTTGCGGCTTTGGACCCCCACCGCCCTTACGATGAAGGTATCCTCGAAAAACCGCATGGAGCGAATGATGTCCGGCTACCTCCTTATGTCCCCGACACTCCTGAGGTGCGAAAAGATATGGCACTTTATTACGATGAAGCCACCCGATTGGATCGATTTGTAGGTAACGTCATGGAAGTTGTCCGCGATCAGGGGATAGCTCAAAACACATTGATCCTTTTCATAAGTGACAATGGCCGCCCCTTTCCAAGGGACAAAACAACCCTCTATGACAGTGGCATTCGCACGCCCATGTTTGCGGTTTGGAAGGACACGATTGCGCCACAGTCGGTTTGCAAAGAACTAGTGAGTTCCATTGACCTGGGTGCAGGTTTTCTGGAATTGGCTGGGGTGAAGCAACCGTCAAGTATGGACGGCAAGTCATTTGCCCCTTTGCTGAAGAACCCGGGAAAATCTGTCCGAAACTATTGCTTCGCGGAAAAGCACTGGCACGACTATGAGGATCATTCACGCGCCGTTCGATCACATCGATACAAATATATTCTCAATGATTACAATGATCTACCGATGACTCCACCGGCAGACGCCGTCAGAGGCCCCGTGTTTCAAGCCATGTTGGAATTGCATCAGGCAGGAAAACTCAAAGCACAACAACAACAATGCCTCACTTTGCCCAGACCCAGGGAGGAATTGTATGATCTTGTTAACGATCCTCACGAACTCAATAACCTTGCACATCGCGATGCCTATCATACCGTCTTGAAAAAACATCGCGATATCCTTCAATCCTGGAGGCTGGCTACAAACGACAAAATCCCAGCAATCCGAACGCCGGATGAATTCGACCGTCAAACCGGAGGCGTCACCCCCGCCAGAATCCGGCCGCGTCCCTCTAAAGCGCAAATGAAGAAGACTGTGTTGAAGGAATAATCGAAAACATCACTTGCAATCTGATCCCTTTGAGGTCCAGTAGAATCAAACTCATATGAACCAAACCTACCCTCCATCAAGGCAAGCTCGTAACCGGGCTTGGACGAAATGCCATCTAAAAGCAATTCTGATTGCGTTGACGCTCGTACTTACTCTGATCACGGTTGAGGCTCAGAAAAACCAGAAAGCAGGGAGTGCGCACTACACCTCCATGCCACGCCCGAGCAGGGATGGGATTGGTAAGATGTATCAGGGGCGGGAAATTTCACACGTGATGGGCCACCTTGGAGCTGACTGGTTGGAACGTCCGGAAAGGCAATATGAAGAACGACCCGACTTGCTCATCAAGGCCCTTGGAATAAAGCCAGGTGATACCATAGCAGACATAGGCGCCGGCAGTGGCTATTTCACGCGGCGTCTTGCAGCCGAGACTGGCGATGGCGGCAGGGTACTGGCAGTGGATATCCAACCAGAAATGTTGCGAATCCTGAAACAAAACCTCGAACAGGAAGGTATCAGGAATGTTAAGATGATCAGGGGAACGGAGAAAGTTCCGAATCTTCCTGAAGCCTCAGTTGATTTGGTCTTGATGGTGGATGTATACCATGAGTTTTCATACCCTCATGAAATGATGACTGCCATCCGCGAAGCATTGAAACCAGACGGCATAGTGGTATGGGTAGAATACCGATTGGAAGATCCTCGTGTGCCCATCAAATTGCTGCATAAGATGTCCAAGAAACAGGTTCAGAAGGAGGCAACCTACCAAGGATTTGAATGGGTTAGAAGTTTCGAGGGATTACCGAGACAACACTTACTTTTCTTCAAGAAAGCTTCCAATTAGTCGGTTAAATACTAGTATGAGAATTTAGGCATGAATATTACCCACTCATTTCAAAAAGGAATCGCCACCATGGCGACAGTGACTCTGTTCACCTCCAGCTCATTTATGACATCGCAAGCCGAAGAAAAAACCACATCGACCCAACAACCGGTCGCCATCGTAAAAACATCTGAAGGCAGTGTCCGACTGGAACTCTGGCCGGATGCAGCCCCTGAGACTGTGAAGAATTTCATCGATCTGGCTGAAGGACGCAAAGCCTTCAAGGATGCCAAATCAGGAGAAGAAGTAACAAAACCGTTTTATGATGGACTCACATTCCATCGTGTCATCAAGGATTTCATGATCCAGGGAGGATGTCCTCTCGGCACAGGCACGGCCGGACCAGGATATCAGTTTAAAGACGAAGTCAATGCTGTCGGACTTGGATTGAGTGAATTGAAGGCTATCAAGGAAGGACAAACACACCCTTGGCTGTTGGTCCGCTCACAAGAAGATTTCCAGCGCCTTGTGCTGGGACCGGCACTTCAAAAAATGGGAATCAAGTCTGAAGAAGAATTCAAAGCCAAAATGGAAGAGATTCAGAAGACGGTCAACGCCATGTCACTTCAGGATGTTTACGCAAACCAGGGATATGTTTTCGAAAAGGATCTCACCCCAAAAAAACCTTTGAGAGGAGTGATTGCAATGGCTAACTCGGGCCCAAACACCAATGGTTCGCAGTTTTTCATCAATGTTGCTGACACACCGCATTTGACCGGTAAACACACCGTGTTTGGCAAGGTGATCGAGGGCATGGATGTCGTCGACAAGATCAGTAAACTGGAAACTGATGATTCCGGCAAAACTAGCACACCTGTGGTGATCGAGTCTATTCGTCTGGAAAAGAAAGAATGATTTTCAAATTAAGAAAAAGCCCCTGAGCCTTGATTGGCACAGGGGCTTTTTTTATGAAGCAAGATTGAACAGCAGAACAGTTTCAGGGGTACTTGCCTGATCGTGTCATTTGCTGGCGGTGAGCACCTGTTCCAGCAATTGGTTCAACTGATTGACCATGGTCTTGGGATCTTCCACCATACCAGCGGCCAGACGGGCGTTATCGTATAGTTGCTCGGCGACTTTGGTAGCAAGGATTTCATTCGACGATTTCATGGCATGGAGCTGAGATACAATCGCATGCCGAGGGTTGAGTTCCATATCAACCTTCACCGGTCCCAGGTCCTGATTCATCGATTTCATCATACGACGCATCCCGGCAGTCATTGTTTTGTCGCTATCAAGCACAACAGCAGGACTGTTGACAAGTCGTGTTGAAATGCGGACAGATTCCACTTTATCACCTAATTTATCCTTGGCCCATTTGGCCAGAGCTTCGGCATCTTCATCTGAAAGTTGCTCGGCCTTCTTATCTTCATCCTCGATCTTGAGATCAGCTTTTTCGGCTGAAGTAAGGCTTTTTTCTTCGAATTGCCCCAAGTGATCCATCACTACTTCATCGATAGGATCATAAAGGAAAAGCACTTCATATTTCTTGGCCTTGAACACTTCAAGATAAGGACTCTGTTCAGCAGCATCACGCCCTGAAGCAAGAAGAAAGTAAATCTCATTCTGACCTTCAGGCATGCGTTCAATATATTCTTTGAGCGATGTCCTCGTGTCTTTATCCTGAATGCTGGATTCGAACCGCAACAGTTTCGCAAGATTATCGCGATGCGTGAAGTCTGTAGCGACACCTTCCTTGAGGAATTTGTGATATTGTTCGTAAATCTTGTAAAAACTTTCAGAATCTTTACGGCTCAACTCATCAAGGTGCTTGAGGAAGCGCGTGGTCAACACTTTGTTGAGTTTCTGCATCAATGCACTGTCCTGCATCGTTTCGCGAGAAATGTTCAATGGCAGGTCTTCACTGTCCACAACACCTTTCAGGAATCGAAGCCATTCAGGGAAAAGTCCTTCAGCTTTGGATTGAATTAAAACTTTTCGGCAGTAAAGGTGAACTTCGCTCTCACTTCGGGAGATCCCCAGATTCTCCATGTTCTTGGCCGGCACATAAACGAGTGATTGAATCGCCAGTGGTGCATCAGCGGAAAAATGAAGTCGTGTCAACGGGTCTTCATGATCATGCCCAATGTAATGGTAAAACTCCTTGTATTCCTCTTCTTTGACCTCGCTCTTGCTACGGGTCCAGATGGCACTGACCTTGTTAACCACTTCACCGTTCAATTCGATGGGAAAGGTAACAAAGTTGGAATATTGTTTGATGATGGATTCCACACGGGTTTTTTGAGCGAAATCTTTATCATCCTCTTTGAGCTTGATGAATATTCTGGTTCCTCGGGGGCAATCCGGCGTTTCTTCGATCTCGTATGTTCCCGCCCCCTGTGAGACCCATGTATGCCCTAGTTTATCCGCATCAAAGGAACGCGTGTGCACTTTGACTTCCTCTGCT
>ERZ1046876.2166-NODE-2166-length-12007-cov-19.105087_pt1 | contig 12007 bp, 8 predicted proteins | sample MGYA00383094_ERZ1046876 | MGnify/ENA primary metagenome ERZ1046876 (study PRJEB29581, sample SAMEA5548364) | metagenome | biome: marine; feature: coastal; material: water | depth 50 m | study: Short-term variability in the microbial, nano- and picoplankton... | reverse complement strand
GGTACTCTTATATATTATCATGGGGGTGGTTTTGTTGTTGGAGATTTAGAAAGCCATCATGAAGTTTGTGCTGAACTAACAGAAAAATCTCAATTGCGTGTTGTTTCAGTTGCATATCGTCTTGCACCAGAACACAAACATCCAGCTCAATTTAATGATGCATTTCGCGCAGTACAAATTGCAGCAAAAACTTTTCCAGAACCATTAATCGTAGCTGGAGATAGTGCAGGTGGTAACCTTGCGGCAAGCGTCTCTCATAATGCTCGAGCAACAGATATAAATATATCAGGTCAAGTTTTAGTATATCCATCTCTTGGAACAGATATGAATACAAGTTCGTTTATAACTTATGCAAATGCACCTCTGCTGACGACTAAGGATATGTTGTATTATAAAAAGGTTAGATGTGAAAATCATGTGCCTGAAGATGATCCAACCTTTGCACCATTAAATGATAAGGATTTTTCAAACTTACCTCCTACTGTAGTTTTCACAGCATCATGTGATCCATTAGTTGATGATGGTGAAAAGTATTGTGCGAAAATTATAGATGCAGGTGGAGCAGCTGAATGGATTAATGAAGTTGGTTTGGTTCACGGCTACCTACGTGCGCGCTCAACAGTTGTTCGAGCAAGTAATAGTTTTGAGCGTATTGTTAATGCAGCGGCTTTTTTAGCAAAGAAAAAATAGCCTTACTAAACTAATTTGCGGATAATTTTGTCACTATAGTCTTTTTCAAATATTAGTTTGTCATTTTCATATGCTTTTAGATTTGCAGTGATAAAAAAATGTGTTTTGTCAGAATGCATTGCAGACTTAATATTAGTACGCCACATCGTTCCAGCGCGACCACCTGTATTTTCCCACTGCGCATCAACTTTTGCACTGTTAGGATCATCGGGATGGATTGCCCAATTTTCTTTCATCCATCCTCCAGAAATCAAACCATGATCCAGATCTTGGTTTTCTCCGAAATCACATCCAATCTTAATTGATGTAATCCCAGTTTCCTCATCTATAAATTCTTCTCGTGCATATGATGCAGGGCGTAACTCTTTTGCTCTCCATGGTTTTGCTGCTTCTGGTTCTTCAAATGATATCTCGGCTCCATTTGCAAATGGGCGTATTGGTAATTCTATAGAGCCAGATTCAATATTTAATGTTGTCTTCTCAGGTGATGGCCATAGTGTTGGCCAATAGCTACTAGAAATAGCGACACGTAACCTGTGACCATCTGGAATACGATATGCAATTTGATCTAGATCAAGGGAAACATCAAACATTTGATTTTTTGATATCTTGCTAGGATTTTCATGACTATTATGATGAGTTAAATTTAGATACTGATAAGTAATTAATGCAGATGTTCCATCAGGTCGAATATCACACAGGCGTACGATAACTTGCCCTTGATCCTTATCACAGCAGAGACGCAAATTAACGTGTGGGCTTCCCACTATATCAATTGGTGCTGTTAATTCATCGCCATCAAAACAAGCTGAGTGCGCATCATCATGACTTTGATTTTCTGGAAGTTCATCAGAAAAAGCAAACGGAAAATACTCTCCCGCTTTGCTGCCACAATTCTGTGCAGAAGATATAGAAACGTTAAATGGAGTTGGTGATAATTCAAGTGCTGCGCCTTGAGAAAGATATAATATTTCTTTGTTGATTGTATCACTAGGCCAATTTTGTTCGACGATCCAACGTCCTGGGCGATCATCCATCCAACGTTTTGGTGTAACACTATCCATCAAGTATGCTCGAAAGTCTGGATCCTTATCAACACCTGTATCAATATCTTTTAACCAATGATCCCACCACCTTTTTGCTTCTTGCAGAAAGCCAATTGCAGGTGATGGACCTGCATAATGTGGATATTTATGAATCCAAGGACCAACAATACCTTTGACGGGTGAAGTAAGGTTTTTAACTAGATGATTTGTTGTGTTTCTATATCCATCATGCCAACCACTTACGGATAAAACCGCAGCTTTTATTGCTGAGTAGTCTTCACAAACAGATCCATATTTCCAATATTCATCGCGATGTTGGTGATTGAGCCACCTTGAGAGATCTAACTCTAAGTTCTCTAATCTGTTAACCCACATATCATGCCATCGATCGCCAACTAAATTTTGATCAGGTGGCCGTGATGAATATGAAAGCATATTAGTTGACCATCCAAAATTTTCTCCAAGTAAACAGCCACCCTTATAATGTATGTCATCAGCATATCGATCAACAGTAGAGCATAATGAGATTATTGCTTTTAATGGTTTTGGTGCCAAAGCTGCGACTTGAAGTGCATTAAAGCCACCCCAAGAAATACCCATCATCCCAACATTGCCATTACACCAGGATTGATTTGCAGCCCATTCAATCACTTCAATAGCATCTTGGTGCTCTTGGTGAGTATACTCATCAGTCATGAGACCATCACTCTCGCCATTGCCACGCATGTCCGTGCGAATACACACATATCCATGGCCAGCAAACCAAGGGTGGGTATATTGATCGCGCACTATTGTGCCATCACGTTTTCGATAGGGTAAATGCTCAAGGATCACTGGATATTGATTATTATCTGAGTCTTCAGGCATCCAGACTCTTGCCGAAAGGCGACATCCATCTGACATAATAATTGGCATATCTTCGTGCTCAATTATCTTATGAGGGAACTTAGAAACATATTTCATAAGAGTATTCCTTTTGTGCATGCTATAATTTTATACAAAAAAGTCGAGAATTATAAAACTATATGTAGGTCGCAAATAAACTAGTTCTAATATTACTTTTATGACAAAGAGTAATTATGAGTACTAGTTCTCCCCCCTTAAGCACTCTTGGTGTTTTATGCGCATTAGCTGCATCTTTTGCATTCACTTTGAATGATGTTGGCATAAAGTTTTTGAGTGGAGATTATCCATTACACCAAATTGTCTTAGTTCGAGCTTTTGTTGCAATATTTATAACCTTGATCATTATTATTCCATTTGAGGGTGGATATCATTTACTTCGCACAAAACAACTTAAATTACATTTATTAAGAGGTGCATTTGTTGTTTGTGCAAATATGCTTTTTTTTCTTGGCCTTGCAGAAATTCCGCTATCTGAAGCAACAGCAATTTTTTTCGTATCTCCTTTGATAATTACCCTTTTCTCCGTAATCTTTCTTTCAGAGAAGGTTGGGCCTTGGAGATGGTTTGCAGTAATCATGGGACTTGTTGGTGCAGTGGTAATGTTGCGTCCAACTCTTAATAGTTTCCAATTAGCTGGTTTATTTCCAATAGGTGCTGCCTTTTGCTATGCTAGTTTACATATATTAACTCGTAAAATGGGTAGAGCTGAAAAAGCTTCAACTATGTCATTTTACTTACAATTTACCTTTATTATTGTCTCCATCACTATGGGGCTTGCCTTTGGGGATGGAAAATATGCAGATCAAGATAGTTCTGCACTTGAATTCTTATTGCGGCCTTGGGTTTGGCCCAATCAATTTGATTTAATAATAATGGCATGTATTGGTATTGCGAGTGCGGTAGGTGGATACACAATTAGTCAGGCCTATCGGTTATGTGAAGCAGCTATAATTGCACCAATTGAATATGTAGCTCTTATTTTAGCAGTTTTCTGGGGAGTGGCTATATTTAATGAGTGGCCAGATGGCGTTGCATGGACAGGAATAGCTTTAATTTTAAGTAGTGGCTTATTGATGTTGTGGCGAGAATCTATTGCCAAAAAAGTTACTAAAAAGAATGGTCCATTACGAACATATAGATAAAAAAAGGCGACTATTGAAATAGCCGCCTTTTTGTAATGATTTAGGTAAAAGTTACGCTTTCCACCAACGTTCTGCAAATTTACCACCATCTGATGACCAGTTTCCTGCAACATTATCACCATGAGCGATAGTTTTGCTAACTGCATGAATATGGTTTGCAAACATTGGCACAATAGCGCCACCGTCATCAGCGATAAGACGCTGTGTTTCTTCGTACATTGATCGACGTTTATCAACATCCAGCTCAGCACGTGCCTCTTTAACAATACCATTGAATTTAACAGCATCAGGTGTTGAGCGCCAATCTGTATCGTTCCATTCTGTATCATCCACATACGCTGATGAATACATCCAGTCTTCCGTTGGACGTCCACCCCAGTAGCATGTGCACCAGCCTTTTTTGTTCCAAACATTAGACCAGTAACCATCTGATGGTTCACGTACAACTTCGATATCAATTCCTACTTCTTTTGCCGAAGCTGCAACCAGTTGTGCTGCATCTACTGCACCCGCAAATGCCGCGTCAGACGCTGACAGTTGGATTGTACCACTATGGCCAGAAGCTTTATAATGTTTCATAGCTAATTCTGGATTGAATTCCCGTTGAGGTAAATCAGACGCATGGAATGGGTTTGCAGTAGAGATAGGATGATCATTACCAAGTGATCCATGCCCAAGTAGGATTTTATCAACTAATTCTTGGCGCTTGATTGAATGCTTGAGAGCTAGACGAAGATCAAGATTATCGAATGGTTCTGAAGTGACACGCATTGGCATTGTGTAATGTAATGTGCCAGCTATTTCCAAAATTCCCAATGTTGGAACGCGTGCAAGTAATGCAACAGTTTTTGGATCAACGCGGTCGATGGCATCAACATCACCATTCATTACCGCACTTTGACGAGCAGCAGTATCAAGAAGTGAAATCATTTCTACTTCATCAAAGTGTGCTGCGCCTTCTTTCCAGTAATTTGCATTACGTTTGAATGTAGCGCGAACTCCTGGTTCAAAGTCTTGTAAAACATACCCACCAGTACCGATGCCAGATTGTGCATCAATTTTGCCATCTTTAGATGGTTTAATTAACAAGTGATAATCACTGACAATATAAGGGAAGCCTGCGTTAGGTGCATTTAATTCCATTATAACACGGTTTGGGCCATCGGCTTTGATAGAAGTAACTGCAGTTAGAAGTCCTCTTGCTGCTGATTTACTGTCTTCATTTCGGTGATAATCAAATGTAGCAACAACATCCTCTGAAGTTAAGGTTTTGCCGTTATGGAATTCAACACCTTGACGTAGATTGAATACCCAAGTTTTTGCGTCTGATGACTCGTAGCTTTCTGCTAATTCAGGGCGCAACTGACCATCACTGCCAATTTCCATTAAATGGTTGCCAAATGTCATACCAGTATTTGTCATCATGGAATTTTCAAATGTACCAGAATCAAGTGAATCTGTTGTAGAACCATGTCCTACACCATAGCGCATCATGCCGCCTTTCTTAGGGGCTGCTGCCATAGCTTTGTCTGCCATAGTTAGAGCTGACGGTAAGACAACACCTGCAGCCAATGCAGACATAACGAATTGTCTACGATCAATTTGTCCAGTTGTTAACTTGAATTTTTGTAATGATATAAATTGTTTCTTCATATTTATTCCCTCCTTATTTTTGGTACCCAATTCATTTTTATATTTATTTATTTAGAATCGTTACTCGGATTACTGTTGCACAGTTATAGTTGATTTACAAAGTTAACATTTTTCAAATTACCCAACTTTTTTTGATGTTTCGTTATAATTTCAATTTTGAAGTTTTATCTTTACAAGATGCAAGTCACTAGCTTTAATCGTATAAATGATGCGAATAGTCTTCGCGTTTGAGGGAGGATATACTTTTGCATCCAATTTTGGGTACCATTATTCAACGCCTATTATTAGGAATTGTTACTCTATTTTTTGTTTCACTAATTATTTTTAGCTCAGTTGAATTTTTACCAGGTGATTTTACTCAAGCAATTCTTGGACAAGCTGCAACAGAAGATACAGTGGCTGCTTTTAGAGCCGAACTCGGCTTGGATAAGCCTGCATATATTCGGTATTTCGATTGGATTGGTGCCGTGGCTCAAGGTGACCTTGGGTATTCATTTTCTGGAAGAAGTGCGTCTGGTGTTGATCGATCGAGAGCAGTCGTCGATTTGGTTGCACCTCGATTGGGTAATACATTGTTTCTTGCTGGAATGGCTGCAATTGTATCCGTACCGTTGGCCTTAGTTCTTGGAATTACAGCTGCGCTTTACCGAAATTCATTTTATGATCGCTCAGTAAATGCTGTGACACTTACAACAATTTCTTTTCCTGAATTCTTTTTAGCTTATCTATTAATTTTGTTTTTTGCATCTTTATGGCCAGTATTTCCATCTCTAGCTAACGTAAATGCTGAAACTGAATTGATTGAACGAATATATAAATGTATCTTGCCGGCGCTTACTTTAACACTTGTTATTGTTGCGCATATGATGCGAATGACACGAGCTGCAATTATTAATTTACTTGCTAGCCCATATATTGAAATGTCACAATTAAAAGGATTATCAAAAGCAAAGGTTATCATGCGTCATGCACTTCCTAATGCTTGGGCGCCTATTGCGACTGTTATTGCATTTAATCTGGCTTACTTGGTTGTTGGTGTTGTAGTTGTTGAAGTTGTTTTTGTGTATCCAGGAATTGGTCAATTAATGGTAGACGCAGTTACAACACGAGATATCCCGGTCGTTCAAGCGTGTGCTTTAATATTTGCAACAACCTATATCCTACTCAATTTGACTGCTGATATCATCGGTATAGTCACTAATCCAAGATTGTTGCACCCAAGATGACAGATACACCACAAGCCTACTCTGCCGCAGCAGAGGTGGGTCAAATTCGAGAACGCCGTACATGGATGCAAATTGCCAAGATTGAGCTTAAAAAGGCGCCTTATTCAGCCTGGTTTGGGTTAATTGTAATAGCAATATACTTATTTGTTGCAATCTTCGCTCCTCTGCTTGCGCCCCATGGTGAGGCTGAAATATTTCCAGCATCATTTGCTCCTTGGGGTGGAGATTTTGTTTTTGGAACCGATCAAATTGGTAGAGATATATTCTCTCGTTTAATTTACGGAGCCCGAAATACAATTGGAATAGCCCTTGCAACAACATTACTTTCATTTGCAATTGGTGGATCACTTGGATTGATTGCAGCTATTTCTGGGGGTTGGTTAGATCAGCTATTAAGTCGCTTCGTCGATGTGTTAATGGCAATCCCAGGATTAATTTTTGCCCTTATGCTTCTAACTATATTTGGTTCAAGTATTTTATCTTTAATCATGATTATTGCAGTTTTAGACAGTACGCGCGTGTTTAGACTTACTCGCTCTGTTTCAGTTAGCGTGGTTGTTATGGACTACGTCGAAGCGGCAAAACTTCGCGGCGAGAAATTAGGTTGGATAATGAGGCGAGAAATATTGCCAAATATTATGCCTCCATTGATTGCTGAGTTTGGCCTTCGATTTAGCTTTGTATTCCTGACAATTGCTGCTCTGAGTTTCTTAGGACTTGGAATTCAGCCACCAACAGCAGATTGGGGGTCAATGGTTCGCGATAATGCATCCATGATACAATTCGCTAAATATGATCTTACGGCTGCGTTAACGCCGATGATACCTGCAGGCGCTATTGCACTTTTAACTGTAGCTGTGAATTTTGTAGTTGATTGGTTCTTACACATAACAAGTGGACTAAATGATGAGCACTAAGCGCGGTAAAAAAGGTGACATCCTACTTGAAATGAAAGATATCAGAATTGATGGTTTTTCTGATGAGCGGTGGCACAAAATTATCAGAGGCATTGATCTGACACTGCATCGTGGTGAAGTTATGGGGCTGATAGGTGAGTCTGGCGCAGGCAAATCGACACTTGGGTTAGCCAGCATGGGTTTTACTAAGCCTGGATGCAAAATTACATCTGGATCTGTTGTTTTTGATGGAAAAGATTTGGTAACAGCAAGTGAAGATGAAAAAAGAGCTCTTTGGGGTACTCGTATTGCATATGTTGCACAATCAGCAGCAGCTTCTTTCAACCCTGCGCATCGATTGTTAAACCAAACAGTTGAAGCAAGTCTTAATCAAAATTTACAATCACGGGACTTAGCAGAGGCAGATGCCCGTGATTTATATAAGCAATTACAATTGCCTGATCCTGAAAATATTGGAGATCGATACCCTCATCAAGTTTCTGGAGGACAATTGCAACGCATGATGACTGCTATGGCGATGTCACCGCGCCCAGATTTAATAATCTTTGATGAACCAACAACAGCGCTTGATGTTACAACTCAAGTAGAAGTGTTGGTGGCGATGCGCTCAATAGTAGAAAAATTTAACACAGCAGCACTATATATCACTCATGACTTGGCTGTGGTTGCACAAATGGCCAATGTGATTAAAGTATTACGATATGGCAAAGAAGTGGAAGAAGCAGACACTCGTAAGATGCTTAAATCCCCGGAGGAAGAATATACTAAGTCCCTTTGGTCGGTTCGTGCCTTGGAAAAAGCTGAAGCCCCAAGCGATGATATTGTATTATCGATAAATAATGTGGATGCTGCCTATAATGGCTCATTAAAAGTTTTACATGATGTAAATATTAAGATTCCACGTGGACGTACGGTTGCTGTTGTAGGTGAAAGTGGCTCAGGGAAATCAACAACGGCTAGAGTTATAACAGGCTTGTTGCCACCAATGGTCGGCAACGTTGAGTTTAATGGTGGCGCACTCCCTGCAGGACTTAAAGACCGTACAAAAGATCAATTACAACGCATTCAAATGATTTATCAAAGTGCGGATACTGCAATGAATCCAAGGCAAACAATTGCCGAAATTATTGGTAGACCTTTAGAGTTTTATCATGGGCTCTCCGGATTGCAAAAGCAGGAAAGAATTCTTGAGCTATTGAAAATGATAGAACTTGATGAAAGTTTTTATGATCGCTTTCCAAGTGAGTTATCGGGGGGTCAAAAACAGCGCGTTTGTATTGCTCGCGCACTTGCGGCTGATCCTGAAATCATTATTTGTGATGAAGTTACGTCTGCACTAGATCAAATTGTCCAAGAAGGTATATTGAAGCTTCTTTTGAATTTACAAAAAGATTATAATATTACTTATCTGTTCATTACACATGATATTGCTGTTGTTAATGCGATTTCAGATGAAATAGTTGTCATGTATCAAGGAGCGGTAATCGAGCAGGGCTTGAAAAGTGAAATTATGTCGCCACCACATCCAGAATACACTCAACTTTTACTTAATTCTGTTCCTGAAATGGACCCAGATTGGCTAACAAAATTAGTTAAATCTAGATAAGTAATAGATCCTTCAGCTTAATAAAAACTAATGAAAAGTATTATATTATTATGTTTGATTAGCTGATTTTTTGTGGCTGTCATAACTTGCGCCAAGCTCAGATCGCAGATAATCACCAAAATGCATTGGTTCAAAGTGTGGATCACCCGTACCTTTTAGAGGTTTTATGATTGTATTGACGTGTGGGTCAAAGAAGAATGGGATTGAGTACCGTTCTTTTCCTGAGCGGTTTATAACTCGATGAGGCGTAGATTTAAGTAAACCGTTAGATAACCGGTTGAGCATGTCACCTACGTTTACCACAAATGTACCATTAATTTTAGGGACGTCGATCCAATCACCATCGGGCGTTTGGACTTGAAGGCCTCCGATGCTATCCTGGGCAAGAAGTGTAAGTGCTCCAAAATCAGTATGTGGCGCGGAACCATATAAATCATCAGGACTTATTATTGGAGTAGGTGGATAGTGCAATAATCTAAGCCATGTTGTAGGTAAATTAAATGCTGGCATAAGTTCATTGGGGTTGGCATTGCAAGCCTCTGCAGCAATACTGATGAGACGTTTTCCTAAAGTGGACATTTGCTCACTATAAGCAGTTAACGTATTACGAAAACCAACAATATGAGGCCACTGATTGGGGCCTGATAGATATTCATCTGATTTTTCATCGCTTTCACGCATCATCATGAAGCTACTTGATTGGTTTGGTTTTTTTACATTTGCTAGTTTTGAATTAACATCAGTTGAGGTGTTAATTGGAATATATCCGCGATGGTTTTTATTAAGTGATATTGTTTGTTTTTCATCTTCATTTAAGCTGTGAAAATTTTTCGAAGCTTTAAAGGTTGCATCAATAAGTGATTGGGGAATGCCATGGTTTTTTATATAGGCAAAACCTGCTGTGGAATACGCATCTGCAAATTCTCTGATGATATTATCATGATGATCTGAAAGATCTATTATTGTGATTTTGGTGAAATCAGACATTTTCGATACTATAAAAGGTTCATTGAAAACCTTTAATCCTTAGATTTTTTATTAAAGCTAATTTAAGAAATTTTTTAAATCAATACACTGCATTATATTTCTAAAACTATGTTGTTTAGCTTAAAGCCATAGGATAAATTTATAAAAACCAATTTAAGTGTATTTAATATTAAATTTATTAAAATTGAGAAAATAATGTCTGAAAATAAGCGCATTTTAATATATGGAGACTCCAATAGTTGGGGATATTTGGATGATGGAAATGGTGAACGTTTTCAACGTCGTTGGCCAATTGAAATGGCCAATCAGTTATCTCAAACCCATTCAGTTGATTTAATTGAAGAGTGCCTACCAGCGCGAACAACAAATCTTTCTGACCCAGTATTAGGATCTTCATTTAATGGTGAGTTAACACTTGAAGCAATTTTATTATCACACCAACCGATAGATCATGTCTTGATCATGCTTGGAACAAATGACCTAAAAGCACATTTTGATAGAAACATTAATGATATAGTAAATGCCATTATTGGCCTTGCAAAAATTACTAGATCTACTCCTGCTGGTCGAGGAGGGTGGTTTTCTGATGATGTGCCTGATGTAAGTATAATCTGTCCATTGGCCATTGGGCAGAGAGCTAATGATCCATCCTGGGATAGAGCTGAAGAATGGTCTGGTGCATATGAAAAATCACTTTTACTAGCACGCACTTTGCAAAAGGCTTGCAATTTAGCTGGTATAAATATGATTGATGGAAATGAATTTGGAAGTTCATCTAAACATGACCCTATTCACTGGGATCAGGAAAACCATCAACGTTTTGGACAAAAAATGGCTAAAGCCATTCAAGCTTTCCTTCTTGACTAGTACGAATAATTAAAGCGTTATTAATCAGGCGGATATTATAGACCGTATTAAATATGTTTTGGGAGGAACAAAAAGTGAAAAAACTGATAAGTATGTTTGCGTTAAGTGCTGTTATTGCATTGCCGGTTTTTGCAGATGATCACAAAGCGAAGGTTGGGATGATCACCACATTATCTGGTGGGGGATCTGGATTGGGAATTGATGTCCGAGATGGTTTCTTATTAGCGCTAAAAGGCAATAATGACATTGAAGTTGTAATTGAAGATGATCAACGTAAGCCAGATATAGCAGTGCAGTTGGCGGATAAAATGATCCAATCTGAAAAAGTTGATATTTTAACTGGAATTATATGGTCTAACTTAGCTATGGCAGTTGTACCAGCAGCAGTAAATCAAGGGAAAATTTATCTTTCACCAAATGCAGGCCCATCTGCTTTGGCTGGTGCTGGATGTCATAAGAATTATTTTAATGTGGCATGGCAAAATGACAATTTGCATGAAGCTGCAGGCGGGTACGCAAACTCTGAAGGCTATAAGAACTCTTTTATAATGGCTCCAAACTATCCTGCTGGTAAAGATGCTTTGACTGGATACAAGCGCTTCTATGAGGGAGAATTGGCTGGTGAAATTTATACTAAGTTAGGTCAAAAAGATTATGCGGCTGAAATAGCACAAATTCGTGCATCAGGAGCAGATTCTGTATTTTTCTTCTTACCAGGTGGTATGGGTATTGGATTTATGAAGCAGTTTGCACAGTCAGGCATAGATCTGCCAGTTGTTGGTCCTGCATTCTCTTTTGATCAAGGTATCTTGCAAGCTGTCGGTGCAGCTGCAATGGGTGTTAAGAATACATCTCAATGGTCAAAAGACTTGAACAATGACGCAAACGTTAAATTTGTTGCAGACTTTCAAGCTGAGTATGGAAGATTGCCTTCATTGTATGCTTCACAAGGCTACGACACAGCAAA
>ERZ1046876.2164-NODE-2164-length-12011-cov-5.289394_pt1 | contig 12011 bp, 21 predicted proteins | sample MGYA00383094_ERZ1046876 | MGnify/ENA primary metagenome ERZ1046876 (study PRJEB29581, sample SAMEA5548364) | metagenome | biome: marine; feature: coastal; material: water | depth 50 m | study: Short-term variability in the microbial, nano- and picoplankton... | reverse complement strand
GCTTGACTCTTTTTGTGAAATGGTATATAATCCTACCGCTAACTACTCCACTATCTGAGGAGGTTAGCATAAATATATTAGTAAAAATTAATAATTTTAGTGCCGCTGGGTTAAAAAGCATCTCTGACCACTCAGAACATGCTGCGCACATATGATCCTCTTCCATATGGCAGATTTCGATCGTTCAAAACCACATGTAAATGTGGGTACTATTGGTCACGTAGATCACGGTAAAACTACTACAACAGCTGCTATTTTAGCAGTTGCAGGAGCACACGGACTTACTTCACAAACAAAAGATGTTAGTGAAATTGATGCCGCTCCAGAAGAAAAAGCACGTGGTATTACTATTGCTACTGCTCATGTTGAGTACGAAACAGCAAACCGTCATTACGCACATGTTGATTGTCCAGGACATGCTGATTATGTTAAAAACATGATTACAGGTGCTGCTCAAATGGATGGTGCTATTCTTGTTGTATCTGCAGCAGATGGACCAATGCCACAAACACGTGAACACATCTTACTTGCTCTTCAAGTTGGTGTTCCTTACATCGTAGTATTCCTTAACAAAGTTGACCAAGTTTCAGATCCTGAACTTATTGATCTTGTTGAAGAAGAAATTCGTGACCTACTTACAAAATACGAATTCCCAGGAGAAACTACTCCAATTATTCGTGGGTCAGCTCTTAAAGCACTAGAAAATCCAAACGATGAAGCTGCTTCAAAACCAGTTCTTGATCTTCTTAATGTTCTTGATGAATACATTCCTACACCGGAACGTGATCTTGATAAAGATTTCCTAATGCCTATCGAAGATGTATTTTCAATCGAAGGACGTGGAACAGTAGTAACTGGTCGTATTGACCGTGGTGTTGTTAACGTAGGAGAAGAAATTGAAATCGTTGGAATGCAAGATGAAACATTTAAAACAACTGTTACAGGAGTGGAAATGTTTAACAAATCATTAAATCGTGGAGAAGCTGGTGATAATGCTGGAATCCTTCTTCGTGGTATTAAAAAAGATGATGTACAACGTGGAATGGTACTTTCTAAACCAGGAACAGTTACTCCACATACAGTATTTGAAGCTGAATTATACGCTTTAACAAAAGAAGAAGGTGGAAGACACAAACCATTCTTCAAAGGATACAAACCTCAATTTTACATCAGAACTACTGATGTAACAGGAGAAGTTACTCTTCCAGAAGGAACAGACATGGTTATGCCAGGAGATACAGTTAATGTAACAATCTCACTTATCGTACCAGTAGCTCTAGAAGCAAAAACTCGTTTTGCTATCAGAGAAGGTGGACGTACAGTTGGGGCTGGTGTTGTAACTAAAGTTATCAAATAATCCTAACAGATAAAGGTGCGCTTTATGCGCACCTTTGATGTTGGTTAAACGTTCATTATTGATTATGCCAAAGACAGCAACAAAAGTTGAAAAAAAACAAGACGGTCCTAAGATCAGAATTAAAATTCGCGCTTACGATCACAAAATTATCGATACAGCAACAAAAACAATTATCGATACAGCAGAAAGAAATAACGCAAAAGTTGTAGGGCCGGTACCATTACCAACTGAAACAGATAAGTTCAGTGTAAACCGTTCAACATTTGTGAACAAGACTTCTGCAGAACAATTTGAGATAAGAACACATAAACGTCTTATCGACATTCTTGACCTAAATCCAAAGGCTGTAGATGCATTTATGAATTTAAATCTGCCTAGTGGAGTTGATGTTGAGATCAAAATGTCATAATTGTGGATACTACATTGGTTTGAACTTGACAAAAGATTTCAAATCAAGTATTATACTGCTGATTTAATTACAATCTATTTCGCTGTAACCATATAAGATCCAATTATCATATAATTTGATGGAAAACATGTGGCATCAGACAACTATTTACGAAACTAGAAGCGTAAATAGCCTGTTCTCACGTGGTTACTTGTTGATGTAGGTTATTTATACTTCTAGTTTTTGTTAGTTAAGATATGAAATTCATCTTGGGAAAAAAAATAGGGATGACACAAGTGTTTCGTGAAGACGGAACTGTAGTACCAGTTACTAAAATTCAAGCTGGACCTTGTGTAATAACTCAAGTAAAGAAAAAAGAAACTGACGGAGTTGACTCTGTTCAAGTTGGTTTTGGTGAACAAAAAGCGTTTCGCCTTAACAAACCAATGAAAGGTCATTTAAAAGACCTTGGAAATGTGAGACACATGAAAGATTTTCGTGTTGCTTCTACAGATCTAAAAAGAGGAGATAGATTTGATGTTTCAGTTTTCTCAACAGGAGACAAAGTACAAGTTACAGGAACATCAAAAGGAAAAGGGTTCCAAGGAGTTGTAAAACGTCACAACTTTGCTGGATCACCTGCAAGTCATGGTCATAAAGATCAATTGCGTATGCCTGGTAGTGTAGGAGCTACAGGACCTGCTCGTGTGTTCAAAGGAACACGCATGGGGGGACATATGGGAGATGATCAAGTGACTGTAAAAAACCTTGAAGTGATGGAAGTATCATCAGAAAACAATGAAATATTTGTTAAAGGTGCTATTCCAGGAGCTAGAGGAGGACTACTAATGATTGCATCTGATGGAATCATTACACCTAACATGCTTATTAAAGAAGAAGTAAAAGAAGTTGCTTCTGAACCAGAAGTAAAAGAAACAGTTGAAACAGTTGAAGTAGTAGAAGAAAAGAAAGAAGCTGTAGCTGAAGAAAAAACTTCTGAAGAAACTAATAATTAATATGGCAAAGGTAACAGTTTACAATAAAGAAGGAAAAAACGCTGGTGAGTTAGAACTCAATGAAGCCGTTTTTGCCGTAAAAACAAGAAAAAATCTTGTACATCAAGCGTATGTAGCTATTGAAGCAAATGCTCGTGAACCATGGGCACATGCTAAAGATAGATCAGAAGTACGTGGGGGTGGAAAAAAACCTTGGAAACAAAAAGGAACTGGTAGAGCTAGACACGGTTCAAGCAGATCTCCAATTTGGAAAGGTGGAGGAGTGACATTTGGTCCTCTGAACACTAGAAATTTCAAGAAAAAAGTAAATAGAAAGTCAAACAGAGAAGCTGTAAAAATGTGTCTTTCTAGTAAAATCACTGATGAAAAATTCATTGTACTAGAAGATCTTATCGTTTCAGGAAAAACAAAAGAAGTAGTAAACCTACGAAATGTTCTTCCAGGAACTGGTAAATCAACACTTATTCTTACAAGTTCAAATGATAGTTCATTACTACTTGCAACAAGAAACATTCCTCGTGTTAATGTTCAACGTGCGCAAGATGTAAATGTAGCTGACTTATTACATCATCAATTCATTATTACTTCATCAGAAGTAGTAAAGGTATTAGAAGATCGTTTAGCATAAAAGTATGGCAACATTAAAAGAAAAAAAAGTAGAAAAAAAAGTAGCGGTATCTAAAAAATCTACTACTGTTAGTTCTAAAAAGAATATTTTAAATGATGTACTTGTAAAACCATTGATTTCAGAAAAAGCAAACATTTTTGAAATGGCTGGTGTATACACATTTGAAATTAGTAGAAAAGCAACAAAAGTAGATGTTGCTAATACAATTGCACACCTTTACGGGGTTAGACCTACAAAGGTAAGAGTTATGAACTACGAAGGAAAAATCATTCGTAGAGGAAAATGGTCAGGACGTCGTAAAGACTGGAAAAAGGCTGTTGTTACTCTTCCTAAAGGAAAAACAATTGATATCCATACAGGAGTATAAATAAGACCGTTATAATAATATGGCAGTAAAACTTTACAAACCAACCACTCCAGGTAGACGTAAAGCAAGCGTACAAGATTGGTCTGATATCACTAAAAAGAAACCAGAAAAATCATTGCTTGTACCACTAAAAAAGAATGGTGGTAGAAACAATACCGGGAGAATTACAGTGCGCCATCGTGGTGGTGGAGCAAAAAGAATGTATCGACTTGTTGATTTTAAAAGACAAGACTTCGATGCAGTAGCAGAAGTAATTGCAATCGAGTATGATCCTAATAGAGGATCACGTATTGCACTAGTACAATACCAAGATGAAAGAAAATCTTATATTCTTGCATCACAAGGTATGGTAGTAGGAGACAAAGTTGTATCTTCTAAAGATCGACTTGAAGCTGTTCACGGTAACAGAATGCCACTTGAACACATTCCAGCTGGACAATTCGTATATAACATCGAATTCCAACCTGGTAAAGGTGGACAAATGGTAAGAGGAGCCGGAAACGCAGCACAAATTCAAGTAGTTGAAGGAAAATACGCACAACTTAAAATGCCATCAGGTGAAATCAGACTTGTTCCAAAAGGATGTTTCGCATCTGTAGGTAAAGTAAGTAATCCAGATAAAAAGTTAGTAAGACTTGGAAAAGCTGGAAGACGTCGACATTTAGGATGGAGACCAACAGTTCGTGGTAAGGTAATGAACCCAGTAGATCATCCACATGGTGGAGGAGAAGGGGCTCAACCTATCGGATTGAAAGGTGGACCTAAAACTCCATGGGGAAAGAAAGCACTTGGTGTTAAGACTAGAAACAAGAAGAAGTCAAGCAGTAAGTTAATTGTTTCACGTAGAAAGAAACGTCGATAATCCGTTATCAATAAGTTATGTCAAGAAGTTTAAAAAAAGGACCTTTTCTCGATGAAAAATTGATGAAAAAGGTGAAAAAAGCTAAAGATACAGGAGACAAGTCACCTATTAAAACATGGGCACGCGCTTCAACTATTACACCAGAAATGGTAGGAATGGTATTCCTAGTACATAATGGTCGTAATTTCATTGAAGTAACTGTTGATGAAAATAAAGTAGGACACAAGTTAGGTGAGTTTTCACCTACAAGAAAATTCCACAGTCATGGTGGAAGAATGGCTAAAGGTAAATAATTGAATTCGCTGAGTATTCAAATTAAAACGATATGAAGACACAAGCAACTGCAAAATTGAAAAATATCCGCATTAGTCCGAGAAAAGCAAGACTTGTAGTTGATCTTATTCGTGGTAGAGCAATTAATGACGCAATGATTCAATTAGAATTTTGTCAAAAACATGCTGCAAAACCAGTATTAAAACTACTGAAATCTGCAATTGCTAACGCAATTCACAACCATAACATGGATCAATCTACACTTACACTTAAATCCGTAATGGTGGATGGTGGTGCAACTCTTCACAGATTCAAAGCTAGAGCTATGGGAAGAGCATTTAAGATCAGAAAAAGAACTTCACATATTTCAATAGTTATTGAAGGAGATGAAGTAGAAAAAAAAGAGATTAAAAAAGCATCATCAAAAAAAGAAGAAGCTAATACAGCTGAATCAAAAGAATAATTCTATGGGACATAAAGTACATCCAAAAATCCACAGAACACAGGTTATTTATACTTGGGATTCAAAATGGTTCTCAAAGAATAACTACGCTGAACACGCTAAGGATGATATCCAAATTCGTGAATACCTTGCAAAACAATGTAAAGATTCACTAATTGAGGGTGTTAGAGTAGAAAGAGGAGCAAAAAATATGACTATTACGATATTTGCTGGAAAACCAGGATTTATTATCGGTCGAGGTGGTCAAGGACTTGACATTGTTAGAAAACATATTGAGACTAAAATCTTAAAAATGGCTCTAAAGGTTAAGATCAACGTTCAAGAAGTATATCAACCAGCATTAGCTGCGCAAATCATTGCACAAACAATTGCTACTGATATCGAAAGACGTGTTCCTTTTAGAAGAATCATGAAACAAACTATCAAAAAAGTAATGATGGCAGGAGCTAAAGGTGTAAAAATCAAGCTTTCAGGTCGTTTAAACGGTGTAGAAATTGCCCGTTCAGAAACATTATCAGATGGTACAGTTCCATTAATTACATTGAGAAGTGATATTGATTACGCTGCTGTAAGAGCAGAAACAATTTACGGAACAATCGGAATTAAAGTATGGATTTGTAAAGGTCAAGTATTTGGTAGAAAAGATCGTTTCGAAGAATTTTCTAAGAAACCACAAAGAAAACGTAGATTCAAAAAAGTAAACAGACAGTAATCACAGACGTATGTTGATTCCTAAAAAAGTTAAACACAGAAAGTGGCACAAAACAAGAAGAATGAACAAAGGAGTAGCTACTAGAACAAACACAGTAGCCTTTGGGTCACATGGACTAAAGTCTCTTGATCATGCTTGGGTAAACTCAAGACAAATCGAAGCTACACGTCGTGTGCTTACTCGTTACGTAAGAAGAGGTGGAAAAGTATGGATTAGAATCTTTCCTGACCATCCTGTTACGAAAAAAGGTTCAGAAATGCCCATGGGGAAAGGTAAAGGTGCTCCAGATTACTACATGTGTGTAGTAAAACCAGGAACAGTTTTATTTGAAATCGGTGGTATTCCAGAAGATAAAGCTATGGAAGCTTTGAAAAAAGCTGCTCACAAGCTGCCTCTAAGAGCTAAAATTACTGAAAAGAAGTAATATGGATTATACAGAAATTAAAACTAAAACAGTTAAAGAATTACACGAACTTCTAGCAGAAAATCGTGGAACACTTAGAGATCTAAGATTCCGCGCTTCAGAAGGTCAATTAAATGACAACAGTGCAATTTCTAAAACTAAAAAAGTAATCGCAAGATTACTTACATCAATTAACTCTCGTGAGGCGTAGGCTAATCAATAAAATATACTATGAAAATAGAAGAAAAAATTGATACAAATGTTGGTCGCCAATTTACCGGGAAAGTTGTAAAAACATCCGAAGATAAGACTATTCGTGTTGAAGTTCAAGTAACTAAAATGCATGAAAAATATCGTAAACAATATACAGTTACAAAAAAGTATGCTGTTCATGATGAAAAAAGTCTTGCAAAAATTGGAGATAACGTAGTATTTCAAGAGTGCAGACCACTTAGTAAATCAAAACGCTGGAGATTAATTTCAGTAAAATAAGTAACTATAACTTGATCGGAATTGTATGATTCAACACCAATCAATGCTCAAAGTAGCAGACAACTCAGGAGCAAAAAAATTAATGTGTATTCGCGTATTAGGTGGATACAGAAAACGTTTCGCTCGACTTGGTGATATTATTACTTGTACAGTAAAAGAAGCCGAACCAAGAGGAACTGTTAAAAAAAGTGATGTTGTACACGCAGTAATCGTTCGTCAAAGAAAAGAAATGCGCCGTAAAGATGGTACATACGTAAGATTTGATGAAAACGCTGCCGTTGTTATTGATAGAGCTACAAAAGAACCAAAAGGTACTCGTATTTTCGGCCCAATCGGGAGAGAATTGAGAATGAAAGGATTCCAAAAAATCGTTTCATTAGCACCTGAAGTTTTGTAAGCTTTTGACAACAGCATATTGATCACAAATATATATATGAAGATTAAAACAGGAGACAACGTAAAAGTATTATCAGGAAAAGACAGAAACAAAACTGGTAAAGTTGTTCAAGTATTACAAAATAGAAAAAATAATGAGTGGTATGTTGTTGTTGAAGGTGCAAACCTCTTAACTAAACACATTCGTGCTCAACGTGGTGGTGAAAAAGGTCAAAAAATTGAGTTACCTGCACCTATTCATGTAAGTAAAGTTATGCTCATTGACCCTAAATCATCTAAGCCTACACGTGTTGCGTATACCTTTGAAGGTACTACAAAAAAACGTACGGCAAAGAAAAGTGGAGAAATTCTCGACTAGTCAGAACATAAAAGTATATGACATCAGAACTACAAACAAAATATAATAATGATGTGGTACCAGCTCTTAAAGAAGAGTTTGGATATAAAAATATAATGCAAGTTCCTAAAATTGAAAAAGTAATTATCAATGTAGGATATGGTAAACACCATAAAGACAAAGCATTTATTGAAACAGTTGAAAATACTTTGAAATTAATTTCAGGGCAACAACCACTTCATAACAAAGCAAAAAAATCAATTTCTAACTTTAAAATCCGAGAAGGGATGGAAGTTGGATGTTCCGTTACCCTTAGGGGTGAAAGAATGTATGATTTTCTTTATAAACTTATCAATATCACATTACCTCGTGTACGTGATTTTAGAGGACTATCTTCTAAAGCCTTTGATAAACAAGGAAATTACACATTCGGAATGAAAGAACACATTGCTTTCCCAGAAGTAAGCGCAGATGCCGCTGAAAAAATTCATGGATTACAAGTTGTTGTTTCGACTACAGCTAATTCTAGAGAAGAAGGGAACGCACTACTTAAGTCACTTGGTTTCCCATTTAAATCATAACTATATATGGCTACTCAAGCTCAAATTGCAAAATCGTTAAAAAAACCTAAGTTTTCAACTCGTCTTGTAAGACGTTGTTGGAAGTGTGGACGTAAACGAGGATATATGAGAAAGTTTGCTCTTTGTCGTATTTGCTTTAGAGAATTAGCAAATGAGGGTAAATTACCGGGTGTTCGTAAATCAAGCTGGTAAGATATATAGCAAGAAGAAAACATATGATGACTGACCCAATTGCAGACATGTTAACACGCATTAGAAATGCACAAGCTGCACGTCTAACTGCTACTACCCTACCTTTTTCAAAGGTAAAAAAATCAATTGCTGATATTCTCTCAAAAGAGGGGTATATTGGAGCTGTTGAAGTAAAAGAAGGATCACTAAAAGAATTAGTAGTGAACTTAAAATACATCAATAAGCAACCAGCAATTAAATCAATTGAAAGAAAAAGCAAACCTGGACACAGAATGTACAGAAAATCTAACGAACTTCCATACATTCTAAATAACTATGGTATTGCTATTGTTTCAACTCCACAAGGTATGATGACCAATAAAGAAGCCCGTGAAAAGGGGCTTGGTGGAGAAGTAATCTGTTCTCTATATTAAATATATGTCACGTATTGGAAAAAAAATAACAATGATTCCTCAAGGTGTTACTGTATCAGTAGTAGACAGCGTACTTACAGTACAAGGACCTAAAGGAAAATTAGAAAAAAATGTACACCCACTAGTTACAATTCTTGTAGAAGAAGGACAAGCTAGAGTTACTGTAGAAAATGAAAATGTTAAAAAAGAACGTGCCCTTTGGGGAACATTCTCATCACATCTTTCAAACATGGTACAAGGTGTTACAGAAGGTTTTAAAAAAGTATTAGAGGTTAATGGTGTTGGTTACCGCGTAGCAATGCAAGGAACTGACCTTAAAATTGAAGTAGGATTTTCACACGCTGTTGTGTTTAATGTTCCTGCTGAAGTTACTGCTTCTGTAGAAAAAAATAAAATCACAATCGAAGGGACTGATAAAGAAATTGTTGGTCAAGTTGCTGCAGAAATCAGAAGAATTAAAAAACCTGAACCGTATAAAGGTAAAGGTATTAAATACATTGATGAAGTTATCAGAAGAAAAGCTGGTAAAACTGCTAAGGCATAGTCAATAGTAATTTAGATAATATGTCACGAGTTAAAACAAAACAAGTTAAAAGAAAAATGAGACATGCTCGTGTGAGAGCAAAAGTTTCTGGTACTGCAACTACTCCAAGACTTAACGTATTCAGAAGTCTCTTATATGTTTCAATTCAACTTATTGATGATCAATCTGGTAAAACTCTAGTAGGTTTACACAGTAAGACAACAAAAATTGAAGGAATCGATGTAGGAGAAAGAAAAGGAAAAGTTGCTATTGCTTATGCTCTGGGTAAAATCATGGCTGATAAAGCAAAAGAACTAAAGATCACTTCTGTAGTATTTGATAGAGGTGGATTTACATATCAAGGGCGCGTACAAGCTGTAGCTGACGGTGCTCGTGATGGTGGTTTAATCTTCTAATCATTAATTTTGAATTATGTCACAAGGTAGAAAACCATTCAAATCTTTTAGAAAAAAAGAAAAACCTGAATTTGAACAAACTATTGCAGACCTTGCACGTGTTACACGTGTGACTAAAGGTGGAAAACAACTTAGTTTTCGTGCATGTGTACTTATTGGTGATCGTAAAGGTCGCGTTGGGTACGGTGTTCAAAAAGGAAAAGATGTACAAATTGCTGTTGATAAAGCAGTAAATCAAGCAAAAAAGAACTTAATTATGGTACCTATTGTTGATGGAACTATTCCTCATAAAGTAGAATCAAAATATAAGGCTGCAAAAGTTATGGTAAAACCTGCTCCTATGGGGTCTGGTATTATTGCTGGAAGTTCAATACGTACAGTATTAGAACTTGCAGGTATTCCTAATGCATCATCAAAAATGCTTGGTAGAACAAATAATAAAATTACAAATATTAAGGCAACCTTTAGTGCGCTAACTTCATTTAGTGCTTCAGCTGTAATTATTGCAAAAGAAAATGCTGCAAAAAAAGCAAACGAAGCAAAAGCTGTTAAAGAAACAGTAGAAGTAAAAACAGAAGCTCCTGCTAAAAAAGTAGCAAAAAAAGCTCCTGCAAAAAAGAAAGCTGCACCTAAAGCGAAAGCAGAATAATAGTATTCTATGTCATTAACTCCACAAACAATTTCAAGTAACCAAGGATCACGCCGTTCTAAAAAAAGAGTTGGTCGTGGTAATGGTTCACAAAAAGGTACATACTCTGGTCGTGGAATGAAAGGACAACGTTCACGTTCTGGTGGTAAAGGTGGTTCAAAACTTCGTGGTTTGAAACAACTTATCGCTAAAATCCCGAAACTTCGTGGATTTAAGAGCCTTGTTCCAAGAAAAGAAACAGTTACACTTTCAACTCTTTCACGTATTACAAAAGCAGGTGATGTTGTTACTCAATATTCACTACTTAATGCTGGTGTAATCAGTACAGTAAGTAATGGTGTAAAAATCGTATCAACAGGTACAATTGATCACAAAGTAACTGTAAAAGGTTGTTTAGTATCAAAAACAGCTGTTGCAGCAATTGAAAAAGCAGGCGGATCTTTTGTACAATAAGTACCGCCTCTTTTTTTTAGTTACACATAAACGATAGAATAAACATATGTGGGAAAAATTTGAACGAATTTGGAAATTAAAAGATATTAGAAATAAGGTATTATTTGTGTTATACATGTTAATCATCTTTAGATTAGCAGCACATATCCCAATTCCTGGTATTGATACTGCTCAACTTCGCTTATTTTTACAAGGAAACGAAGTTCTTGGTCTTCTAAATGTATTTACAGGTGGAACATTAGAAAATTTTTCTATTGTTATGCTTGGTGTTGGGCCTTACATTACGGCTTCAATTATTTTTCAATTATTTGGAATGGTTATTCCTCAAATTGAAGAGTTACAAAAAGAAGGTGAAGCAGGACAAAAGAAGCTTAACATGTACACAAGATTAGCTACGGTACCTCTTGCCATTTTACAAGCATTTAGTTTGATTGCTCTATTAAGACAATCACAACATAATATTGTAGGTGACTTAGGTTCTCTAAAACTAATGGTAGTACTTGTAACCGTTACTGCAGGAACATTGTTCCTAATGTGGATCGGTGAGCTTATTACAGAACAAAATATTGGAAATGGTGTATCAATTTTAATTTTTGCAGCAATTGTTTCAGCGCTACCTGGTGTTGTACAAACAGCATTAATTAACTACACTTCAGCTGATTTATATACATATATTTTATTTATCATAGTAGCAATTATTACTGTGGTAGGTGTTGTATTTATTTCAGAAGGACAAAGAAATATTCCAGTACAATATGCAAAACAAGGTAGAGGTGGTTCAACAGTAAGAAGTCATCTTCCGTTACGTGTAAACATGGCTGGAGTTATTCCAATCATCTTTGCTGTATCAGTTGTATTGTTTCCTCCTATGATTGCTCAATTTTTTATAAATAGAGCTGACATATTAGGTAACTTTGCAAGATTTGTTGTAAGTATCTTTAACAATCAATTAGCATATGGAATTATCTATTTTGCATTAGTATTTATTTTTACATTCTTTTATACAGGTATTGTATTTAAACCTGAAAAAGTTGCTGAAAATTTACAAAAGCAAGGTGGTTTTGTTCCAGGAATCCGTCCAGGAAAACAA
>ERZ1046876.2149-NODE-2149-length-12061-cov-5.978011_pt1 | contig 12061 bp, 10 predicted proteins | sample MGYA00383094_ERZ1046876 | MGnify/ENA primary metagenome ERZ1046876 (study PRJEB29581, sample SAMEA5548364) | metagenome | biome: marine; feature: coastal; material: water | depth 50 m | study: Short-term variability in the microbial, nano- and picoplankton... | reverse complement strand
AAGGCGATTTCGATCTTTTACCTCTATATTTTTATCCATATTGATATCAATAATTTGAGCACCTTTATTCATATTAAATTTTGCAGCCTCTGCCATCATTTTTGGGTCAGCTCCTGCAATTTGAACAGAAATGGGTGAAACTTCCCCCTCATGATTTGCTCTTAAAAGAGTTTTCTCACTACCATAAAGAAGTGAGTTTGAAGTAACCATTTCACTTACAGCCATACCAGCACCATAATGTTTACATAACATGCGGAATGGTCGATCAGTCACACCAGCCATTGGGGCTAATATAATATTGTTCTTAAGTTTATGGGACCCTATTTGCATATTCTAAAAATTTTAATGATAAATGAGTGCTTATTTTATAATCAATTAGGTGATAATCAAAGTTTAATTTTCTCGCCAATCATATTTTAGTTTTTTTAAATTTTTCTTGAGATCTTTCATTGCTTTATTAACAGATTCAGAGTGTCCTTTTATTCCAAGTTCTAGTGTTTTTTTCGGTCTTAATTTAGGGAGACTATATATTTTGATGTACTCATGTTCTTTTTGAATTTTTTGCATTGTGTCAATTAATTTACTTTCACTAACATCATCCAACCAAATTGATTGGTCCTCTATATTCTTTAAATTTATTAAAAAATCATATTGATTTTTAATTACCCAATCTATCATTGGCCAAGCCATTTCTGGAAATCCTGGCATGAAATAATGATGATCGATAAAGAATCCTGGGACATTATTAATTGTATTTGGAATAATGTGAGCATATCGGGGAAGGTCTGCCATCAGAATTCTTTTTGGGTAGGCTCCATCACCAAATTGCTTTTCTATGAGAACTTTTGCTTGTCCATGTTGCTCTAAAGGTTGTTTATGCGCAAGTGAAGCAGCTTTTCTTGTATGGTCATCTGGCGTAGCCCCGATTCCGCCAAAACAAAAAACAATTTCTCCAATTTTACTTTCAATAGTTTTTTTAATTGTATCTGGATCGTCAGGAATATAGTCTGCTCTTGAAATATTTAGACCATAGCCTCTTAATGTTTTAATTAAATACGCAAGATGCTTATCTTCTCTTTTTCCTGATAGAATTTCATCACCTATAATCACAGCATGAATTTTTTTTTGAATTATATCGGCCTCAACCATTTGTGTTGCAATACTAATGAGCCTGCTCCCAATTATTACCTTCTCCAATATCAGCAATTAATGGAACAGATAATGTAGCAACTTTTTCCATCAATTTAGGAATTATTTTTTGAAAAATTTTCACTTCATTTTCAGGAACCTCAAAAACAAGTTCATCATGAACTTGCATAATCATTTTTCCCTGAATATTAGATTCTGTTTCAATCCAATTATGAACTTCAATCATAGCTAATTTAATTAAATCTGCTGCAGTACCTTGCATTGGCCCATTAATTGCAGCCCTTTCTGCTGCAGCCCTCATAATTCCGTTAGAGCCATTAATCTCAGGGAGCCATAGTCTTCTTCCAAAAAAAGTTTCAACATATCCTTTTTCTTTGGCTGTTTGCTTCGCATCTTCCATGTATTCTCTAACAGAGGGATATTGAGTGAAATAACGTTCAATATAATTTTGTGCAGCACTCCTTTCAATATTAAGATTTTTAGCAAGACCAAATGGGCTCATACCATATATAAGTCCAAAATTAATTACTTTGGCATATCTTCTCTGTTCATTCGTAACAGTTTTAAGTGTGGTGTTAAATATTTCTGCAGCTGTAATTTTATGAATATCTTCATTATTATTAAATGCTTGAATTAAGCGTTTATCTTTTGATAAATGCGCCATTATTCTTAATTCAATTTGAGAATAATCTGCGGATAGTATTTTTGATCCTTTTGGGGCGATGAATGCTTTTCTTACCTTTCTTCCATCTGTAGTTCGAATAGGAATATTTTGTAAGTTTGGATCAGAGCTAGCTAATCTTCCAGTAATTGCAACTGCTTGATTATAACTAGTATGAACTCTGTCGGTATTTGGATTAATCATTCTCGGTAATTTATCGGTATAAGTGGTTTTAAGTTTTGAAAGACTTCGATGTTCTAAAATTAATTTAGGTAAAGGATAATCTTGGGCAAGCACTTGTAGAACATCTTCACTAGTAGAAGGTGTTCCAGAAGGTGTTTTCTTTAAAGGTTTAATTTTTAATTTTTCGAAAAGTATTTCTTGAAGTTGTTTAGGCGATGATAAATTAAAGGGTTGATCTGCTAAAATAAAAGCTTCCTTCTCTAAATTTATTAATTTTTCTCCTATTTCATGACTTTGTTTTTGTAAAATTTTTGAATCTATAAGTACTCCATTTCTTTCAATTTGAATAAGAGCTTTCATAGAAGGAATTTCAATTTCTTTATATACTTTTAGAAGCTGTTTATTTTGTTTTAAAAGATTGTTTAAATGTTTGAAAAGTTGAAAAGTAACATCGGCATCTTCTGCTGCATAAGGAGTAGCATCTTTAATATATACTTGATCAAAAGTAATTTGTTTAACTCCTTTGCCTACAAGAGATTCATAACTTATACAGTCGTGCTCAAGATATCTTTTACTTAATTTATCCATACCATGACTTTGGTTGCTTTCTAAGATATAGCTCATTAGCATAGTATCTTCGTCTATACCTTTAAGGTTAATTCCGTAATTAAGAAAGATATGTGCATCGTATTTAATATTTTGACCAATTTTAATAATATTAGGATCTTCTAAAATAGGCTTTAATTTTTTTATTACTAAATTTAGATCTAACTGTTTGAAATTATCCGAAGTTTGGTGTTTTAAAGGAATATATGCTGCGTAACCAGATTGAATTGATATTGATATACCAACTAAATTAGCTAACATGACATTTAATGAGTTTGTTTCAGTATCAATTGCAACAATTTTTCTTAATTTAATTTCTTTAATCCACTTATCTAAAGTTTTTTCATCATTAATAGCGATATAAGATTTTTTATTATTAAAATTATGAGTTTTGTTTGTCGATTCAGTATTTTTAACATTATTTTCGATAACTAAATTCTTATCAATATCTTTTTCTTGAAGATTTTTAAGCCATCTTGAGAAATTAAATTCTTTATAAATTTCTTCTAAAACTTTTTTATCAGCGTCTTTTTTTATAAAGTCATTCCAATTCACTTTGATATCTAAATCGCATCGAATAGTAATTAAATCTTTTGCAGTTGGTAGCCAATCGATAGCTTTTCTAAGGTTTTCACCAACAACACCGCTTAAAAGATCAGAATTCTTAACAATTTTTTCGAGTGATTTATATTCATCCAGCCATTTTAGTGCAGTTTTAGGCCCAACTTTTTCTACCCCTGGAATATTGTCAGATTTATCACCAATGATGGTTAGATAATCTATTATAAGCGAAGGCGGAATTCCAAATTTATTTTTTACTCCTTTAATATCAAGCCTTTCGTTAGTCATTGTGTTGATTAATGTAGTATCTTTATTTACAAGTTGAGCAAGGTCTTTATCGCCAGTAGAAATAATAACTTTAATATTTTTAATATTGGCTTGTTTTGAAAGAGTTCCAATAACGTCATCAGCTTCAACAGAGTCTTTTATTAGCATTGGCCAACCCATTGCTGATATTGCTTTTTTAAGTGGCTCTATTTGAATTGCTAATTCTTCTGGCATTTTAGGCCGATTAGCTTTGTAATCGCTATATATATCATTTCGAAAAGTTTTTCCTTTTGCATCAAATATACAAACACTATAATCTGAAGGAAATTGACTATGAGTTAGACGAAGCATATTTAAAACACCATAAATAACACCTGTTGGATGATTATCTTTATTTTTTAGATCAGGCAATGCGTGAAATGCTCTGTATAAATATGACGAACCATCTACTAGTAATAATGTTTTCATAATATTGATTGCTTAATTCATTTTGGTGAATAAGCCAACTTATTAGTTAGTTAGTTTATTTTTTATTTTACCACCTACTTCTTTTTGTGATTATGTCAGATTTTGATAGAATCAAGGTTATGAATGATAAATATAAAATTTATAAGTTTTTAAAATTACTATTATTAGCTTTTTATTTAATAATTTGGAATATTTCTTTTGCAGAAAATACTCAGATATTAGATGAAATAACTCCTATACCGTCAACATATGAATCTGATTATATGAATGAATCAGAAGTTACAATAACAAAAGACGCTGAAAGTACAATAGAGGAGTATCGGATTAATGGAGAGCTTTATATGATTAAAATAACTCTAGATGATTCACCTCCATATTATCTTTACAGAGAAATCTTAGGTGGGGCTTGGATAACATGGCATGATATTCAAGAACCTTGGATTGTTCCTCAATGGGTAGCATTTGAATTTTAATAATTTTTTAAGAAAAAAAGGGGGGTAACCCCCTTTTTTAATTTATGGCTGTCTATACATCAATTACTACTAGCGAACTTAAAGATTGGATTAAAAGATTTAACTTGAAAGATTTTATTGATTTTAAGGGTATATCTTCTGGTGTTACTAATTCTAACTATTTAATTTATATGCCAGAGGCAAAATATATTTTGACTATTTTTGAGCATAATAAAATTAATGAACTTCCTTTTTATATAGATTTAATGACATATTTAGCTAAAGAAAATTTTTTATGCCCTATGCCTATTAGAAATAAGGATGGAGAAGCTTTAAGTATTTTAAAAGAAAAGCCTGCATTGATAGTTTCTTTTCTGAATGGAAAAGAAAAAACTGTTAGCGATTCTAAAAGTTGTTATTTGGTAGGTGAATATTTAGCTAAATTACATTTAACAGCAAGTAATTTTTCAAAAACAAATAAAAATAGTAGAGATTTAGATTGGATGTCTAAAATGTATTTAAATCTTAAGAATCATTTATCTTTAGAGGATCAAAAAATAATAGAATTAGAAATTAATTATCATAAAGAATTTAAAAAAGACGAACTTCCTGAAGGTATTATTCATGGAGATCTTTTTCAAGATAACGTTCTTTTTTTTAACGATAAGATTTCTGGTTTTATTGATTTTTATTATGCTTGTAATGAAAAATTTATTTATGATATTGCAATAACTATTAATGATTGGTGTATAAATCAAGATGGAAAAATTAATAAATTAATGTGTATAGATTTTTTAAAAGGATATCAATCAATAAGAAAACTCGTAAATAACGAGTATGAATATTTGAATGTAGCTTTAAGATTGGCGGCACTTAGATTTTGGCTATCTAGATTAGAAGATTTCTATAATGCAAAAGAGGGAGAGCTCACTTCTATAAAAGACCCAAGTCATTTTAAGAATATTTTAATCGACCGTCAGGCTATGAATAATTATGTTAATTAAGGTAAAAAATTGGATGTATAGTTGCTGGATTCTATTTAGGCAGTCAATAAGACAGTCTTTATTTATTGGCATGTTATACCTAACAATTTTTTTATTTATACCAATATTGCCAGCATTAAAATTTATTTCTCCAATCACAATTTTTCTTTGGCCATTTATAGTCGTAATTTATATTCATTTTTATAAACAATTAGATGAAAAAAACAATTTTGATATTCAATATATTATTAACTTATTAAAAGTTAAATTTAAGCCCCTTTTATCTTTAGGCGGATTTTCTTTTATTTTCGCATCTATAGTTTCATTTATATTTTATTCAGAAGGAGTAATAAATGCAGATATAAAGACATATTCTGATCTTACTGAAAAATTTCTTCCAGTCTTTATGAAGCTTATTCTAATATCTATACCATTTTTTATGGCAACATGGTTTTCACCTTTGTTGATTACCTATAATCAATATACGGTTATAAAAGCAATTAAATCAAGTTTAGCAGGAACTTTAATGTTTTCTATTCCTCTGTTATTGGGGTGGGTTATTTTATCGAGTAGCTTTATTATTGTTATATTTTTTATTAGTCTTTTCTTTTCTTCTTTATCTTTTTTAGGTCAGAATCTTATTTCGTTTTTATCGAGTTTATTTTTATTAATTTCTCTTACTGCTTATATTTCAATACTATTTATTTATCAATATGTCACTTATAAAGATATTTTTGAATCATTAAAAATTAAATCGTAGTAAGTTTAGCAAACTCCATTGCTAACCATTTCACTCCATGTTCAGAGAATCTGATTTGAATTCGGAGATCATTTTCATTTCCTTCATATCCAGTAACAATTCCTTGACCAAATTTAGGATGAGTAACTGTTGAACCAATTTTAATTTTATGTTTCGATTCAGAATAAGGAGCTGTTTTTATTGGGCTTGATATAATATCCTGTTTATCTATAGAATTGAGTCTTTTTAAAAGTTGATCAGGAATTTCATCTAAGAATCGTGATGGAATATTATATCTAGTTTGGCCATGAAGCATTCGAGATTGGGCTAAAGTAAGATAAAGTTTATTTTTTGCTCTAGTAACTGCAACGTACATTAATCGCCTTTCTTCTTCAAGCCCATCTTCAGTTAGACTTTGTTCATGAGGGCATAATCCGTCTTCAAGCCCTGTAATAAATACGACATCAAATTCTAATCCTTTAGATGAATGAATAGTCATTAATTGCAAAGCATCATCTGTAGCTGAAGCTTGAAGTTCACCGCTCTCTAAGGAAGTATAATTTAGGAATTCAACCAAATTTAATGCTTCATTTTCAATTTCAGTTGTATCTATAAATGTTACTGCAGCTGATACTAATTCTTCTAAATTAGATATTCTATCGATCCCATCTTTATCTTTTAAATAATGATCTTTTAAGTCTGATCTAATTACAAGAGTTTCTATAGATTCTGCGATTGAATAGCCTTGAATTTCATCTTCTATACTTTTAATTAGGTTTACAAAAAATGGAACGCCTTTCTTTATTTTTTCATTTTGGGATTCAATTTCTTTTGCCGCCTCCCATAAAGAATAGTTATTTTTTTTTGCAATATCTTGTAATTGTTCAATTGCCCTAGCACCAATTCCTCTGGTAGGGAAATTAACTATTCTTAAGAATGCATTATCATCTGATTTATTTGAGATTAATCTTAGGTATGCTAACGCATTTTTAATTTCAGCTCGTTCAAAGAATCTTAATCCACCATACACTCTATATGGAATATTATTTGAAACAATGGTATGTTCTAGAATACGAGATTGAGCATTACTTCTATATAAGATAGCAATTTTTTTATAATCTATACCTTCTCTATGTAGCATTTTAATTTCATCTAGAATGAAGTTTGCTTCGTCAGAATCACTTAGACCAACATATTGTTGAATTAAGTCTCCATCACCCGAGGCTGCCCAAAGATTTTTTCCTAGTCTGATTGTATTTTTTTCTATTATAGAGTTTGCAGCATTTAGGATATTATTTGTAGAACGATAATTCTGTTCAAGTTTAATGATTTTTTTAATTTTGAAATCTTTTTCAAGATCTTGCATATTGCCTACTCTTGCCCCTCTAAATGCATAAATAGATTGATCGTCATCGCCTACAGCAAAAATATAATTATTTTTACCTGCTAATAATTTAAGCCACTTATATTGCAGTAGACTAGTATCTTGAAATTCATCAATTAAGATATGTTTGAATCTTTCTTGATAATGCTTTCTCAGAGAAGAATTTTTTTCTAATAGCTCGAAGCAAGATAAAAGAAGCTCAGGAAAATCAACAACTCCTTCTCTAAGGCATTGTTTTTCATATTCACTATATATCTCATTAATTTTTTTTGTATGCGCATCATAAGTTTTAGCATATTTTGATCTTATTCCTTCATCTTTATTGCTATTAATAAAGTATTGAATTTCTTTTGGAGGAAAAGTATCAGTGTCAACATTCATTATTTTCATAAGTCTTTTAATTGCTGATAATTGATCTGAACTATCTAAAATTTGAAAACCTTCAGGAAGATTAACCTCTTTGTGATGAATTCTTAACATACGATTACATAATCCATGAAAAGTGCCAACCCACATACCTCTAGTATGAATAGGTAGTTGATTAGTTACTCTCATTAACATTTCTTTAGCCGCTTTATTTGTAAAAGTAACAGCAATCAAACCTGTTGGATTTGTTATTTGATTATGAATAAGCCAAGCAATTCTTGAAGTTAGTACTTTAGTTTTTCCACTTCCAGCTCCAGCTAATACTAAAGCTGATTCATTTTTTAAAGTTATTGCCTTAATTTGCTCTTCATTAAGATTTTTTAAAAATTTTGTTTGTATTTCAGGTGAATTCATTAGTTCTAATGCTACAGCAAATAATTTTTATCAGCTATAAAAAAAGGTCTCCGAAGAGACCCTTTTTATAATTAAGTACTATAAAAATAATTACATCATACCAGGAGGCATACCACCCATACCACCCATACCACCCATATCAGGTGCACCACCAGCTGCTGATGGAACATCTTCTTTAGGAAGGTCGGCGATCATACTTTCAGTGGTTAGCATTAATCCTGCAACAGAAGCTGCATTCTGAAGAGCTGATCGAGTTACTTTAGTAGGATCTAGTACGCCCATTTCAACCATATCTCCATAAGTTTCATCTGCAGCATTAAAACCAAAATTACCTTTACCATCAACTACTTTGTTTACTACTACAGATGGCTCAACTCCGGCATTAGATACGATTTGACGTAATGGATCTTCAACTGCACGGAGTACAATTTGAATTCCTGCATTTTGATCAGAATTATCACCTTTAGTTTTTGAAATTGCATCTAGAGCTCTAATAAAAGCAACCCCTCCACCTGCAACAATTCCTTCTTCTACTGCTGCTCTTGTTGAATGAAGTGCATCTTCAACTCGTGCTTTCTTTTCTTTCATTTCAATTTCAGTTGTTGCACCAACTTTAATTACTGCTACACCTCCAGCAAGTTTTGCTACTCTTTCTTGAAGTTTTTCTTTATCATAATCACTTGATGATTCTTCTATTTGAGCCTTAATTTGGCCAATTCTTGATTTAATCGTATCTTGTTTTCCAATACCATCAATAATGATAGTGTTTTCTTTCCCTACTTCAATTTTTTTTGCTTGACCAAGATCTTCAAGTTTTATATTTTCAAGTGAAAGACCAACTTCATCTGATATTACAGTTGCTCCAGTAAGGATAGCAATATCTTCTAACATTGCTTTTCTTCTGTCGCCAAAACCAGGAGCTTTGACTGCCACTGTCTTGATAATACCTCTTATATTATTTACAACTAGGGTAGCTAAAGCTTCACCTTCAATTTCTTCAGCAATAATAAGTAGAGGTTTACTTGCTTTGGCAACTTGCTCTAATGTTGGAAGAAGATCTTTAATATTTGATATTTTTTTATCATGAAGAAGCACATAGGGTTCTTCAAGTAATGCGATTTGTCTATCATTATTATTTATAAAGTAGGGAGATAAATATCCACGATCAAACTGCATTCCTTCCACTACATCTAATTCATTTGTAAGTCCAGAACCATCTTCTACAGTAATTACACCTTCTTTACCAACTTTATCCATAGCATCTGCGATAATTTGACCTACAGAAATATCAGAGTTAGCAGAAATAGAGCCAACTTGAGCAATTTCTTTAGATGTATTACATGGCTTACTTAATTTTTGTAATTCATTTACTGCAGTTTCTACTGCTTTATCAACCCCTCTTTTTAAATCCATTGGATTCATTCCTGCAGCAACAGATTTCATTCCTTCACGAATAATTGCTTGAGCTAGAACAGTTGCAGTCGTAGTTCCATCACCTGCATTATCAGATGTTTTAGAGGCAACTTCTTTTACCATTTGTGCTCCCATGTTTTCAAATTTATCCTCTAATTCAATTTCTTTTGCAACAGACACACCATCTTTTGTAATTGTTGGAGCTCCAAAAGATCTTTCTAAAACAACATTTTTACCTTTAGGACCAAGTGTTACTTTAACTGCATTAGCTAATGTGTTAACACCTTTAACCATTTTTTGACGAACATCATCGCCAAATCTTACGTCTTTAGCTGCCATTTATTTTCTCCAATTGTAATGTTTAATAATTTATTCAACGATGCCCATGATGTCTTCTTCTTTCATAACAAGAAGTTCTTCACCATCAACCTTGACTGCTTGGCCGGCATATTTACCAAAAAGAACTTTATCGCCAACTTTTACATCTAGTTTTCGGCTTGAACCATCTTCAAGAATTTTTCCATTTCCAATGGCTTGGATTGTTCCTTGATCAGGTTTTTCACCTTCAACGCTTTCAGGAATGACAATTCCTGATGCAGTTGTTCTATCTTCTTCAAGACGTTTTACAATTACACGATCGTGTAAAGGACGAATTTTCATTTGTAAGTTCTCCTAGTAGTGTATTCTTTAAAAAGTTAAAATTAAGTCTTATCTTAAGTAAATTTAGCACTCAATGATACAGAGTGCTAATAATAGGGACAAATAGTCATAAATTCAAGGGTTAGAGGAAAAAATAATTTATAAGTAATTGTTTTTAAAGAAAATGTTTAATAAAAAAGATTATAAAAAAGTTGGGCATACTGAGTTAAGGGTTTCACCAATTACACTCGGTACTATGACATTTGGAGATCAAAATAGTCAAAAAGAGGCATTTGAACAGTTAGATTATGCTTTAGACCAAGGTATTAATAGTTTTGATGTTGCAGAAATGTATCCAGTACCTCCAAAACCAGAAACCTGTAATGCGACAGAATTAATTATAGGTAATTGGCTTAAAAATAAAAAAAGAGAAGAATTAATTATTTCAACAAAAATAGCTGGACCAAGACGGTCTATTGATTGGATAAGAGGTGGACCAGAATCTTTAGATGAGAAAAATATAAATGAGGCTGTTAATAATTCATTAAAAAGAATGAATACAGATTATATAGATTTACTTTATTTGCATTGGCCAGAAAGAAATGTTCCGATGTTTGGGCAATATAAATTTGAACCAAAGGATGAATTTAATAATAGTAAAAAAATTCAATGGGTATCAATTGAAGATCAACTTATTAGCTTAGAGCGGATAATAAATGATGGAAAAGTAAGATTTATAGCTTTATCGAATGAACACCCCTGGGGTGTAATGGAATTTATTAGAATTGCTAGAGAAAAAAAATTACCTTTAATTTGTACAATTCAAAATAGCTTTAGTTTGATAAATAGAATTATTGAGCTAGGGTTAACGGAAATATTATTTCGAGAGAATTTAGGATTTTTTGCTTATTCACCATTAGGTTTTGGTCATCTAACAGGTAAGTATGTTCAGAAATCAAATGCTCGAGGAAGAGTAAATTTATTTCCTGGATATGCAAAAAGATATAATAAGCCAGGTGTGAATCTTGCGGTTGAAGATTATTTGAATCTTGCAAAGGAATTTAATTTAACATTAACTCAAATGGCTTTAAGTTTTGTTTATAGACAATGGTTCATAACAAGCACTATTATTGGTGCAACTTCAATGAATCAATTAAAAGAAAATATGTCTGCTTATAAAATAAATCTTCAAGAAGATATTTTAGAAAAGATTGATTATTTGCACTTAAAAAGAATGAATCCCGCACCTTAGATTATGAAAAATAAAGAATATATAAAAGAAAGTTTAAAGCATATTTGGCACCCATGTTCGCAAATGAAGCATCATGAAAAAACTCCTCTTATACCAATAAAAAAAGCAAGAGGTAGTTGGTTAATTGATTTTGATGATAAAAAATATTTAGATGTAACTAGTTCATGGTGGGTAAATTTATTTGGCCATAATAATAAAATAATCAAACAGCATATCGTCAAACAATTAAATAAAATTGAACATGTAATGCTAGCAGGAGTTACTCATGAAGCTGTCATCAAGCTTTCCAAGAAATTAGGTAAACTTACAAAATTAGGCCATTGTTCTTATGGAAGTGATGGTGCTAATGCTGTAGAAATTGCATTAAAAATGAGCTCTCATTATTGGCAAAGAGTAGGGCTTCCTAAAAAAAATAAATTTGTTTATCTTGAAAATAGTTATCATGGCGAGACAATAGGAGCTTTATCTGTAACTGATATTTCTATTTTTAGTTTCAATTAAGTCGGGGATATACTTAGAAGTTA
>ERZ1046876.2139-NODE-2139-length-12112-cov-5.745044_pt1 | contig 12112 bp, 8 predicted proteins | sample MGYA00383094_ERZ1046876 | MGnify/ENA primary metagenome ERZ1046876 (study PRJEB29581, sample SAMEA5548364) | metagenome | biome: marine; feature: coastal; material: water | depth 50 m | study: Short-term variability in the microbial, nano- and picoplankton... | reverse complement strand
AAAAATTTTCTGCTACCTATTAGTCAAATGACATGAGTCAAAGAGAATAGTAACTTACCATCTTACATCGAAAAAGAAATTTATTGTAACATATTGTAATTATTCCACAGGTGTGTTGCTAAGATGCTATTTACGCTTTTAAAACCAAGGTCTTCAGGAGTTGAATCATAAGACACAAAACCTAAAAGCTTTTATTGCATTCCCAAATTTAAATGTCCTTTGTCATTGCTCTTTTAGTAACAATAGGTCAGGGTTGCTTTTTTTCGTCATTACATCTTTGACCTAGACATAATCCCATCACTCACATGGTAGGGTAATTCAAGTTCAAGTTTGTTTTTACGATTCGGTTTAACATAAGATTAAAAATTACAATGGAAATATATGTGGGTAATCTCCCTTGGTCGTGCAACGACCAAGATTTAGTTGATGCGTTCAACGCTTACGGTAGCGTTGAAAAAGCATCTATCATCTCTGACCGCAACTCTGGTCGGTCTAAAGGCTTTGGTTTTGTTACCATGAATAATGACGATGAGGCAAATCAAGCAATTGAAGCAATGAACGGAAGCGATTTTAGCGGCCGTGCCTTGAAAGTGAACGAAGCTCGCCCTCGCGAGGAGCGTCCACCGCGTCAATCAAACTGGTAAATTCTTACTTTCAGTTTACTACTTAAAAGGTCCGCGAATGCGGACCTTTTTTGTTTGTAAATTTCCATGACGAATCTAAATGATTTGATCATTAAAGTTTTTTGCTTCAGGAAAAAAGAATGAAAGCAAAACCTATTTCCTTCCTTGAAAGTGTAGACTTATACTTTAACCGAGCATCCAAGGCATTGAAATTGCCCAAAGGGCTTGCTCGTCAGATTCGTACTTGCAACGCCATTTGCGAGATGAAATTTGGAGTAGAGTTGAGGGGAGGCTATGAAATCTTTACCGGGTGGAGAGCAACCCATAGTGAACATGCACTTCCTGCCAAAGGTGGTATCAGGTATGCCCCATTTGCTGATCAGCAGGAAGTGGAAGCTCTGGCAGCACTCATGACCTATAAATGCTCAATTGTAAATGTGCCTTATGCAGGTTCAAAGGGAGCACTCAAGATTGACCCCAAAAAATATTCTTTGGAGGAACTTGAGCACATCACGAGGCGTTTTGCCCAGGAGCTAGACAAAAGAGGTTTTTTAGGACCTGGTCTTAATGTACCAGCTCCAGATATGGGCACCGGGCAGCGTACAATGTCCTGGATCGCAGATGAATATCAAAAACTCCATCCATCTGACATTAATGCCCAGGGATGTGTAACTGGGAAGCCTGTTCATTTTGGCGGTGTAGAGGGAAGGGTCGAAGCTACTGGCCGAGGGGTACAGTTTGGGCTCAGAGAATTTTTCCGGACTCCCGAAGATGTAAAAAAAGTCGGCCTCGTGCCAGGAATTGAAGGAAAAAGTATCATCATTCAAGGCCTGGGGAATGTGGGCTATCATGCGGCAAAATTCCTCCAAGAAGAAGACGGTGCCAAAATAATTGGTATTATTGAAAGGGATGGAAGCTTACTTTGTGAAGATGGGCTCAATGTTGAGTCTGTTCTTCAATACAAACAAGAAAACGGAAAAGTTGAAGGCTTTCCTTATGCAATTTTTTCCAGCAACGGTGCTGCCCTCCTTGAGCATCCTTGTGATGTTTTAATTCCCGCTGCAATGGAGGGTGTTATTCACCAGGAAAACGCAGCACGCATATCATGCAAAGTTCTGGCTGAAGCGGCAAACGGACCGTTAACTTTTGAAGCCGACCAAATTATCCAGAAAAAGGGAATCTTCATCATCCCGGACACTTATCTTAATGCTGGAGGCGTAACCGTTTCCTACTTTGAGTGGTTGAAAAATTTATCCCATGTACGATTTGGCAGAATGGACCGTAGGTTTGCTGAAGCTCAAAATGAACGGGTTATTGAATTAATTGAGGGTGCAATTGGGAAAACCATTGATCCAAGTGCCAAAGAAAAACTCCTGGAAGGCCCCAATGAAATCAATTTGGTACGGGCAGGCTTGGAGGATACAATGAGGGAAGCTTACCATGAAATCAAAGTACAGGAGGAAGAAAATGAAAAAATCCATGATCGCCGTACAGCCGCATATGCCCTCGCGATCAGAAAAATTGCTGACATCTATGACAGTATGTACCTGTAATCTTACGATTGGAATTTTATGACCCTCGCGGATGCAACACTTGATGAGGTCGATCAAGTAGTTGCTCAGGCAGATGGTTGTTTTTCAACCTTCCGCAAGTTATCGGGCTTCAATCGGGCAGCCTTCCTTCTTCAAATCAAGAAGGAGTTACAAAAGGACCAAGCCGAAATTATAGGTATCGCGGAGCAGGAGACCGCCTTGGGCAAAAAACGACTGTCGATGGAATTTGAACGGACCCTAGGGGCCATTGAAAACTTCTCTAGGCTTTGCACAAAGGAACCTTGGTTGAAACCAAAACCAACCCCCAAGACCGATGGTACAAAAGGGGGAATTAAAATGCTTCCCCTTGGACCTGTTGCTGTGATCGGGGCCTGTAACTTTCCTTTAGCTATTTCAGTCGTAGGGACTGATACTATGAGTGCTTTGATGGTTGGTTGTCCTGTGGTAGTCAAATCACACCCCGGGCACCCGCAAACCTGTGAAAAGTTAGCGGATGCAGTACGCCGAGCGATAAAGATAAGCAAGATGCCCGTCGGCTGCTTCCACCTCTTTCATGGAAAAAGAAATGAGGTCACTCAGTACTTAGTTAAGCACCCGCTACTTTCAGCGATTGCATTCACTGGATCTCTTGGTGGAGGTTTTGCCCTTCATAGAACGAATCAAGAAAGAAAAAAACCGGTACCATTCTATGCAGAGATGGGAAGTTTAAATCCTGTCTTTGCCCTTCCTTACTTAATCGGTTCCAACTCTAAAAAGTTTGCCCAAGATTTTGTTCAAGCAGTCAATCTCTTTGCTGGGCAGATGTGTACTAAGCCCGGGGCTTTGTTTATTCTAAAATCATCGCTAACCAAGGATTTTTCTCATGCACTTCGAACCGCGATTGAGAAGCAAACCACTCTCCCCATGTTGAATTCTGAAATCCACGCAAATTATGAAAACTCCTGTTTGCACCTGGAAAAAGAAATTCAATTATTTTGCTCTTCTGACAATCAACCAAGCGGTAACTATGGGAAAGTTAACATCTTTACCATGGATGGGAGCAAATTCTTAGGGAGTAGAAATCTTAGAGCTGAAGCATTCGGGCCAAGCTCGATTCTCGTATTAGTAGAAGATGAAAACCAACTTTTGCGTATAGCGGAGTCATTAGATGGTAGCCTCACGGCTTCTCTGCACGGTACAGAAGAAGACCATCAACTTTCTGAGAAAATCCTACCGATACTAGAATCAAAAGTAGGCAGACTTCTCCATAATGGGTTCCCTCCGGGAGTCGTACCCGGAAATGCGACCCATCATGGAGGGCCATGGCCAGCTACAACAGACTCGCGCTTCACCTCCATTGGCCGTCACGGGTACCAAAGGTTTCTTCGCCCATTATTTAGGCACAGTTAAAAATCTTTTAGACCACATGGCGCAAAGCATCTACTGGATTCATCTCCGATGCTTTCTTTGCAGGATAAAGGCCAAAGATTACTCCTGTAACCACCGCGACAAAAAAGACTAATGGTAAAGACCAAAGGACTAAGACAGGGGTCATATTCTGCATCGATGCCGGCAGAGATTCATAGATGGAAGGCGTCCAATTCTCCATAAAGTTAAGAATCATTGAGTAGGCAGGCTTGCAAAGGAAGCCAGCAACAATGCCAGCCAGCCCCCCCAAACCAGTCAAAGTAATGGTTTCGATCAGAAATTGTAAAATAATATCTTTCTTTTTCGCACCAATGGCTCGGCGAATGCCAACTTCTCTAGTTCTTTCCGTGACCGTGGCCAGCATGATATTCATGATACCCACCCCACCAACAAACAATGATATTCCGGCCACTAGACCCATTAACGAAATGAAAGTAAGCTTTGCACGCTCTGCTTGCTCCATCAGCTCAAGGGGTACCGTGATTTGAAAATCTTCCATACCGTGATCTTCACCCAAGATATTTTGAATCATCTCGGAAATCGTGAGTAACTTACCCTGGTTATCGATGGTAAGAATAATCTTTGAAAGTAAAGGACTTCCATCATAGCCGCGGTAAGAAAAATCAAAAATCTTAGACCACATGGTTTCGATGGGGATATAGACATTATCTTCAAATATTTCCTTAAAGCCTAAATTGCCCCTGTCTTTGAGATTTCTCCGGGGGGCAACTTCTCCTACAACTCGATATAAATTCCCTCCAATGTTGATTGCATTCCCCAGGGCATCGCCAAAGGGAAAAAGAATCTTCGCAAGCTTACTTGCTATCACACAAACTTCAGACTTCTCACGATTATCCTCCTCCGTAAGGAATCGTCCTCGAGTTAAGACCAGGTTGTGAAGGTTTCTGTAATTCGAAAGACAGCCCAATAATTCTGCTCTTTTTTTCCCATCTTTTGTAAAAACTGTGCGTCGATCTAATTCACGGGTTACGTAAGATGCCTGAATATGCGGAACACTTTGAGTAAGTTTGTAGTAGTCATTGTGCGTGAGACCGTAAGAATAAAAGTATTGGCCTTTGCTTGACCTCTCAGACTCAGGTGGTCGCTTGCTTGAAATAATTATATTATTTGCACCCAGTTGCATAATCTCCTCCTCAGCTTCTGCCGCAATCCCTTCCCCTATTGCCAAAAGCCAAAGCACACTTACCACGCCTATAAATACTCCAAGGCCAGTAAGTATAGATCGCATAGGATGGGTAAAAATACTCTGAAAGGCCCCCTTCCCCAAATTTGTCCATATACCCTTCAACAAACTGCCTGAACCCTTCTCATTATTGAGACTTACCACCTCCTGTTTATTCAAGGCATCGGAGGGAGCCGGTTCTCGGGACCGATGGTCTTCGATAATGGCCCCATCCTTCATTCTAACGATCCTTCGTGCTCTTTTTGCAACTTCCTCTTCATGTGTTACCAGAACAATGGTCTTCCCTTCACCATTTAATTTATCCAATAAACCTAAGATCTCTTCGGTTGTGGTTGTATCTAAATTACCCGTAGGTTCATCTGCTAAAATAAAGGCAGGGTCATTAGCCAAAGATCGAGCGATGCCGACTCTTTGTTGCTGGCCTCCAGATAATTGCTGGGGCCTATGGTCACGCCGGTCAGCTAGGCCAACAAGGCTAGCGAGGTGAGCAGGGTTCGGTTGTCTGCCACTTTCGTTACTTACATAGTTGCGAGGAAGAGCAATATTTTCGTCTACCGTAAGGTAGGATATTAAATTATAGGACTGGAAAACAAAGCCTATCGATTGCCCTCTTAATTCTGAGAGTTTCTCATCCGAAAAATGATTTACTCCCTTGCCATCAATTTCATAGTCCCCACTTGTGGGTCGATCCAAGCAGCCAAGAATATTCAGTAATGTACTTTTACCGGAACCGGAGGGTCCCATAATCGCTAAGTAGTCTCCCTTCGGCACAACAAGGGAGACATCATCCAAGGCAATCACTTGCAAATCCCCAATTGGATAAACCTTAGACAAGCCAAGAACCGAAAAAGCTACATCCGACATTTGTCTTTATTCAATTTCAATTCGCCCCAAGAAAATTAGTTTAGGGCATCTTTGGCCACACCAGGCAGTTCGAATTTTGTTTTAAAAGAGCCAGGGTTCACTACTACTTTCTCACCGGCTTTGAGACCATCAACCACCAACGCGTGGGTCATGTTAAAAGAACCGATTTCAATTTCCCTACGCTCGAGGTCTGCCTCATTCTTACCGACCAAGCAATACGATTGCTTATCATCTCTAAAAACCGATGTTAACGGAATCTGTAGGGCACTTTCCTGATAGTCAGACAAAATGGTAACCTGCGCAGTCATACCAGTGCGAATACCACTGGGTGGGGATGAAATAAGAATTTCAGTCGCATATTCTTTTATGTGAGAGGTATACCGACTCATCGAAGCCAAAGGGTATTCACTGATCGAATCCACCACCCCACTTAATTCCAAATCTCGAATCGCATCAATCTTGATCAGGCACTTCATCCCGGGGCGTACATCTTCGATTTTATTTTCATTTACTTTAGCTCGAACCCGCAAGAGGGAAGCATCAGGTAAACGGATTATCGTTTGCCGTTCACGCACTTGTTTACCCTCTTCGATAAGTACGCCGTCCTGCGATCCCCCACTGGTCTTGTTTGCATAGGTAACCTCGCCAACCGCAGGGGAAGAGATGACACATTTCATTATTTGTTCCTCTATTTCAAGTTCACGCGTTTTTTCCAATTGAAAAGAATTTTCAGCAGATTGCAGACGGGCCTCGGTGGTTTTAATAGAAGCGTTCAGGTCATTAACCTTCGCCTTTCGAGTATGCACTCTTAGGACTTCAAGTTTAGTCTCGGCAAGATCGAGCTCTTTTCTTGCTTTTTCAACTGCAAAATGATCGGCATCCAGTTGAACTCCGGAAATGTAGCCTTTTGCAGCAAGCTTTTGGCTGTAAACCAGATACTCTTCGGCCCGTCTCATGTTTTCCTTAGCCACAAACTCGGCACTTTCGAGTTGTTCTTCGCTTTGGCGAAAAGAACCGGATAAATATTCCTGCAAGGCTAGCTTGGCCCCTTCTACATCGGCAGTGGCTTTCACCAGTGTCGCCTTTGATTGGTGAACCGATATTCTTTGTTGAAGCAAATCTTTCTGTAACGAGGCATCATCCAAACGAACAAGGAAATCACCTTTTTTCACCATTGTTCCCTCCGGTACAATCTCCAGAATACTAACACCTCCAGAGCTTCGGCTTCTTACCTCACAATTGATCTCAATATTTTCGGCACTTTCAATCTCTCCAGGCTCAATTATCTCCAGCGAGAATGCTCCTATTTCAGCTTCAGCAAATAAGGGTTGAATGGTTTGATCCGAAATTTCAACTCCCCCATAAAACCACCACACTACAGACAAGGCACCGGCACCCGCTATCCCCACTAAAGTCTTTAATGATATAAATGCCTTCTTCTTTAAACGAGCAAAATACATAATTTTATTCTATATTATAGATCGGCACGAGCAAGGTAGGACTTTACCGCACCCCTGGTTATAAATGTGAGAATCATAGGTATAATCGGCTAGTCTTCGATCCAAATACCCTTTTCAGACAATTTCATCGTCCCCAGATCATAGGCAAGTCGCATCCTCATCGCTTCATATCCAATCCATACCTCAATAAAACTATTACTTGCATCCAACAGGTCATTTAAAGCATTTACTAAATCCCGAGCTGTGGTGGCTCCAAACTGGGTATTTCGCCCAGGCTTCGGTGGTTCACCCAGCCTCATTCTTGCTAAATCAACTTGAGCAATAGCACCACTTACAGCTGCCCGGCTCAATTCGAAATTGAGCTGAAAAAGGTTGGAAAGTCTTTCATGTTCCCTAAAGCTACGCAGAATGCTGTCTTGATAAGCTAAAAAAGCTCTTCGCATTTGCTCATACCTAAGTATCGATGCCTGGTATTGATTTCTTTCTTTTATCTTTGAAAGAGGGGTATCCAACTCCAACCTCACACTCACCCTACTTTCGTCAGATCTAAAGTGCCCAGACTCCATGCTATCAGAACCAAGGTCTCCCGAGAGGACCAAATCTAAATCTGTCCGAAGATCATCTCTGGCAAGGTCAGCATCGCGCCAGGCATCAACAAGTTTCGCACGGGCATTTTTCCAATCCAGGCGGTGATGAGCCGCGATTCCATAGGCTTCCTCGGGTGAAACCTTTACCTGTTTCATCACAATTGATTCCAATCTTGCCGATGCTCTTGTTAAAGAAAGCTCGAGAAACATGTCCGACAGTTCACTTAGAAGACTCACCAAAGATCTACGATTCAACTCCAGAGTATTTTTATTGGCTTTTTGTTGCCAGTTCTGAATTTCAGAAAACAGGGCTGAGAGGTTTGCCCGTATCTTTCTGTGTGTTTGATTTAAATCTTTTAAAAGAACCGGTAGTTCATCATTTTCAAAAGTGTCCACGCTCATACCTAAGTCCTGCAAATCAGTCCTGGATCTTAATTGTTCAAAACCTTTCTCTCTTTCGGGTATGGCCTTGTCGAAACTTTCAATATCCCGATTCAAACCTACCAGGATCACTTTTGCCTGATCTTTCAATTCAAGAATACGTTTTGCCTGAGACCTCAGATCCTTGATTGACTTAGTTTCATCAAAGTTACGGACCTTATCGAGTATTTGATTTAAACGACCCTGCAACGCAGACGATTGTGGGTCATTAAGCCTGAAACTTTGGACATATTTGTCCATAACCACCATGGGAAGATCCGTTGGGAGACCAAGAAATAGCTTGTAACCATCCAATCGGTTTTCAAAAGAAGACCTGGCAGCAAGTAAACGACTCTGCCCGCCAAATAGAGCTTGCCTGGCTTGATCAACTTGCAAACGACTTCCGATACGACCGGCTTTAAAAGCAGCTTCCAGTTGCTCCAAACTGTCCTTAAGCTTCACCACATTTGCCTCTTGGTTACGAATTCTTTGCAGCTCCAAGACTAAACCTAAAAATCCAGATACCCCCATACTTGGAGGAGAAACCATGGACATTGATGAAGTAGTGCCCACTCCCCTGGATGGGTTGGCCCCGAGCACAACATCAAGGAAAAACCCCTGCCTAAATTGTTCTAAATTTCTGGCATCATACAACAATCGGCGTTCTTGCTGGGTCAAGCTTTCAAGATAAATCCTCCGACTTGCCCCGCGTAGTAAGGGTTGGGTGACCGTAAGATTTGCTAGAGATCCCCCGACTTCAACATCACCACCGCTAAGCTCAATACTCAAGCGGTTAGCCAAAGACACCACCCAATTGGTACCTTTACCTGCTACACCCCGCACTCCCATATTCAGTCTCGATGAAAAGTCTGACGGATCTTCATTTGCTTTTTGAGAGACCTGACCTGAAATACCTGCAAAAGGTCTGGGCCCGATACGAAACCTCTCAAGGGTTACATCCAAGGCAGTTAAATAAAGTGCTTCTTTTTGACTCTGAAATTCTCGGGAGTGGAGCAAAGCCAATTCCATTGAATTTTCTACAGTTAAAAATACTTCACCACTTTCATTGGCAGGTAGATGACTACGCCAACCCTTTGACTCCCCTTGCATGCTTTCATTCCTCTCTTCATAAGCATCGTCTCGCTGTATTCGTTCCGTTACTTTCCTCGCCTCAGGATCATCGACTGGAATATCTGGAAATTTATAATCAGACTGACTTTGAAGTCTTGATTTTGGATGAGGTTTCCAATCAAAGCCCGGGACTCCCTGCAAAAGCTTTTTTACTTCCAAATCGGCTGCCTCGGGATCCATCTTTTGTGAACAGCCCATAGAGAATACATAAAAGACGGAGAGTAAAACTGCTCCCTTTACGATGGTATCTAGATTATTACGGATCAAAAAACTCATACAACGAAAAGCGGAAAAAGCTTTTTCTAACAAGATCGACATTATTGTACATCCATGCTGCAACCATTTGGTAAGACAAGCAGGAAACCTAGTATAAGGGAAAGATTTCCATTCTAGGAAGAGACAAAACAGAGCGAGACAAGCGAAGTGCAATAAGGAGATTAAAAAAACATCTTCCCCCGTACAAATATATCAGATTGCCCAGTTAGAATCACTCGGTTTCCTTTTAGTTGACAGCGTACTTCTCCACCCCTTGGGGAATCTTGCCAGCCAACAAGTTGATCCTTGGCTAATTTTTTCCCCCAATAAGGGGCCAACATACAGTGGGCTGATCCCGCAACATGATCTTCATCAATACCAATCCTAGGGGCGAAGAAACGGGAAGTAAAATGATAACCTATTTTCGCAGTCTTGGCGGTCACACTTATTCCACGACATGAACTAATTCCTGCGAGGAGGCGAAATTCAGGGGTTAATGCACGAACTGTTTCCTCATCAGAGAAAACACAAAGACAATCTGTCCCAATGTAGACTTCATCCGGGTAAGAGCCTAGACCTTCGACTAACAAGGGAGAAATCGAAGATTTTCGGAATGATAAACTCGGTATATTCAAAGAGATACTTTTGTTTTCGTTACGGTGCACCTGAATATCACCCGATAGACTCGAAAATGATAAAGGTTTATTTTCGGCAACCAACCCCTCTTCATAGAGAATATGGGCGGCCGCAAGAGTACCATGGCCACAGAGTTCAGTCTCTACTTGTGGTGTAAACCAACGGATCGACCAAATCCCATTTTTGGAGGGGAAAACAAAGGCGGTTTCCGGCAAGTTTACCTGCAAGGCCATTTTCTGTAACTCATCGGTAGAAAGCCACTCCTCCAAGATACATACACCGGCTGGGTTACCAGAAAATGAATTCTTACAGAAGGAATTAACGCAAAAAAAAGGAAATTTCATAAAAGTTGTTTGAAGGTACGGCTTTGGCTGGAAGATTCAATGCCAAAGCAGTCTCGCTGCCCAACTTGGTTAAAAAAAAATTCTCTTAATTAAATGGAAGCCAAGCATTTCTCCTAATTATGCAGGGTCAACCCCCCACCCTTTTCGATACACTTTACTGATAAGCTTGTTAACGTCGGCACGATTCGTTTTTAAATTTTTGGCATCCCAGTTAAATTTTCCACCGGCGAGCAGGGCAACATTCCCAAGCAGTATGGCTTCTGTCATATTTCCAGAATAATCAAAATTGGACATGGCAATCCTTGGGTTATTTTGCCGAATCGCCTGCACAAGCTCCTCTTTCATCCCATTATCTCCCCGACCATTACGGGGAAGGGATTGGCTTGGTTTTTCAATCTCATTTTGGGTAAGCCACTTGCCTTCTTTATGAACAAGCCAGTCGGCCCCATAATCATTGGGCGAATACATCAATCCATCCGTTCCAACTATAAGAAGTCCACTTTTTTTGGGCGTTTGCCCATGAAACAGATCCATCGGAGGTACATTCTTTTGTCCTTTATTATCCTGGCCATTATTTCCAATCCTTCCTTCGTACCAATGAAACTTTATGGCATCACGCTTTTCTGTTTTGGGAAACTTCATTTGAACCGTAGCCCAGGCAGGAAAAGTTTCCCCGTTCCTTGGCCCGGTATTCACCGATTTCACCGTGGTTGGCTGGGTCAACCCGCACCCCATAAAGGCAAGATTGGTGGTATGACAGGCCATATCTCCAAGAGCTCCCGTACCATAGTCGAGCCATCCACGCCATTTGAATGGGGTGTAGCAGGAATGATAGGGCCTCATGGGTGCAGGCCCGATGAAAGAATTCCAGTCAAGATAGGAGGGGGGCTCCATTTTTTCTGGAGGACGGGCGATAATTTGAGGCGATTGAGGCCAAACCGGGCGATTGGTCCATGCATGAATCTCTTTCACCGAACCAATTCCTCCTGCTTGTAAAAGCTCTGCTCCCTCTCTAATACCATCCGATGCCGTGCCCTGGTTCCCCATTTGAGTGCAAATATTTTTTTTACGGGCCATAACCGCCAACTGGCGAGCCTCCCATACCGTATGAGTCAATGGCTTTTGCACATACACATGAATTCCCTGCTTCATTGCCATCATCGTAGCTGGTGCATGGGTATGATCTGCGGTGCTCACGGTGATGACATCGATTTTACTGCCTAGTTGGCTTAACATTTCCCGATAATCAGAAAACTGCCGGGCCTGGGGATGCTTTCTTACCGCAACTCCCAGCCTCCTGGAATCAATATCACAGGCCGCGACAACATCACCGTGCATCGCTAAACCATCGAAATCTCCTTTGCCTTTTCCCCCTACCCCTATGCCGGCAACCTGTAGCCTTTCATTCGCCCCAAAAACGTGGGATGGGAAAAAATTAAAGGAAAAAGCAGAGGCTGTGGCAGCCCTTATAAATGTTCGGCGTGAATAATGAAAAGTTTGAACGGAGGGGGATTTCATGGATAAGTTTTTATTAACGAGTTCGAAAGAAAAGTTTTTCAATATAAAAATGTAAAAAATTTACAATTTCTATTACCCGCTACCCCCCTGTCCTTTATTCTTTTGGTGGG
>ERZ1046876.2132-NODE-2132-length-12126-cov-6.014829_pt1 | contig 12126 bp, 11 predicted proteins | sample MGYA00383094_ERZ1046876 | MGnify/ENA primary metagenome ERZ1046876 (study PRJEB29581, sample SAMEA5548364) | metagenome | biome: marine; feature: coastal; material: water | depth 50 m | study: Short-term variability in the microbial, nano- and picoplankton... | reverse complement strand
AAGAAGGAAGCCACAAAATACCTTTCTGAAGCCATGGATATTGCACCCACTCATTCACCGAGTAATGAACTCAAAAAAATAATCGATGAAACCAAGTTTATACTTGGTCAATCACAGCAGTAAGAATGTGTAAGTTTATTTTTCTCCCCAAGTAGAAATCAAGCTACCTTAGAGGAGATAAATGCAAGCAGAGCATTCCCTATTGCTTGCTCTTTAGTTCTACCTACCAGTTGATTCTTTGTACTTGGAGACCTTTGCTTTCACCATAGCAAGTTCATCCTCGCTTAATTTCTTATATCCCCTCCCGGCAGGCCATCCGTAGCCCCAACGGTACCAGGTTGGAAAATGCGGAGCTCCTCCTATACGAACGGCTTCATACATTAATTGAGCGAGTTTTGGATTGCCCGTCTTTTTCTCCACACAATTTTTAAACTCAAGATCTGCCTGTTCCCGTTCTTTCTCAGTGCCACCTCGCCAGTAGGCCAAGTCATGCTTATGGCAGCATTCTTTCCATAACTCGGGATTTTCAAAGGTGCCATCCAGGAACAAACTGCACCCATCACTGGTAAAATCAGTTAACTCAGAAAGTGAATCCTTGCAGGAGATGGAACTTGAAAATAAAAGACCTGCCCAAAGAAAAGAAGTAAGTCGATTCACGAAGTCTTTTGTCCTAGCTGAGCAAGGCTGGAATCGCTGGGCAACTGAAATGCACGCAGACCAAAAATAGGCAGGGTTGCCAAAAGATGATCAAAAATGTCTGACTGTATAGCTTCGTATTCAATCCATCGAACATCGTTCACAAATACATAGATCTCGATGGGAACACCCTTTTCGCTGGGGGCTAACTGACGCACAAGAAAGGTCATACCTTCTTTATGTATGCTGGTGTGGGATCGTAAGTATTCCTTACAATAGGCACGAAAGGTTCCAATGTTGGTTAAATTTCTTCCATTGAGTAAAGGAGCTGCCATCCCGTGTTCATCTACCTTCATTCCAGAATCACCAATTTCGTTCTTCTTCGATTTTAAATAATCATCAATAAGATCAATTTTTTCTAAATCTTCGACCTCTGACTTTTTTAAAAAGCGCACGCTTGAAAGGTCCAATGATATACTTCTTTTAATCCGTCTGCCCCCAGACTCACTCATCCCCCGCCAATTTTTGAAAGCATCACTGACCAATGCGTGTGCCGGAAGTGTGGTAATAGTCTTATCCCAATTTTGCACTTTTACTGTGGTCAGGGAAACATCAATCACATCTCCATCTGCACCATACTTAGGCATCTCCACCCAGTCTCCTTTCCTGACCATATTATTGGCGGTCAATTGAATGCCCGCAACCAATCCAAGAATAACATCCTTAAAGACCAACAAAAGAACAGCAGTAAGGGCACCAAGACCGGAAAAGAAATATAAGGGTGATTTATTTAGCAGGATGGAAAGAATAAAAATAACCCCAGTTGCGTTAAAGAGGAGTTTTATTGCCTGACAAATCCCTTTCAATGGAAGCTTGGATGATAACTTAGATTCTTCCCATGCCTTATAAATTGCATTTAGCAATGCATCCACACTCCACAACGCAATTACCACAAGATAAAGATTAACCACAATCTCCACAATTCCTGGAACCAATTCATAGGAAATTAAAACAACCTTGGATAATGCACTTATTACAAAAGCTGGAACCACATGGGATATTCGATGGAAGAATTTTTCATCAAGCAAATGCTGGCCGATCTGAGTATTTGACTTCTTAACAAGCGAACGAACCAATCCGAGAATAAATCCTTTAACCAAAAAGTTCGCCACCCAGGCAATTCCAAGAACAAGCAATACGGATAGGACCAGGCTAATCACATAAACTGTACTTTCCTGAGCACCCAGTCCAAGAAAATCAAGAGTCTTCATCATGAAAGAATTATGTAGGTTGGTAATATATTCCATAGTGCGGTTAGACAATGGATATGCGAAAAGTTAGACAACCCAAAAGAGCAGGTATGTTTAAAGACTGCCTGCAGGAACAAAGGTAATAAAACTTTGCATTTTGAAAAAGATTACCCCTTTAGGCTTTCTCCAATCCAATTAATTACTGCATCAATCATTGGCTTTTCGCCATCTTCAGAAAATACATGGTTTGCACCCGGTATCTCCACTAGTTTTTTTGGCTCATTAGTGAGGGCAAAAATTTCATGGGTATCTTCAATTGGCACCACATCGTCCGTGCTTCCATGAACAAATAATAGGGGAACCTTTATTTCTTTAACCTTGGATGCCGTGCTTTTAATAGATTCAAGATCATTTTTAAATATGGATGAAAGCGGGCAACTTGATTCCTCCCACATACATCCAGAGTCTGGTGTCTCCTCTGCAAATTCACGCTCATAAAATGCCTTCGTGTTTACCATTCCTGCAAGGGAGATCAAAAACTTGATACGTTCATCGGAAGCCGCAGTTAATACTCCTACCGCACCACCCATGCTATGACCGGCATATATGACTCGATATCCTGAATCATCAACCGCAGATAGAACTGCTTTCAAATCATCCACTTCCTTGGAAATAGTCGATTGCCTGAAATCGCCCCCTGAACCACCGTTACCCGAAAAAGAAAAGCGTAACACGGGCAAACCCTCCGTAGCTACTGCCTCGGCAAGTGCCACAACAAAAGGACGATCCTTATTACCTGTGACGCCATGTCCTATGATCAAAAGATTGCGGGCATTTTCCTGCCCGGCGTGAAAAGTATAATCGAGGATTTCTCCCTGCTGATTCTTGATCGTTGCTTCCATAGACTCATGGGATAACTAAACCTTGCCCATACTGGCAAGCATCCAACTAACAAAAGTAAAAAAAAAGGCCGGCCTCGCACTAAGCGAAACCGACCCCTTGTCATTTAAATCCTTAAACTTTTTAAATTAAGCAATTTCGGAAGCGTGAAACTCTAACCAGTCGTCCAAGTTGTTTAAATTTATCGCATCCTTAGGGTCTCCATCTGTTAATCCATTTGCCGAAAGAATGCTTTGGCGGGTCGCATCGTCGTGAATGTATCCAGTTATGGATGCATTGAGGGAAGAAACAGTCTCGCCATCAAGCTTCACACCGGACTGTGATTTAATCCATGCTTCGAACTGTGGGTAGGTCGGTTTGGAGTCAGTGATGTAGGAAAGAACGGAATCAGCATTCAAACCCAAGGCATCAATCACCATCGAATCATATCCAGCACCAATCCCAGGGTATCCATCGGCAATTTTTCCGGCAGCTTCCAGGGAAACTTTTTGCCAAAGGCGTGGAAGGTGAAGAACGCCTAAAGGTCCGGCTGTACCGGAACTAATCAGAGGAACTATTTTTGACATATTTTATATATTTACAGGTTTACAATCTAGAATAAGAAATAATACCTCTACCCAAAAGGGTTGAAATTTCATTCAAATTGGGTCGACAATTTCTGCGCCTTTCAATTCAAAGGTAAAGATTATTTAGCAAATTTTACTCAACAAAAAATATGAGCACCAAAGAAAAAAGAATCGGATTTGTCGGCCTCGGTCGGATGGGCGCCAATATGGCACGCAACTTAAAGGATAAAGGCTATCAAATTAGCACAGTCTATGACATTAATGAAAATGTGGCATCCTCCCTTGCCAATGAACTCGGTTCGCAAACTGCCTCTTCCTTATCTGAGGTAACTGCTAATTCTGATATCATCCTCACCGTTGTCACGAACGATGCCGCCATGGAGTCGATCTTTTTTAATAATGAAGATAACCTGTTTTCAAATTCCTCAGGCAAATTGTTTATCAATTGCGCCACCCTTTCTCCTGATCTTCATATCCGCCTGGAAAGCTCAGCGGCAAAAACAGGGGCTCAAACCCTTGAGGGATGTATGGCTTCGAGTATTACTCAGGCACGCGAAGGCACACTGTATTTAATGATCGGTGGGCAGAAAGATGTTTTCAATTCTGTTAAGGACTTGCTTGACGATTTGAGCATCAATTTACGCTTCGTTGGCGAAGCCGGTAAGGCAGCACAGGTCAAAGCCCTGGTCAATATGGTTATGAATATTAACACAGCGGCCCTCGCAGAAGGCCTGGGTATTGCCGATGCTCTCGGACTCGATCTCAATATGATCTGTGAAATTTTTTCCCAAACCGGAGCCAATTCGCGTGTACTTGAGACCGATTCAGAGGATATGATTGACCGCGACCATGAGTGCTACTTCTCCGCCGATCATGCCGCCAAGGATTCAGGAATTGCGATTTCCGTGGCCGAAGCAGCTGGAATCAATGTTCCGTTGGCAAGGGCCACGCTTTCACAATACGAAAAAATGGTCGAAGCCGGTCTGGGAGAACTTGATAAATCTGGAGTTGCCGAGCTCACCTTTAAAGGAAGAGGTACAGGCAACTAAGCCTGATTGGACTTAGGTATTTAAATTACCGACCCCTAGCCCCGCCTGAGCGGTGCCCTGGGTTATGGCTTCTGCGCGACCGGTTTGACTGGCCTGAATTCCCCTGGAAACCTCCGCCATTCCTTCGGTTAAAACCACCTGAGTTTTGCTTGGATGGGTTATTCGTTTGAACCGGAACATCAGGCAGTGAAACCCCCTCGGTAGATAGTCTCTCCATTTCCTTCTTGGATAAACGCTCAACCGCTGTCTGTGCCGATCGGTCTTCTGAGGTTATAAAGTTAATCGCCACCCCAGTCGATTGTGCCCGCCCAGTTCTTCCAATCCGGTGAACATAATCCTCAGCCTGCGGGGGGAAGTCGTAATTAATTACATGGGAGATTCCTTCCACATCAATACCACGTGCCGCAATATCTGTTGCCACAAGTACACGAATCTTACCGCTCTTAAAATCACCCAATGCACGCGCCCTTTGACCTTGTGAACGATTTGAATGAATAGCACCGGTAGTTATTCCTTTACGGGATAATTGACGGGCAATACGGTCCGCCCCGTGCTTGGTTCGGGAAAAGACTAAGACCATACTAAGTTCAGTATCTTTTATTAAATGCTGAATGAGGTGCATTTTCTGGGGCTTTTCAACCTTGTAAACGTATTGCTTTACTGTGTCGGCTGGGTTTGTCCGTCTACCAATCTCCACAACTTTTGGATTTTTTTGAAATTGATGGGTTAGTTTCTCAATTTCTTTAGATAATGTTGCAGAAAACAGAAGGGTTTGTCGTTCCCTGGGTATGGCCTGTACAATTTTTCGAATATTCGGAAGGAAACCCATATCGAGCATTCGGTCTGCCTCGTCCAATACCAAATATTCAAGTCCTGAAAAATCAACGCATCCCTGGTCCATCAAATCCATTAACCTACCTGGAGTTGCAATGACCAATTCATCGCCTCTTCGTAAGGCCTGTTTTTGCGGGCCTTCGCCGACACCGCCATAGACCTGAGCTACTCGTAGTTGTACATATTTCGAATAGGTGGATACGTTCTCACCTATTTGAACCACCAATTCACGAGTGGGAGAAAGCACCAAAGCACGGGTACCTGTTCGTCCCGACTTCTTAGCTCGATCATCCAGCTTTTCAAGCATTGGCAAGGTAAACGCAGCGGTCTTCCCAGTACCGGTTTGTGCAATTCCCGTAAGATCCCGACCTTCCAGTATTAAAGGAATGGAAGATGCCTGAATGGGCGTGGGGGTTTCATACCCGGACTCTTTAATCGCCCGTAATAAATTAGGGCCGAGCCCAAGTGTTTCAAAAGACATCGGCTCACCCTACTCCTTTTCAAACTATTGGCGATGGCATAATCTATGCCTATTCATATTTCTGCTAATCCGGTTCAAGGGACAAATAATTGATTGGTCTTATTTACCCTTTGTTAGAACGAACGGATAAATGGGAAAAAGTAAAAACTAAAGCCGGTAGGGAATGTGAGTATAATTTAATTCGTCCAGTATCCGTTCCAATTTTCGGCCATACTCCTGATAGATTTCCACCGGATCTCCCGCATCCGAGTTTTGGGAATCCGTGTCGTGAAAGACCGCGGCCAGATGGGGCTCGATCGAGATACCCCCGTCATAGCCAATCTCCAGTAAGTCTGTTAAAATTTCGCGTACTTTGCCCTGCCCTTTGCCGGGATAAAGATATACTTCTTTACCCCCATTATCCTCACTCGGTTCCAGGCAGTCCTTGATGTGCACATAAGCAATCTGTTCGCGTACCTTCTGATAAAATTCCCACGGGTCCTGCCATGGATTTTCAGGCTTGGAACGATCGCGGTTAAAAACTGGATTAGCAGTATCGAAGACAAGTTTCATACCAGGTACTGCATCGAGTAATTCGTGAGTATGCTGCCAGCTTAACCCACCATAATTCATACAGTTCTCATGCAGGGCAGTAATGCCATGCTCAGCAAATCTACCCACAATTATTCGCAGGCGGCGTATACGCTCCTCCACCATGAGGTCTTCACCCTCCACTACCTTGTAGCTCATAATCCGCACCATCTTTGCCTGCAGGGCATGCATCCTAGGAATCGCCCGATCGACCTCCTCCAGGGTGATGGAGAAATCATCCCGCACATCCTTTCCCCAGTTGGCAATGGCGGACCCAAAGGCATTTACATAAACTCCCGCATGATCAAGTGCCCGGTGGAACTCATCAAACTCAGTGTCCGAAACATCATGGAGGTTTTTACCATTCAAGCATCTCGCCTCAATTGCATTCCATCCCATCGCCAGGGTGGTGGAGATTTGAATATTTCCATCATGCGAAGCCTCGTCAGCAATTCCTGTTAGGTACATAATTTTTTGGTGTATTTTTAAATTAGTTGGGTAGGACGATTTTTTCTCCGTCCGCCTTGGCCGATTGGTAGACCGCCTCAATCAACTCGACCGCTTTTCTCGCCTCCCTGCCATCGACCTGCGGAGACACTCCTGTACTTATAGCACCAAGTGCATCCTCAAAATTTCTTTGGTGCCATTGAAAATCAATCGCCTTGGGATCGGCAGCTCCTGCACCTGTTTGCACCGCACCAACTCCAAACTTTTCAAGAATTTCTTTATCTCTGGGCAAAGTCGTTCTGAGGTCCCAAAGATCAAATTTATCATCGCACATCCGAATGGATCCCTTGTCCCCACATACATGAATCGATGCCGGTAGTCCGGTGTTTGAATAGCATGCAGTCGATGCCTGAATCACTCCCCTTGCACCGCTTACAAATTCGACCATCGCCACCGCAACATCCTCCACCTCAATTCCCTGGTGAGCTTCGAGCCCGCAGGTTGCCCGCACACTTTTCACTGGGCCGACCAGATGAAGCATCAGATCAATGGTGTGGATGGACTGGTTCATCAGGGCACCCCCACCGTCCAGGTCCCAGGTTCCACGCCAGGCACCACTGTCGTAATATTCCTGGGAGCGCCACCACTTGATTGCCACATCAACCAAGACCACTTTCCCAAGCCTTCCGTTCTCGATCGCTTTCTTAAATATTTCAGTCGATGGATTGAACCGTCTTGGAAAAATCCCAGCCAGCATAACTCCTGCCTCCTCACAGATTCGGATCATTTGATCAATCCGATCGGTAGTCACCTCCAATGGCTTTTCGCAAATAATATGTTTCCCTGCCTGAGCGGCTGCTTTTACATGGTCGAGATGGGCACCACTTACCGAGGCCACCGTGACCACATCCATACCCTCATGAGCAAGAAATTGACCGAGGTCACTGTAAGGGCTGCAACCATGTACCTTGGCAAAAGCCTGAGCCCGTTCATCTCGGCGGGCATAGGCAGCAACCAGTTCTGCCCCGTGCATTGCCTTTAAGGCTTCGGCATGAAAATCGCCGATCACACCAGCTCCAATAATTCCAACTTTTTTAGGCATAGGTGCAATCATGAGAATAAATACTTAATGGTTGGATAGATGGTTAGCTTACGAAGGAACATTTTTAGCTTTCATCCGAAAATGTCCCCAAACCACCAGGGCAAGAAAGACGCACAGTCCAACCGTACCGATAGGAAAGTCACTATTGGGAAGAGTCTTGGTGGTTGCGGTATGACCAGCAGCCAGTCCTGTAATTAAGAGCGATGTGCCAAGTAACAAATTCCATACCAATCGTTGACCGCCCTTGGGTAGATCTTCCTTTAATAGACGCGAAGAATTCATCATCAGGAAAAACCCCAGGCAGGCGATAGGAAATAGAATGTATCCAAAAGTTGAGGTAACCACTGCCAGGTAAGCTTTCGATCCACCATCCCAAAAAATAGGCCAAAATGCTCCAAATAATCCGGTAAGAATACCAGCTTTGTGCACACCTCCCCCATGGGGTGCTCCAAGAGCTTCACAAAATACAAAACCGGAAATTAAACAAAGAATGGATATGGTTGAAAGAGCCATTGCTAATACCCCCAGTCCAAAGATGATATTTGAAAAAGAGGAGTCTCCACTCAATGCACTTAAAGATTTGGCAAAGTTCGCGGTATTTCTGGGTACGAGCATCGCAGCAAGTCGGGTTTCCGGTTGGCTTATTTCCAGACTGGCAAGTTCGGGTGAAGAATTTTTTCTACGCTCAAGTAATTTGTTAAAATCTTTTGCTCCTGCAGAAGACTCAACCAAGACAACCTGTCCATTTTTATCCTCAAGCAATCCATCGTAAGGTTTTCCGTGAAACATATACGCAGATGCAATCACCACGCAGGAAACGGCCAATACATAGGGAATGACCATCCCGGTTGATAAATCAAACATTGCAAGGCCACGATGTTCACGGCCCCACTTTTTTGACAGCATTGAATATGGAAGCAGAAAGGTCATATTAATACCAACCGCAGTGGCGGCAGCAGCCACCATGCGCATACGTTGGGTGTTTACGATTTCCTCCGTCCAAAAACTCCTCACTCCTGCCTGGTCGATTTTTTCGAGCATCGGAAGAAATACTTCTGCAGGCTTCCATAAAATACTCAGATCGGGAATAAATCCACTAAGTGCAGAAAGGAGATTAAAATCCTCTGAAGATGTGGAAATTTTCAGGACCACTCCCATGAAGCACAGAACAATACCAGCTACAATTCCCTTCAATACCCACTCATATATCTTGATGCCCACTCCCTCATTTCCGTAGCAAAGAGTAATCGCTGTGACCGCGAGAAAAATGATACCAGAAACCAGAAACTTAGAACCTGTCCCCTCATCAGCAAAAGCATCAGGGAACAGATTTTGAATAACTACCATAAATTCTGAAACTGCCCCCCCGTCGGCAAAAGCTTCGGGGAATAGGTTTTGACTTACTGCTCCATAAGCAAGGGAGTACTGGGGTAATGCCCATACCAGATTGGCAAGCAAAGTGGCAATCAACCAACCCCATGCGAGCACCGGGTTAATTTCCGTGCGCATCGCCTCAAAAGGGGAACGCCCGGTGGACAGGGTCACATAACTAATCGCACAGAGCATGACCACCCCGAGAATCATCGCAAATAACTGGACCCATAAGATAGAATATCCACCAATCACCCCAAGGAACAATGCACCTGCAAGCGATCCTCCTCCCAAAGTTATTGCACTCTGTAACCATCCTGGGCCAGATAAGCGGGCATAGGTTTTATACTTTTTCAAACCACCTGCCTCGGTGGCACGCACGAGTTCTTCCCGGTCAATCTTCATACTTATTTCAATTCTTTAATCTTAATATTTCGAAAACGATAGACCTGTCCCTTTTCTCCATGGTGTTGCAACCCGAAATATCCCCTGGAATCAAGATCATCTGTAATATCTAAAGTATTGATACCATTCACCCAGACCTGAAGTTTTTTTCCCACACATTTAATCCGGTATTTATTCCAGTCATTTCTTTTTAATGCGTTTCTTTTTTCTTCGGTCCAAGTTTTTGTATTTTGGGGATCATCTTCCGGTTTGATTGGCTGTATCCATCCCCGCCTGCCCTCGTCGTACAAACCGCCTGACCATCTTCTTTCCGCCCCATCCACTTCTGCCTGGTAGCCAAACATTTGACCATTTGGCTTGCGTTGGGAACGAAATAAAAATCCTGAATTTGCTTTCCCCTCAGGCAGTTTCACTTCTGCAGAAAATTCAAAATCGGAATACTGTTTCTTGGTCGAAAGGAAAAACTTCTTATTTCCCACCAGTTCGATAATTCCATTTTTCACCTTGGTTTCTCCCCAGCCATAGGGATTCTCCCAACCGGTTAGGTCTTTTCCGTTAAATAAATCCACCCATTGCTTTTCCCCAGGTAAACAGGAGGCAAAAGTAATAAGACCAAGTACAGGTATCCAATTTTTAATTTTCATAAAATCCAAAGTATGAGCGGGCATTGTTATAGCAGACATCAGCAACCAGACCGCCGGCGAGTTCAAAATCATGGGGAATCAATCCTTCGTCCATATCCTTACCTATAAGATTGCAAAGAATCCGGCGGAAATATTCGTGACGTGGAAAAGAGAGGAAAGACCGACTATCGGTGAGCATCCCCACGAACCGGGAGAGTAACCCAAGGCTGGACAAGGCATTTATCTGCGCCTCCATGGCTTCTTTTTGGTCAAGAAACCACCACCCCGATCCAAATTGTACCTTCCCGGGTATTTTGCCGTCCTGAAAATTTCCTGCCAAGGTTGCAAAGAGGTAATTATCAACCGGGTTATGATTATAAATTACTGCTTTGGGCATCGCTCCAATCCTTTCGAGTTGATCAAAGTAAGAGCCCAATTCCCTGCCCTGTTTAAAATCCCCAATCGAATCAAAACCTTTGTCCGGGCCCAGGTTATTATATTTTACAGAGTTTACATTTCGGTAGGCCCCGAGATGCATCTGTTTGGTCCAACCTTTGGATGCGTCCAACTTTCCAAAATGAACCATAAGGAAACTCTTGTATGCATGTGCATCCTCACTGGATACCACACCCCCTGCCAACACCTTGGTAAATACCCTCTCGGCAACCGCCCGGTCGGGCACTCCCCCGTATGCATGTTCCAATCCATGATCGGACAGCCTGCCACCCGCCTGGTGAAAGTCCTCATGTCTTTGATCGAGGGACTGTAAAAAATCGTCCAAATTGATAATTTCTTTGCCGGTTATATTCCCGAGTCGCTTAACCCATTCCTGAAAGGCTTCGGGTGTTTCCACAGCCAATGCCTTGTCGGGCCGAAAAGTGGGTAACATCTTAATCCCGCCGGCAGATTTATTTACTTCGATATGATCCTCCAATGAATCCACCGGATCATCTGTGGTGCAGGCGACTTCCACCTGAAAATGCTCGAGAATGCCAAGGGCCCGAAAATCTTCGCCTGCCAATTTCTCATTTGCTTTCTCCCAAATACCCGGAGCACTTTCCTCATTAATCAGGTCTGATATACCAAACAGTCTTTGCATTTCCAAATGCGACCAGTGATATAATGGATTGCGCAAAAACCTGGGCATCGATCGGCAGTAAGCTAAAAATTTATCGTAGGGATCGGCATCGCCGGTGCAGAACTTTTCTTCCACTCCATTGGCCCGCATTGCCCGCCACTTGTAATGATCTCCCTCCAACCAGAGTTCATACAGGTTGGAAAATTTCCGGTTCTGACGGATATCGGATGGGGGAAGATGGCTATGGTAATCAATAATGGGCAAGTCCCTGGCAACTTCATGAAATAACTTGCGGGCATTGTCTCCGGATAATAGAAAATCTTTACCCATAAAGGCAGTTTTTTTCACTTTACTTAATTGGACCATTTTCAACCTTTAGAACACAGGGATTGACTCGTGTAAAGCATTGATTCATGTTACAGTTCATTCATGCCAGCGAATAAGTCTATCCTCATCACTACTACCTCTTTTCAGGATGTTCCCGGTATTCATCATGATTTACTTGATCAGGAAAAATATCAACTAATCCGCAAACGCGGCCCACTGAGCGAAAAAGCAATGCTCGACTTAGTTGGCGAGGTCGACGGGATAATCTGTGGGGACGATGCCATCACCCCTGCGGTCATCGACCAAGCATTGCCCCGCCTACAGGTAATTTCGAAATATGGAATCGGCTTGGACAAAATCGATGTCGATTATGTGACTAACAAAGGCATCCCTTTAACCTTCTGCCCAGGGGTTAATCATACCACCGTTGCTGAACATACCTTTACCCTGCTCTTATCCCTCTGTAAAAATTTACTACCGCAGGCAA
>ERZ1046876.2127-NODE-2127-length-12150-cov-9.282265_pt1 | contig 12150 bp, 11 predicted proteins | sample MGYA00383094_ERZ1046876 | MGnify/ENA primary metagenome ERZ1046876 (study PRJEB29581, sample SAMEA5548364) | metagenome | biome: marine; feature: coastal; material: water | depth 50 m | study: Short-term variability in the microbial, nano- and picoplankton... | reverse complement strand
CTCAAAAAAAATTACAACACTGCAATAATGCTTATTACTCATGACATGGGTGTTGTTGCAGAATTAGCAGATAATGTTGCTGTTATGTATATGGGAAATATTGTTGAGTCAGGTACCGCTGATGATGTCCTGAGAAGGCCTACCCACCCTTATACAAAAGCATTACTCGATTCAGTTCCCGTTCTTGGAAGAGGAAGAGATCAAGATATTAAACCAATAAAAGGATCTACACCTGACCCTTATGACAGACCTATTGGATGTCAGTTTGCGCCAAGATGTAATTGGAGAACGGAGAGCTGTGATATAATGCCAGAAATTTCTAATATCAGTGAAACGCATGAAATTAGATGTCATAAATATAAGGAGATTTTTCAGTATTGAGTATTAATAAAGACATAGCGCTTACACTAAAAGGTGTAGAGGTTCACTTTCCTGTTAAGGCAGGGGTTTTCAAGCGAACTGTTGCCCATGTAAAAGCAGTAGATGGTGTAGACATTGATATCTACCGGGGCGAGGTGCTAGGATTAGCTGGTGAGAGTGGTTGTGGTAAAACTACTTTAGGTAAAGCTATCTTAAGATTAGTGGAGCCAACAGCAGGGAGTGTTACTTATAATTCAACTGAAAATAATACTACTGAACTTACTTCTTTATCAAAAAAAGAGATGGATCCGTTTAGAAAAAAATTACAAATTGTTTTTCAAGACCCACACTCATCATTAAATCCTTCTTTCACCATTTTTGGATCCTTAGAAGAGCCTCTTAAAAAATATGGTGTAAGCAAAAGAAGTGAAAGAAGAAAAATTATTGGCGATTTATTAGAAGCAGTAAATATGCGTCCTGAATATATGGATCGCTACCCACATGAATTTTCTGGAGGTCAACGACAAAGAATTGGTATTGCCAGAGCATTATGTATTAATCCTGAAATTATTGTTTGTGATGAAGCGGTAAGTGCACTTGATGTTTCTATTCAAGCACAAGTATTGCAACTTTTAATGAAATTACGAAAAGAGAGAAATTTAACATATTTATTTATTACGCATGACTTAAGTGTCACAGAATATTTATGTGATAGAATCGCAGTAATGTACTTGGGGAGAATTGTTGAGCTCTGCAAGTCAGAAGATTTATATAAAAACACCCTTCACCCCTATTCGGAAGCTCTTATTTCAGCAATACCGGTGGCAGATCTAGATAAAAAAACGAAGAGAATTGTTTTAGAAGGTGATGTCCCTAGTCCTGTTAATCCTCCCTCAGGTTGTCCTTTTCATCCGCGTTGTCCTAAAGCAAAAGATATATGTAAAACTAAGGTTCCTGAATTAAGAAAATATACCACAGACGGGAATGAGCATTATGCATCATGTCACTTAATTAATTTACCAGAAATATCATAAATGAAAAAGTTTTTAGCTGAAGATTTAAATGGTGTTATGCCTGCAATGATTACTTCTTTTAATAAAGATGAAAATATAAACAAAGAAGGAATTAGAAAAACCGTAAACTATTTAGTCTCTCAAAATGTTCATGGTCTCTACATTACGGGTAGCACAGGTGAGACTTTTTTAATGTCACCAGATGAAAAGAAGGAAGTCATCGATATTATTGTTGAAGAAGTTAATGGCAGAGTGCCGGTCATTGCGCATATTGGATCTATTGGTACTAAGATTACAATTGAGCTTGGTCAGCATGCAGAAAAAAGTGGTGTTGATGCTTTATCAGCCCTGCCTCCCTTCTATTATGGTTTCTCCAATAATGAAATTTATAATTATTATAATGATATTTCCAACTCATCGAACTTACCAATAATAGTTTATAATATTAGTCATGCTAATTTAATGGATTTAGACATGCTAAAAAAATTAGCATCTATAAAAAATATAAAAGGCGTAAAATACACGGCGCCAACTCACTTTAATTTTAGTAAAATTAAAAAAGAAATAAGTAATGACTTTAAAATCTACTCAGGAATGGATGAGATGGCTTTATCAGGCATTATGTCAGGAGCAGATGGAATGATAGGGTCATTTTATAATCTAATGCCAGAAATGTTCGTTAGCCTTTTTAATCAATTACAAAAGGGGGATATTAATGAAGCAAAAAAAATCCAGGAAAAAATAAATATCATTATTGTGTATGCTTTAGAAAAATCAGGGTATCCTTTTATAAAAATGGGGATGAACTGGTTAGGTATTGATTCTGGATATGTTAGAAGACCTTTTGTAAGTATTACCGATACAGACGTAGAAAATGAAATAAAAAAAGATTTGAAAATATTAAATAAAGAAAATGATTTATCAGGTATTAAATTTTTGGAGAGATTATAAAAATGAGTAAGGGTCAAAAGCTATATTCTAAAGCTAAACAAATTGTTGCTGGTGGAAACATGCTCCTATCCAAAAGACCTGAAATGTTCTTACCTGAACTTTGGCCTTCATATTTTTCTAAAACGAAAGGTTGTGAAGTTTGGGACCTAGACGGTAATAAATTTATTGATACACTAATGATGCCTGGAACTAATTCTCTTGGATACAATAATGCTGAAATTGATGAAGCTGTTATAGAAACTATTAGTAATGGAAACATGTCTACTCTAAATGCTCCTGAGGAAGTAGAACTGACAGAAAAACTTGTCGAATTGCACCCTTGGGCAGATATGGCGCGGTTTGCAAGATCAGGTGGTGAAGCCAATTCTGTGGCCATACGATTAGCAAGAGCTGCATCTGGTAGAGATAATGTTGCTTTTTGTGGTTATCACGGTTGGCATGATTGGTATTTGGCATCAAATTTATCCGATTCTAAAGGGCTTGATGGTCATTTACTTCCAGGGTTGGATCCTCATGGCGTACCTCAAAATTTAAAAGGCAGTGTTCATCCATTTGAATATAATAATTTTGCAAAACTTGAAGATCTTGTTAAAACTAAAAATATCGGTGTAATTAAAATGGAGGTCTTTCGTAACAAAGAGCCTGAAAATAATTTTTTACAGCAGGTAAGAAAATTAGCTGATGATAATAACATCGTATTAGTATTTGATGAATGTACGTCTGGTTTCAGAAAAAATTTTGGGGGACTGCATAAACTGTATGAGGTCGAACCTGATGTAGCTATGTTTGGTAAAGCTCTTGGAAACGGATATGCTGTTACTGCTGTTTTAGGAAAAAGAGATGTCATGAAAGCTGCAGAAAAATCTTTTATTAGTAGTACTTTTTGGACAGAGAGAATTGGATCAAGTGCTGCTCTTGCTACATTAAAAGTGATGGATAAAGAGAAGTCTTGGGAAAAAATAACGACTATGGGTGAAAAAATAAATAAAGAATGGATGTCTTTGTCTCAAGAATTTGAGTTACCTATATCAATAAGTGGTTTAGCAGCACTCACTACTTTTAGTTTTAAAAGTAAGAATGCTCTTGCGTACAAAACTTTAATTACTCAAGAAATGCTTAAAAAAGGTTATCTTGCTGCAACAGCAGTTTATGTTTGTACTGAACACACGCCGTCAATTATAAATGAGTATCTAGAGAATTTAAAACCTATCTTTCAAACAATAAAAGAATGTGAAGAAGGACGCGATGTAATGGATTTGTTAGAAGGTCCTATTGCACACAATGGCTTTAAAAGACTTAATTAATCTATAGCAATAATCTTAGCACCAATTTTTTTGAAGGGTAGTCTTCTAAGGTTACTTGTACACAAACCCTGGCTATCAATGTAAAAACTATGTGATGCAATAGGATCATAAGCATCCTTATGCGATACAGCAGCTTTGATAATTATTAACTTAGCATCTTCTGGATTAATATCTTGTGAAATTAATTGTCCTAAATCCATTGGTGGTGTTTTAATTGATGTTAATAATAGCGTTAATTTTTCATTTTTAATAACAGCTGATAGCCCCATATTTATATTCATGCCCATCATCGATGCTAAGTGTGACTGTTTATTTTTCAATGTAAATTTACCATCAGATAGTTTTTTAATCTTGGCTTTTAATAAAATAGGAGATCCATGATACTCATCAAATTTAGCTCCAATGTTGAGTTCTATTTCATCTCCCACATTATTTTGATGGCACTCTCTCACAGCATCAAGATCATTAATGATGGCAACTATTCCATCATGATCAGTTTGTAATAACCGACTTAATAAATCTGTAGCATCTCCAGGAGTGCCTCCACCAATATTGTCAGCTGGCTCTATAAGTAAGATGGGTTTTGATAAAGTTGGTAGAGATTTAATTTTTACTAACGCTTCCTCTAAAGTATTTTCTTTAGGGTAAGCAAAATTTATTTTTGACTCAAGAATAGCGGCAAGAGATGCTAAATACTTGTTAGCAGCTTTTACATCTCCTTTAGTACAGCAATTTAAACTAAATCCACAATCTGCAATGTCAGCATAAGAATAACCAGCCATTACATTGATGCATAAAATATTAGTATCATTTTGCTCTATTTTTTTAGCTTCTTGTAAAATAGACTTCATAGGATCATTTGCCGTCCCAACACCTGTAGGGGGTAAAATATATTTAGTTTGATAGTTAACTTGGTTTACATTTGGAGTTTCAAATAAATCATCTAGAATTGAAGTAGCCTTAATCGCTGCTTCTCTAGAGTCACTGTGTGGATTTTTTCTATATGCATAAACGCACGTAGTATTTTCAATCATTTTATCAGAAACATTTGCATGAAGATCTAAAACAGCAACTATTGGGATAATTATTTTTTTTTGTTTTAGAAAATAATTAATTTTTTCTAAAAAATCGCCTTCAAAATCATCATGATTTTTACTAACCATTGCTCCATGAAGAATTAAAAATATTGCATCTATGTTTTCATAGTGTTGCTCTAATTTTTTAAAAAATGTTGTATCAAAATATTGCTCAGCTTCCTGATCTACTGTTCCAGATGGTCTTGCGGACATTTGAATGCCTGGAATTATTTTCCAATTCTTTTTAGAGGCATATTCAATAAAGCCATCAGTTGGTGATCCATTGCCTGTATTTTCTTTGGTAATATCATCACCAATATTAATTATAAAGTCATTCAAAGTTGTAGGTTGACTTAAAAATGTATGTGTTTCGTGGTAAATTCCTGATAAAAAAATCTTTTTAGTCATTCATTAACTCTGGTAATTCTTTTTTAGCAATTATTCTTATTTTATTAACCTCATCTAATGTTGCTCCTTCATAAGGCCACAAAACTTTTTCAGAAACTGGACCCCACCCTCCTACACAAGCAAGTAATTTATCCAAGCCCGTATTCGATAATCTAGTTGCAAGTGGAAGAATGTGTGTTTTCATAAAATTCACAACTCTCATTTCAATTTGTTTGGCTTTTTCATAATCCTTATCAATTAAATCCCAAATCATTACTGCTCCATTTGGACTAAAGCAGGCAACATTTGAGTATGAGCCATTGGCGCCAAGTGGTTTGCCAAAAACAACACTATGTCCGGGGACAAAAACTGAAAAATTTTTTAATAAAGTCCGTCTATTCTTGTACCAATCCTCATCTCCCCCAGCACATTTTATTCCTATAAGATTTGGTGCTTTATCATTTAACTGTGAAATTTCTTCAAGACTAAGCAATACTTTTGCGTGCGGGGGATTATATAAAATTAGATATATATCTTCCACCACTTCTTGTATTCCCATAATAAAATTTAAAGACTCTTGATAAGTAGGTGGCCACCAATCAGGAAGTGTAATTTGAAAACCATCAGGTTTTAGCGAATTTAACCTCTTTGCTCTCTCACGGCAAATACGAGGATTTGTATGACTTAAACCTAATTGAAATTTTTTATTTTTTTTTGATGCTATTGTTGAAACGATATTGGATAATTTATCAAATTCATCTTCTGTTTGATTATGACATTCTGCTGCTGTACCGTTGGTATAGACGCCATGCACATCAGAGTCACATAGAATATTGACCTGCTCTTCAAAAGCTACCCAATCAATTTTATCATTTTTTACTGGTAATAAAATTGCTCCCCAAATTCCCTCAGGTCTTTGTAAAATACTCATTGAGTTAATGCTTATGCAACTGTTCTTCTGCTTGTTTAACTATATCTAATCCTACTCTATCACTCCAACCTTGAAGTAATTTTTTTGTGATTGGACCTACTTTACCATCAGCTATTGTTAAACCGTTATATTTAGTAGCTGGCATTATAGAATAAGGAGTGCTTGTCATAAATAACTCATCAGCAGTTGATAAATCGTAAGGTTGAATAACTGCCTCAATCACCTCAATATCTAATGACTTCGCAACTTCAATTGTTGTCGCACGTGTTAAACCTTCTAAGCAGTTAGCTGTGGTTGGAGTAATTAATTTACCATCTCTAACCATAAATATATTGCCTCCCTTATTTTCAGCAACATTTCCATAAATATCAAGCATTATACTTTGTGCATCAGGATCAACGAGTTTAGCTTCCATTTCTCCAAGCGTATAAAACAATCGACTTCTATTTTTAAGCCGTGGATCAAGAGACTGTGATGGTATTACTCTACTTGAAGGGGTAACAGCATGACAACCTTCCTTATAAAATTTAGCCCAAGGAAGTAAAATCATTGGTTGTGTGTAAATCATTATCGTTGCCTTACTCACTTGCAATGTTGGATTACCTCCTGTGATTGAAAGTCCTCTTGATATATTGTGAACTAACCAACAATCTTCATTATCACCATATGTTTCTTTATTTACTGCAAGTAAATTTTCACTCACTTTGATCATTTCATCTTTCGTCATACCTGGATCAATACGAGTCAATTTTAAAGATTTATATAATCGGTCTACATGCTCAATCAATTTAAAAGGTTTATAATTAAATGTACGCGTTGACTCCGTAACAGTATCACCCAATAAAACGGCACTGTCATAAATAGATATCTTAGCTTCACTATCAGGCACCAAATCTCCAGAAATATAAACTTTTCTATTTTTCATAAATTAAATTATTTTTTTTTCTTTAAGCTCATCATGTAATTTTTTTTGATAAGCCTTTCCTTTTTCTACATCATGCTTTGCTGAGACACCATGATACACAAAACCAAAGGCCCTTCTAGAACGAACCGATGATTTGTTTAAACTAGCAAAATGTATAATTTTAGCATCATGCATTAAAAACATGCCAGCTTTTCCCTCAAACTTTACTGTATTTTTTTTATCTTCTTCAGTACCAAAATCGGTTACACCTTGTGAAAAACCTAATATTTCGGATCTGCCATGAGGTCTATATTCATGTTTGTGTGAGCCTTTTACATAGTGAATACAACCATTTTCATCGTCAACATCTTCTAATGCCAACCAACCAGTAACAGCTTTATCATTATCTAAATTAAAATAATATCCATCTTGATGGGGAGGTGTGGGATTACTTTTACCTGGAGGTTTATTAAAATATTCCATCGCTCTTGGCACAACATCTTCCCCTAAGGCATTTGCTGCAAGATCTTTAATTTTACTATTAAAAAATAATTCATGAAAAAAATTATCATACTCCTCCAATTTTTGCATTTGCATCAAAGTATCTTTATTGGATTTATCAACATAATACACTTCTTGGTCTTTCATCTTAGGGACGCAGTCTTTTATATATCGATTAAATTCTTTATTAAGAATGTTCATATCACTAGCAGAGAATAATTCAGGAATGTGATTATAACCATCTTCATCATAGGATTTTTTTAAATCAACCATGTTAGGAATATTAAATTCTAGGTTCATATTAAATTTTTTTCTTCCATTTCTTTACGTAGCTTAAGTTGATAAGCTTCATGTGCCACCTTATCTTCCTCTGCGCTCTCTCCATAATATATAAAACCAAGAGCTTTTCTAGTTCTCGTTTGAGATTTGTTGCCTTCCGCCCAGTGTATAGTCTTAGCATTGTGTATAAGAAAAGTCCCCGCTTCACCAGGAAATGACACAGTATTGAGTTTATCATCTTCATTACCAAAATCAGTAACACCTTGGGAAAAACCTAAAATATTTGACTTTCCGTGAGGTCTATATTCTTCCTTTAAATGAGAACCTTTAACATAATGAATACATCCATTTTCTTCATCAACTTTTTCAAGAGCTAGCCAACAAGTTACAGCATTGTGTTTCTTTAACATAAAATAATAACCATCTTGATGCGGTGGTGTTGGTTTGCCAACTCCAGCTGGTTTGTTAAAATACTGTAAATTTTTAGGAATTGCTTTTTCTTGCAAAAGAAACGAAGCGACTTCTTGTATTGCACTCTCTTCAATTAATTTTTTAAAGTAATCATCGTAGTTAAACATTTGTTGAAGGTTTTTAATAGTGCTTTTATCTGATTTATCTTCATAAAAAACGTGATGATTGGGTAAAGTTGGAACTATGTCAATTATATATCTATCTATTTTATTCTTAATTTCTTGAATTCTATCGTTATTAAAAAATGAATAAATTGCTGCATATCCATTTGAATTAAACTCTTCTTTTATTTTATTATCAGTAAAATTCATATATTTACCTTGATTTAAGTTATTATGTTTACATGATAACTTAATAAATTTATAAATCTAGTTAAAAATTAATATAGAATAATTTTTATGCACAAAAAATACAAAAGAGTTTTTTCAATCAACAATGATCTTGGATACCGTAATTATACAGTACGTGATATCATTGAATTAAAAGGTAAAAAGAAACTCTCCCAAGTAAGAGTTACCAGTCCCCAAGAAGCTGCTGCAGCTGAAGAAGCAGGGATAGATTTATTACTGACAGGTCCTGGTCCTGAATTACCTAAAATACGAAAAGCTGCCGCCAAAACGTTTATGACCGTTGGTGTGCCATTTATTGAAAACCCATCAAAACGAGAGGCAACAAAAAAAGCTTTTGAAATCATAGAAGCTGGCGCTGACTCTTTGATGTGTCAAAATTGGAATTTAGATTGGATGACACATTTAAGTAAATTTAGAATTCCCTTTCAAAGTCACGTTGGTTTTATACCAAGACGAACAACTTGGATTGGCGGTATTCGATCTTTTGGCAAAACTGCAAAAGAAGCAATGGAACTTTTAAAAGATATTAGAGATATAGAGAATACAGGAGCATGGGGAATTGAAGTAGAATTAGTACCTGAAAATATTTTGGCAGAAATTACAAAAATGACATCTTTAGTAACTATTTCTATTGGTTCAGGAAATGCTGCTGATGCGCAATTTTTATTTGCGGAAGATATATTAGGTCAAAGTCAAATACAATTTCCACGACATGCAAAACAATATGCGAATTTTGATAAGCTAATGCAAAATCTTCAAAAAGAAAGGATAAACGCATTCAAAGAATTTAAATCGGATGTTAAAAAAAATAAATTTCCAACAAAAAAACATTCAATTTCATTAGAAAAAAAAGAATTGATAAATTTTAGAAAATTTTTACATAATCAGAAAGTGAATATTTAATAAATGAAAAAAAAATATAAGAAAGTATATTCACTAGCTCATCAAGCAGGTTATAGGAACTACACTGTCAGAGATTTACTCGAACTTAAGGACAGAACGAAACTAACACAAATAAATGTAATAACACCTGAGGAAGCAGCAGCAGCAGAATTGGCAGATATTGATTTATTAATAACAGGCGCTGATAGATTAAAAGAAATTCGTGAAGCTGCTCCAAATACATTTCTAACTTGTGGAATAAAATATACAGAACATGAATCAAAAGAGAGTATTGCGAGAAAATGTTTTGAACTAATTGAATTAGGGGTGGACTCCATTCATACAAATTCATGGAATATAAATTTTATAAAATACATAAGTGAATTTAATATTCCTCTTCAGGGACATGTAGGTTTTGTTCCAATGAAATCTACTTGGACAGGTGGCGTAAAACCAGTAGGAAAAACACTGAAAGAAGCCATTAAAATTTATGAAGATATTAAAGAATTAGAAAACATTGGATGTTGGGCAGTAGAAGTAGAATGTATCCCAGCGGATATATTGGCTGAAATTAACAAAATAACTAAAATGCTAACTATATCTATAGGCTCTGGAAGCAAAAGTGACGTACAGTTTTTATTTGCTGAGGATATATTAGGTTATCACAATGACTCTTCAAAAACACCAAGACATGCAAAAAGTTATAGAAATTTTGATAAAATTTTTCAAGATATTCAAAAAGAAAGAATTAAAGCATTTAAAAAATATCAGGCAGATGTAGAATTTAAGAAATTTCCTGCAAAAAAACATTCTGTGTTAGCTGATCAAAAAGAAGTAATAAAATTTAAAAAATTAGTAACAGATTACAATAATGGAAATAAGTAAAAATATTCGAAGGTTAAATAAATCTGAAATTTCTCAGTATGATGGTGAAGGCTTTATAAAGAACTTGCCTGTTTTTTCTGAAAGAGGGGTAAAAGAGTTACAATTATTGTTTAATGAATTAAAAAATCGTTTACCAAGTAACGTCGATATCAATAAAACGAATATGTGGCATAAGGCGAGTAAAAAATTTTATGATGTAGCACACACTCCTGAAATTTTAGATTATGTAGAAGATTTGCTTGGGCCAAATTTTTATTTATGGGGTGGGCAATTTTTTCATAAACCCGCCTTGAGTAAAAGTATTGTTCCTTGGCATCAAGACTCTCAGTATTGGCCACTAAACCCTTCAAATTCAGTAACAGTTTGGCTTGCCATTTTTGATACAGACAAGGATAATTCAGCAATGAAGATTGTTTCAGGTAGTCATAAGACCAAAAAATATTTACATACTGAGAACAACAATAGTGATTATATACTTAATCAAGAAGTTGACGATGATCAAATTAATAAAAATAAAATTGTTTTTATGAGTTTAAAAGCAGGAGAGATATCTCTTCACTCTGATGCTCTTTTGCACGGATCTGATGCGAATTCTTCTGATAGACCAAGATGCGGTATAACTTTTAGATATTCTCCTTCACATGTTAAAGCAGATCTTAATGAATGGCCTTTTTTTTCAGTACAAATTGCTAGAGGCTCTAAAAAACACACCTTAAATCCAGTAGCTCCAAAACCTCGTGGGGAAGCAACACCTATTAGAGGATTTCAATTTCATCAAGAGTTTGAAAGTCAATGGTAATGAAAAAAGAAGAAGAAATAATAGTATATCAAAACCCTGATCCCCTTCTAGTGAGCAGACAAGGAATTTTTCCAGGCGTTAGCTTGTTGCCCAATAATGACTTATTAATAATTTTTTCTATTGGTCAGGCATTTGACTCTTCTGATCAAAGAGCATTTGTAACAAAAAGTAGCGATAATGGAAGAAATTGGTCAAAACCAAAAGAATTACATAATCATATATATAATAATCACGAAGAAACGGATACGTTAAAACCTTTACTCTTACAAAATGGAGAAATGATTGCGACTGGTTATGCTTTTGTAAGGCCAGATGCCCTTACCCCAATTGTAGATCCTATTTCATTTGATGTTTTACCCTTAAAAAATAAAATAAGTTTTTCAAAAGACCTTGGGGAAAGCTGGAGCGTGCCTAATATTTTTAATATCTTGGATAAACCATTAGAAATTTCAGGCCCATGTATTCAGCTAGCAACGGGAAGAATTCTTGCAGCTTGCCCTCCTTTTCATTTAGGGGAAACAGGTCACTCAGGCTGGATTATTTATAGTGATGATAATGGAAAAAGCTGGAATAAATTATCTGATTTTTTTAATTCTCCAAATGGTGAAATAGCTGCTTGGGAATGCAGACTTTGTGAAATAGATAATAATGGCGTTGCCGTTATTTTTTGGACTTATGATAATATCAAAAAAATAAATTTAAATAATCATATTGTTTTTTCTCATGATGGTGGGAAGAGTTTTGGTGAAGCAATAGATACAGGGGTTAAAGCACAAGCATCTAACTTATTGTGGCTTGAAAAAAATATTATTTTAACAATTCACTCTCATAGAGAGTTCCCATCTGGACTAATAGTAAGAAAAGTTAATATTGAAAACGATAAGTTTGAAATTTTGGACGAGCTAGATCTATTTAAAAATGAAAATATGGAGAGTGACTCAACAAATATAAGCAAACAATTTGGTAGTCTTAAATTTGGTCAACCTTCACTTATCAAACTTCAGAATAATGAAATATTTGCCACCTGTTGGTGCTATGAAAATAACCAGCACATCAT
>ERZ1046876.2126-NODE-2126-length-12151-cov-7.525298_pt1 | contig 12151 bp, 11 predicted proteins | sample MGYA00383094_ERZ1046876 | MGnify/ENA primary metagenome ERZ1046876 (study PRJEB29581, sample SAMEA5548364) | metagenome | biome: marine; feature: coastal; material: water | depth 50 m | study: Short-term variability in the microbial, nano- and picoplankton... | reverse complement strand
ACCCGGTTGTTGGTTGGATCCAAGCCAAACCATCCATGTCCTTCAACCATAACTTCGAGCCAGGCGTGCGAAGCTTCAGCTCCACGCATCTGACGATCCCTAGTTGAATCGAAAAAGTATCCGCTCACATAGCGAGCGGGAATACCTAGGCAGCGGCATAGAGCAAGAGCGGCATGCACAAAATCCTGACAGACACCGCGGCGAATTTTAAGCACTTCATTGGCGTGGGTCTCTACCGTTGTTGTACTTTTTGAATATTCAAAGTTCTGATAAATGAAACCCATCACTTGATAGGCGGTTTCAAAAACATCTTTAGAGTTTGCTTGAATATCAACCGCGGTGCGCCAGATCTCTGGATTAATCTCCACAAAAGTAGAAGTCTGTAAATAACCTCTGTATTCAGGAACCCTTTCCATTTTGGCCAAAGTTGACAAATTTACCCCATAAGGAAATTCCTCAAAATTCACCTGAAGACTAGTTTCGACATCTGAACGCACCTCAATCGCCAATTTTTTATGTTCCTCTGCAAGTTCGAAAAATTGTACGATGTTTCCATTTAAATCCAAATAGCTTTTCGGGCGACAGATCGGCAAAATAGACAACGTTGAAGATATACACTTCTGCCAATTGTTGGTAAGAGGATGCAGCCTTAATTCGTTGTAGCTTTGAGTAACCGGACTTGGATAACGGTAACTTGTTCGATGAAAAATGTACAAGCGCATGGTTTGCTAAAAAATCCTAGGCAACCACAAGTTTAAGCCTTTTAGGAATCACTGCTGTTGTTGAGCTTGGGCAAATCGGACGGAATCAATCTCACCCAGGCTTTTAATTTCTGAGGGTAATAACACATAGGTTTCAAATACCCTTTTTCCAATTTTAATCAGGGTGACCTGCAATTCATCGAGAGTCTGATGTAATCCCTTTTCCACTACCTGTTCCCAACTTGTAAAATTTACCATAGCCAAAGCACTTCCGGTCAACCGCTCTGCCTCGTTAGAAAACGCCCCTGACGGAAAGCCAGATATTGTATGAAGGCTATGATCAATAGCTCGTAGGCAAAAACGAATTGATCTAGGAAAATCTTCTGAAAAAAGTAGGAAGTTTGCAACATTTTGGAGAGAAAGATTTCCCCGGAATTGTAGGCGAAACGCAGATAAAGCAATGCAGCAACGAAGGACGGACATTAAATCAACACGGGATGGAGCCTTACTACGCAAATTTAATGTATCGAGCATTCGACTTGTCTGATCAGTCCGTTCCAAATATTTCCCCAAGGACAAAAAGCGCCAACCCTCACCATGGGGAATGGTGGCATCAGATAAGCCCTGAAAAACCAGGGAAAAACGAGCGATTCGATCGAGTAAATGATCGGATCCCTGATCATAGAGTTTTTCCGCTCCGCCATCGCGAAATAAAAGATAAATGTTATTTATTTCCAACCAAAGTTCTTCAGATAATTGATCCCTGACCATACGGGCATTTTCCCGAGCCATCGAAATACAGGAACGAATAGAGTTCGAATAAGTATCGGAAAAAATCAATGTTTTACCAATTTTACGGAACCCCTCTACTTCCAGGTGTACTTGGTCTGTACAAATGGACTTAAGAACAGGTTGCCAAAACTCTTCGAGTTGTTGGTCGTTCCCCGCATATTCCAGGGCAAGGCTTTGGTGTACCTGTATCATACGGGACATTCCCTCAGCCCGTTCGATGTACCGGCTCATCCAATATAAATTATCTGCAACTCGAGAAAGCATGATCTTAAAAATCCTTCAATACCCAGGTGTCCTTGCTGCCACCACCTTGTGAGGAATTAACTACGAGTGATCCTTTTTTCAAGGCAACCCGGGTTAATCCACCAGGCACGATTTCCACATCTTCGCCATAAAGAATAAAGGGGCGTAAATCAATATGCCTGCCTTCTATTCCCTCTTCACAAAAAGTGGGGTGACGTGAAAGAGATATAATCGGCTGAGCAATATACTCTCTAGGATTGGATTTTATGAGCCGTGCAAATTCTTCCCGCTCCTTTGCCGTAGATTGATTTCCTATGAGCATACCGTAACCGCCAGATTCATTAGCCGCTTTCACCACCAAATTTTGGAGGTTTTCTAAAACATGCGATCGGTCTGTATCGCGCCAACATAAATAAGTGGGCACATTGGGAAGGATAGCATCCTCATCAAGGTAGTATTTAATCATATCCGGAACATATGCGTAAGTCACCTTATCATCGGCGACTCCCGTTCCCACGGCATTGGCAAGGGCGACATTTCCACGGAGGTATGCATCCATTAATCCGGGGACGCCCAGCATCGAATCTTTTCGAAATACCAAAGGGTCCAAAAAGTCATCGTCCAGCCTACGGTAGATCACATCAACTTGGACTAATCCACGCGTTGTTCTCATGTAAACAAAAGAATCAATCGAAACTAAATCCTTACCCTCCACGATTTCTATGCCCATCTGCCTGGCAAGAAAAGTATGTTCGAAATAGGCACTGTTGTATACCCCGGGAGTAAGTAATACACAGACAGGTTTTTGAGACTTACGGGGAGATAAGTGTTCCAATGTTCGTAAGAGTAAATCCGGATAAGCTTCTACTGGGCGAACCGACATACCCCCAAAAGTTTGAGGAAAAGCCCGCTTTATAATTTCCCGATTCTCTAAGAGATAAGAAGCTCCAGATGGACAGCGGGCATTGTCTTCCAAAACCAAGTAATTTCCCTGGTCATCACGAATCAAATCAGTCCCGCAGATGTGAGCGTATACTTCTTGAGGTGGTTCAAAACCAGCCATTTCCGGACGAAAATTTTTGGACGAACGAATGATCTCTTCAGGAATAACCCCATCCTTTATGATCTTTCCATCATGGTAAATATCATTGAGAAATAAATTCAAGGCGATGATACGCTGCCTAAGCCCCCGTTCAACCACACTCCATTCACTCTCGGGAATTACCCGTGGAATTGGATCGAAGGGAAAGATACGTTCGGTTCCACCTTCTTCACCGTACACTGTAAAAGTAATACCATGCTCCAGAAAAGAGGTGTCCGCTTGTTGACGCCTTTCAGAAATTTCCGATTCGGTCAGGCTGTCCAATCTTTTAAAAATTCTTTCATAATGAGGGCGTGGACTTTTTCCCTCCTCATCGAGGAACATTTCATCAAAGAAATGATCAACTGAATAATTTTTAAATTGGGAGTGAGGATTCATTAAAATATTTTACAAAAATAAGGAACCAATACTTAAGCTACTCTGTGTAATTGGAAAGTTCATTGTCACTTTTTTATTCTTTTTTGACCGATTTCGTCTGCCCGACCGACCTTTGGAAAGAAAAGAGGAATTGTTGAGCAAGTCCCGCGTATTGGCCAAAATGGATTCCAGCAAATTCCTGCATTTGTTGCATGGTCCATCTTTTCATACCATATTGTCTTTCTAAAGCTTGTAAAATCCAGGTGTCGATGGGGAATGCTTGGCTTTTTCCTGCACCAAACAAAAGTACGCAATCCGCCACCTTGGGTCCCACGCCAGGAAGTTCCATAAGACAAGATCGGGCTTTTTTGTAGTTCAACCCATTTATCTCCTCTAACCAACCTTGCCGCTGGCAAAGAAATTGGGCGACACCAACCAGGTATTTGGCACGGTACCCCATGCCCAATTTTCTTGCATCAGTTTCAGACAATTTACTCAGCCTTTCCCAACCGGGAAAAGCGAATAAACCCTCTCCTAAATCCTCTCCAAAATTTAAGTGGATGCGATGGCGAAGCTGCTTAATTTGAGGAATACTCTTGGCGGAACTCAAAAGAAAAACCAATAAAGTTTCATCGATTGGTTGCCTAAGCACCCTCAAACCGGGAAATTTCTTAATTGCTTGACCCAAAGACTGATCACTACGCCAAGGTAAAGCATCAACGGCTTCACGATATGAATCATCAAGCCATAAATAATCTTCAATTTCTTTTTTACTCAGAGGAACGGGACCAGTGGCACGCCAATATAACTGACCATTTTCCCAACGCAAATGTACGATTGATCTCCGAATTACTCCGACCCATTTTTCATCACCCAGATAAGACCAGGAAAAACTTTGTCCGCCAAGCAGTGACTCCTCAAGGCCAAGAAGACTGATCGAACCAGGTGAACCAACCGGATCCCAACAAGCAGTCATAACATTGGGCAAACCCAATTTATTTGGACCACAAAAAACTCTGACTTGATCCAAGCGTAGTCCCCTGATCATCAATCAGGCGTAATCGCCAAGCAAGCGGTTTAAGGGAACGATCGGTCCAATGGTCTCCGGTCAGTCCGACAAAAACTTCTTTGCCAAAAAGCTTTAAATTTGGAATGGAAACTTTTTGAGTTTTGACCATTGGGTCGGAAGAGGTCACCCAGTCAACAATCCAATGAGAGCTAGTAGGTAATTTTTGCTTATTCCCTCCAACTTTTACCACAAAGTAGAATCCATCCCTAACTTGAGAATTAGATCGGCAGTAAACTTTCAAACCTAAAAATTCTCGCCCAGTAAAATATTCTGGAATTCGTCTGAAGTCTTTTACCGTAAAAAAATCTTGGTTCCTAACTTCTAATTTTACCTCTCCATCACAGGGTGAGACCAAGAAACTTAGGCAAGCAAAGATAGCAGGGAAACCAAATATGATTCCCCGCATTCCCGGCCCGATCAAAAATTACTCCTTTGAGGAGGAAGGTGCGTCCTTCTCCTCAACGACAGCCTTCGGAGTTTTTGAAGCCTCCGAATCTGGCCCAAGCACATCGGCAGCGGTTGCTTTGTCTGATGCTTTAACCTCTGCTGCAGAACTGGTTGGTTCGGCCTTGGGAGCGGGACGCTTAGGCACGGACTTGGACGCTCTTTTAGCTTTGGCCGGCTTTGCTTTGGCAGACGTTTTCTTGGTGGTGGCTTCAGCCAGCGCTTTTTTTCGACGGGCCAAATAGGCCGTGCGACGACGACGCTTGATCAATTTGTTATACTGTTTACTCATGTTCGAAAGAAGAAACTACGGTAATTAGAAAGTGTTGGCAAGCTCAGTGAATGGCCAAAATCAAGCAATTTCGACAGGCTTGCCGGAGCGGGCGGACTCGTAGGTAGCATCAATGATTTTCATTAACGCAAGAGCTTGATCGGGAGTATTTAAAGGGGCTTCTTTGCCCTCTAAAGTTAAAGCGAAATTCTGGGCTGAACGAATTCTTCCCATATCCTCGCATTCCTCAACCACTACCGAACGATTGACCGAGCGGCCATGCTCTTGAAAATAAAGTTCGCAATCATCTAAAGCGGTAGCATCAATTCCATCCCGCCCGAATAGCCTGCGAACCATTCCACCAGCCTGAGATCCTTGGAATGTAACGGAAACTTCCTCTTGCTTGTTCATTTCCGCCCAGGATACTTGAAAACTTAATACCTGGCCGGTATCAAAACGAACAAAGCCATGGGCTGCACTTTCAACATCGGTCACACCATCAGCCACATCAGGAATCCCCCACGGTCCCTTGAAACCCTTGTCTTGGATAAAGTTATCAAAGGTTTGAGCAAGCACATGAGTGGGCTTGGGATAATCCATGTAAAAAAGAGCCAAATCAATCATATGTAAAAGATCGATCAAAGGGCCCCCACCCGACTGAGCCTTGTTGGTAAACCATCCACCAAAGCCAGGAATTCCAGTTCGACGTATCCATTTGGCCTGAGCGGAATTAATCGTTCCCAGCTGACCGGACTCGATGTAACTTCGCATAGCATATGATTCCGGCCGAGCACGATTATTGAAGTTGAACATCAACGTCTTACCCGCATCGTCTGCCGCCTGTTTCATCTCTGCGACCTCTTGGGCATTTAGGGCTGGTGGTTTTTCGCAAAAGACATGCTTGCCTGCACGCAAAGCCTGTAATGCAAGAGGCATGTGTGTACGGTTTGGCGTAATAATACTAATTGCATCCAAGTTAGACAATTCATCCAGCATCTTTTGAGAATCTCCAAAGACATGAGAAGCTCCGTAAGTGTGTGCAGCCTTCTTCGCTGCTTCTTGGTTCATGTCGCAAATGGCAATAATTTCGCCACCGCCTGCTTTAAATCCAGGTGCATGATATTGCAACATTCCACCGGCACCAATGATTCCTATTTTTTGAGTCATAAGAGATATGAGGGTTACTATTTACGCAGGAATAGATGGAAACTTGACCCACTTTTGTTTTGAGTTCGAACTTTTTACTACGGTCTCGATAAAAGCCATGCCAATAATACCATCACGAATATCCGGATAATCATATCCTGACTTACGGGGAAACTTTCCATTCACTTCATCACGAATTGCCACGGATGCGGAGTTGTAGACATTAGCAAAGGCTTCAATAAATCCTTCCGGATGCCCAAAAGGTATCCGCGTGTTCAAGGCTGCATCTCCAGAAACATAACTATTTCCACGTCGGTAAACTTGGCGAGGAGCACGGGCATCCTTAACGATCAAATCGTTGGGCTCTTCTTGGTGCCACTCGATTGACCTCTTGGTTCCATATACCCGAATATTAAGGTTATTCTCGTCTCCATTAGAAACTTGGGAAGCATAAATAATTCCCCGGGCACCTCCTTTAAAGCGAACCAAAACATTGCCGTCATCATCCAATTTCCTCCCCGGAATATTTACGGAAAGATCGGCACATAATGAATCGATCTCTAAGCCGCTTATATAGTGAACGAGATTTTCCGCGTGGGTTCCAATATCTCCCATACAATTGGAAATACCTGCAAGTTTTGGATCAGCTCGCCAGTTAGCAATCGATTTGTCTTCTCCGGTCAAAGCAGTGATGGCATAGCCCTGAGGATATTCGCATACAACCTTGATGATTTTTCCAAGTTCACCTTTTTTCACCATCTGACGTGCAAGCTTGACCATGGGGTAACCTGTATAGTTATGGGTGAGGGCAAATACCTTTTTGCTTTTATGAATAATTTTTTTTAATTCCCTTGCCTCCGCCAGAGTGAAGGTGGCTGGTTTGTCACAGATTACATTGATGCCCGCTTCTAAAAAGGTCTTGGCGACTTCGAAGTGCAAATGATTGCGCACCACAATAGATGCAAAGTCTATTCTTTCTCCCAAGGGTAAGGCACCTTCCTTTTGGGCCATTTCCTTGTAAGATGAATAAACTTTCGACGAATCGATAAAAAAGTCCTTACCCGACAAAGCAGATTTTTTTGGATCTGAAGAGAATGCTCCCGCAACCAACTCAATTTGTCCGTCCAAAGCAGCGGCCCGACGATGCACTCCGCCAATAAATGCCCCCCGGCCTCCTCCTACCATGCCCATTCTTAATTTTCTATTTTTCATCTGTTTGAAAGTTTATTGGTTTTCCTTGTCGAATGCCGAATCAAAGGCCATTTCATTAGGCTTAAAATCAAGCTTTCTTACAAAAGCACAGGACTCTTCAGCTCCGTGAAATCGATCCATCCGGCTATCTTCCCACTCTACCGAAAGTGGACCAGCATAACCGATATCGTTGAGGGCAATAATGATATCCTCAAAATTTACATCTCCACGACCAATGGAACGAAAGTCCCAAAACCTTCTGGGATCCGCAAATGTGGTATGACCTCCAAAAACTCCTACCGAACCGTCCCCGTGCCCCCACCAGGCATCCTTCATGTGAGCATGATAGATACGTCCAGGAAATGTTCTGATAAACTTTACATAATCCACGCCTTGATAACCAAGGTGAGAAGGATCATAATTAAAACCAAATCGTTTATGGCTCTTGACCGCATCCAAAGCCCGTTGGGCACTAGCTATATCAAAGGCAATCTCCGTTGGGTGAACCTCCAAAGCAAAGTTTACATTTTGCTTTTCAAACTCCTCGAGAATGGGTCCGAAGCGATTGGCAAAATCTTCAAACCCTTTGTCCCAGTAGGCTTGGTCTGTGGGTGGAAACGCATAGATGGAGTGCCAGATACTCGAACCAGTAAAGCCATTTACCACAGCAGGAAAATCATCTTTCTTTCCCCTACCAGGTTTTTCATTGATAAAGTTCCGGCATGCCTTGGCCGTCTTGGATAATTTTTTGGCTGCCCGCCGCCGTACCTTTTCTGGATCACCTTCCCCCCAAACATCTGCGGGAAGAATTGCTTTGTGACGCTCGTCTATCAGATCGCAAACCGCCTGTCCGACCAAATGACTGGATATGGCAAAGGCAGTTAGTCCATGATCATTAAGAATATCCCACCTTTCCCGGCAGTATTTTTTGGAGACTGCTGCTTTATCGACATCGAAATGATCGCCCCAACAGGCTAATTCCAGTCCGTCGTATCCCATTTGGGAAGCTTTGGCGGCAAGATCCGGCAGTGAGAGGTCGGCCCATTGACCGGTGAAGAGTGTTACATTTCTAGGCATGGCTGTTATGATGGATTTTAAAATTAGTGTTTATGTTTTTCGCAAATTCAGAAGTTTGGGGGCAACCCCTTTTTTATAAAAGTTCGAAACCTTAGTTCCGGATAACGATTTTTTCTGCAGTTTTGGATCCCAAAGTAATGACTGTTTTGTTATCGATTTTAATCTCTATGGAATCGGCAATCCGATCATGGCGAATCACTTCAATTTTTCTGCCGGGAATCAATTTATTTTTTCGGGCAAATTGAAGAAATTCCTTTTCTTGATCCTGTATTGATTCAATACAAACAAGGTCTCCCACTTTACAATCTAGCAAACTCCGGTTGGATGCCTTGGGTAAACCACCCCTTCGTGTGGGAATGGGATCACCATGGGGGTCGTGGCTTGGGCGACCAAGAAATTCATCCAGTTTCTCTAAAACCTTTTCAGAAATTGCATGCTCCAATACTTCAGCTTCTTCATGAATTTCACCCCAGTCTAAACCAAGAGTCTCAACCAAAAAGGTTTCGAGTAATCGATGCCGGCGCAACATGTTCATACCAACCTTGCGACCGGCAGTTGTTAATTTCACTCCTTTGCGAGGTCGATATTTTACCCATCCCTTACTTTCCATGCTTTTAACCATGGTTGTGGCAGTACCCGGGGTGACTCCAAGGCAATCGGCTATTTTCCCCATGCTTACCTCGCAAGAATCTTCATGAAGTGATTCCACAAGAATTTGTTTGAGGTAATTTTCTACTGTTGAGCTAGGCATAAATAATAAAAACATAATCTTGAGATTACCGTATTCAATTTTCAAGTTTATAAAATTAAACTTTGACCTATCAAAGTTATTCGTTTTATCAATCAATACATGAAATCTATATTGATAAAAATATTTTCGTTACTCGTCATTCTGAGCTGCTTTACAGGTTTTAGTAAATTAAATGCCACTGAAAAATCATTCTCAAAAAGGTTCAATTTGTTAGCCACAACTACTCATCTAGCCGACTTAGCCAGTCAAATTGCAGGTAAACTCATAAATGTTGATGCCCTGATGGGTCCGGGTATCGACCCCCATTCTTATCGTGCAACGGCACAGGACATTATGCGCCTCCAAGCTGCCGACTTTGTATTATTTCATGGCTTATCACTAGAAGGAAAAATTGCCCGTGTTTTACAAGAAACTAAACGAAAAGGCATAACTCACTATTCTCCGTGTGAAGAGCTACCCAAAAAAACATTAATTTTTACTGATGATACGAATAAAGCAGTTGATCCTCATGTTTGGTTCTCACCTGAAATTTGGATAACTTGTGCAGATTCTTTCACTCAAAAGCTTTCAGAAGTCCTACCCGAACACCGAAACGAATTTGAGGAAAATTTATCTAAATTAAAAACTTCTATTAAAGAGATCGATCGTTGGGGTAAATCTTTGATAAAAGCGCTTCCTGAAACTAATAGAATCTTGATTACCAGTCATGACGCCTTCCAATATTTCGGAGATCATTTTGAAATCAGGGTAATTGGGCTACAAGGAATAAATACCATGGTTGAAGCAGGTTTAGCTGATCGAACAAATTTATCCGATTTTATCGAAAAGCATCAATCCCCCGCACTTTTCGTTGAAAGTAGCGTTAATCCGAAGGCCTTGGAAGAAATTGCTAAGGAGACTGGCGCTTCCATTGGAGGAACTCTTTTTTCTGATGCCTTGGGAACAGGAAATGAGTTTGTCAAAGGTCCAACTGGGGAAAATTTTTCGACTGCAACATGGCAAGGAATGATGGTACATAACCTAATCGTGATTGAACATGCTTTAAATAAACGGTAATGAACGCCATTCTCCCCAACCCCGTTGAAGTTCACGACCTTACTGTGGCTTACCAGCAAAAGCCTGTTCTCTATGGCGTAGATTTGGAAGTAGAAGAGGGTTCTTTAGTTGGTATCATAGGACCGAACGGTGCAGGAAAATCTACCTTAATCAAGGCAATCATGGGGATGATGAAACCGGTTGATGGATATGTAAAGGTATTCGGTGATAAGTCCCGTAAAGCCCTTAGGCGGGTTGGCTATGTACCTCAAAGGGAAAGTGTGGACTGGGATTTCCCGGTAACTGCAATGGATGTTGTACTCATGGGAAGATTCGGACATGCCGGATGGTTCAAGAGGGTTAGCAAGCGCGATCGATCGTTCGCATCTGAGTGCCTCGAGCAAATGAATATGCTGCCCTATGCAAATCGTCAGATTGGCAATCTTTCGGGCGGTCAACAACAACGAGTATTTCTCGCCCGTGCTCTAGCCCAACAGAGTGATCTATACCTAATGGATGAACCTTTCGAGGGGGTCGATGCAATAACGGAAAAAGCCATTGTTAATTTACTCAAGAATTTGCGTAACCAAGGGAAGACCCTGATGGTTGTGCACCACGATTTATCAACAGCCAAAGATTATTTTGACCATCTGGCCCTTCTTAATTTGCGCCTTGTTGCTTATGGAGTAACTGAGGATGTTTTCACCCATGACCTTTTGCAAAGAACATATGGTGGCAGACTAACCGTGCTTTCGGAGATAGGGGGGCGTAAATTGAAAGAGAAACAGCCACCTTCAGAGGGTTTGTAAATGTTTTTACCAATTTGGAAAAAGCTTAAATACACGCTCCTTATTTTGGTTCTGTCTAGGGAAGCAAGTGTTTTAAAAGCTGCCCAAATTTCATCAACAACCGAGCAGGATTGGGTCAATCAAGCTATTCGTTTTTGGACTTTCACAGATTCTTCCATTCAAATCATTGCGGTGGGTGCAATTCTCATTGGAATCAACTGTGGACTTATGGGCGGTTATGTTGTTAGCCGAAGGCTATCGATGTTTGGGGACACTCTGTCACACGCAGTTCTCCCCGGAATTGCCGTCGGTTTTATGATCAGCCAGTCTAAGAATGAAGCTGCATTGATGCTTGGAGCGACCTTATCAGGCTTTCTTGGCGTAAGTATTATTGCTTTACTTAAACGTCATACAAAAATGAAGGAGGATAGTGCCATGGGACTTGTATTGTCTGGCTTTTACGCCTTGGGTATTTGCCTGATTACCTATCTTCAACAATCTCCAAACGGTGGAATGTCTGGACTGGAAAGTTATCTCTTTGGTTCCCTAGTTGGTCTGTCTACTGGAGACCTTTTACCATTATGCATCTGCCTTTCATTAATCATTGTATGTTTTGTTTTATTAAACAAAGAATTACTCCTTTCTGGCTTTGATCCGTCATTCGCACGGTCAGTAGGCTTACCTGTTGATATTTTGCAATATTGCATTTGGTTGCTCCTGGCTTTCTGCATTGTTTCATCCCTTCAAGTTATTGGGGTAGTTCTCGTTTCTGCTCTTCTAATTATTCCTGCAGCGACAGCTGGATTACTGACTTACAAGATGAGCCGACTTCTTGTCTATTCAGGAATAATAGGAGCTTTTAGCGGAATAGCTGGTTGTTTTCTCTCTTTTATGGGTGAACGGTTACCAGCTGGCCCAGTAATTGTTTTATGTTCCACCCTTCTTTTTTTAACAGTTCTTTTTTTTAGTCCCACTCGCGGTATTCTTCCATCTTGGTTGCGAACAAGAAAAAGAGGACAACGTATTCGCTGCGAAAACACTCTTAAGGCATGTTATCAGGTACTGGAGGAATGTTCTTTTTCAAAACAATCATTTTCTCAAACTTCTCTAGCACGAAGACGAAGAAAAAGTGCTGCAGAGACCGAACGGGAAATCGAAGCCTTAATTCGGCAAGGCTACGCCAC
>ERZ1046876.2122-NODE-2122-length-12158-cov-10.104602_pt1 | contig 12158 bp, 7 predicted proteins | sample MGYA00383094_ERZ1046876 | MGnify/ENA primary metagenome ERZ1046876 (study PRJEB29581, sample SAMEA5548364) | metagenome | biome: marine; feature: coastal; material: water | depth 50 m | study: Short-term variability in the microbial, nano- and picoplankton... | reverse complement strand
ATTATTACTTTGTGGTATCGAAGTTTTTCAACGTTAAAATCACCCGCGGAAATCTCTCCGTTTTCATCTTCCGACCCTCCAAAGCCCGCGCCCAAAGCAGTAATCATTGATTGAATTTCGTTGTTTGATAAAAGCTTGTCTATTCTCGCTTTTTCTGAGTTAATAACTTTTCCTCTCAAGGGAAGAATTGCCTGCGTTCTTCTGTCGCGCCCTTGTTTTGCAGATCCACCAGCAGAGTCTCCCTCAACCAGATATAGTTCGCAAAAAACCGGGTCCCGATTAGAACAGTCTGCAAGCTTTCCTGGCAACGAAGAGCCTCCCAAGGCGCTTTTTCTTCTAATCAACTCTCTTGCTTTTTTTGCTGCGCTCCTGCTTCTTGCGGCAAGAAGGGCTTTTTCTATTATTCTTCTTCCTATTGATGGGTTTTGCTCTAAAAAATCTAAAATTCCTTCATAAACAGCCTTGTCTACAACACCTTTTACGTCACCGTTTCCAAGTTTTGTTTTTGTTTGTCCTTCAAATTGTGGCTCTGCAACTTTTATACTAATTATTGCTGTAAGCCCCTCTCTAAAGTCTTCGCCGGAAAGGGTTATTTTTTCGTTCTTTTTTGCTTTAATTAGGTTGTTTTTAGAGGCGTGGTTGTTCATTGATCGCGTAAGGGCCGACCGAAACCCAGAAAGGTGGGTTCCGCCCTCAATTGTATTAATATTGTTAACAAAAGTTAAAATGTTGTCGTTATATGTGTTGCCGTATCGCAGAGCAACTTCAACGGGGACCTCGCCATCATCTTTTTTAACCGTTATTACTTTGTTATGAAGAGGGCTGTTGTTCTCGTCTAAATATTTGACGAAATCGCTTAAACCACCGCTAAACTTGAAGGTGTCGCTTTCTCCTTCTTCTGTTCTTTCGTCTTTTAGTTGAATTTCAAGACCGCTGTTTAAATAAGCCAGCTCTCTTAATCTCTCTGCTATTATAGAATATTCAAACGTTGTGGTTTTAAAAATTGTGCCGTCAGGAAAAAAACAAACCTTTGTTCCTGTTTTTTTTGCTGTTCCTGTTTTTTCTAGCTTTGTTGTTGGGTCTCCTATTTTATACTCTTGCCGATGAATGTTTCCGTCTCTTTTAACCTCAACCCAAAGTCGCTCTGAAAGCGCATTAACAACAGAAACGCCAACACCGTGCAGACCTCCAGAAACTTTATAAGACCCTTTGTCAAACTTTCCGCCGGCGTGAAGGACCGTCATAACCACTTCAAGTGCGGGCCTATTTTCTTCTTTGTGTAAATCTACAGGGATACCTCTTCCGTTGTCTTCTACCGTAACGGAGCCGTCAGGGTTAAAGGTCACTATAATTTTAGTGCAGTGTCCCGCAAGCGCTTCATCTATTGAGTTGTCAACAACTTCATAAACAAGGTGGTGTAGCCCTCGTTTTCCAACGTCTCCAATATACATTGCAGGTCTTTTTCTAACGGCCTCCAGCCCCTCTAAAACTTTAATATTTTCTGCGCTATAGCTTTGGGTGTTTTGTGCGTCGCTCATATGAATCTGATTTCCCTTATTGTGTTTTTACCGAGCTTTTTATTTAGCTTTGTTAAAATGTTTTGTTTTTCAAAGACAAGTTCTTGCCTCCAGGTTGGGCTTTTAACTTTTACCGTTAAAACGCCATGCTCAACTTTGTCTGGTGTTGTGTTTTGTTCAATTTTTTTTCCAACAATAGACCCCCAAATTAAAAGCGCGTTGTTCTGATTAACGCCGGTTTCAAGATTGTTTTTTTTTAAAAAACGGTTTATTGCGCTTTTTAGTTCTTGCATGGTCTTTGAAGGTGAAAGTCTTTGTTTTTTGGATTACTAAGGTTTATGCCGTGTTTTTGAATATCAACTAAGTCTGTGTTTGTAATAATTGTTTGTGTTTTTTTTTCTAAAAGGGCAAGCACCGCATCGCTTCTTTCGAAGTCAAGCTTTGCAAAAAGGTCATCTAGTAACAACGTTGGTGTTTGATTGGTTTCTTTTTTTACAAACAAATATTCTGCGAGCTTTATTATTACAAGGGCAATTTTATGTTCGCCTTGGGAGCCATATGTTTTAATTTGTTTTTTATTAAAAGAAAAACTGTACTCGTCGCGATGGGGGCCAACCGACGTTCTTTGTGTTATTAGTTCTTTTTGCCTCGCCTTTTTAAGCTCAAAAAGAAAGGTCTCTGTTGTTGGCTTTTCTTCTTTTTTTAAAAGAGAAACTGTCACGCCCTCGTCTTTGTAGGTTTTTGACGTCTCGTTTAAACATTTTGAAAAGCCATCAAGAAACACCTTTCGTTGGTTCCAAATTTTGTCGGCTTTTTCAACAAGTCGACCATCCCAAAGGTCAAGTTGTTTGTTTGGGTCTTTTGTTTTTAAGAGCGCGTTTCTTTGTTTTAGTGTTTTTGTATAATCTATAAGCGTGCTCAAATATTCTTTTGAAACTGTTGAAAAAAGGCGGTCAAAAAAACGGCGCCTACTTCCCGGTGTTCCTTTTGTTATTTCTTGTTCTTCAGGAGAAAGTAAAACCGCCCGGTTTTCTAAAAGCAAACCCTTTGCGTTTGTCGGGCTGTTGTTTATTGTTATTTTTCTTCTTTGATCTCTTGTTTGGCCAAAAACAATTTCTTTGTTTGTGTTTGTGTTTTTAAACTCACCAACGATTCTTACCGCTTCTGCTTTTTCGTTAATTGTTTCCACAAGCCTGTTTGTTTTAAAACTTCTTCCTGTTGATAGTATGTAGATTGCTTCCAAAACCGATGTTTTTCCAGAACCGTTTTCACCCCAAATAACGTTTATTCCTGGCCCGAAAATCATTTCTGTTTTTGAGTGGCTTCTAAAACAAGTCATTGTTATCGAATCAATTGGCATGACCGTTTTTTATGGTGCACTGCTTAGTTTGGTTTGTTTTTCTATTTATTAAAAACAACTTTAGTCGTTTAATCTAATTGGCATTAACAACATAGTAAGGTTTGTGTTTTCGCTTTGCTCTGTTGGTATAAACAAGGCTGCGCTTATTGAGGTTTTTAGTTTTATTAATAAATTGTCAGACGTTACGTGTGAAAGCACGTCTTTTAAATATACCGCGTTGTAACCAATTGTTAACTCTTCGCCAGAAAACTTTCCGTCTATTTTTTCTTTTGCTTTTGATGCTTTTTCTGGGTCTTCGGTGGTTATTTCTACTTTTTCTGTTGTTAGTTGTAGTGCTATTTGTTGTGTTGATCTGTTTGAAAAAATAGAAACTCTTTTAACCGCTGAAAAGAGCGCTTCTTTGTTTACTAAAAGCTCTTTATCGTTGTCTTTTGGTATAACGCTGTCAAAGTCTGGGAAGCGCTCATCTATTATTCTTGTAAAATAGGTGTCGTTTCCATTTGTTGCTGTCATGTGGTTTTCACCAACCCAAAGTTTAATTTCACTCTCTGGGTTTAAAACGTTAGATAAAAGGTTTAAAAATTTTTTAGGTATTATAACATCTCCTTTAAACTCTGTTGCTTTATAGTCGTTTTTTGTATACTTAACTAATCTGTGCCCATCTGTTGAAACAGCAGAAAGTGCATTTTCTCCAAAACGAAACAAAACACCTGTTAGCGCCGGTTTAAGCTCGTCCTTGCTAACCGCAAAAAGTGTTTTTTTAATTAAATCACTTAGGGTTTCCGAAGAAAGGCCAATAGATTTTCTATTGTCTACTTCTGGTGTGTTTGGAAACTCTTCTGCTGGTTTTGCCATAATATCATACACGCCAACATCTGTGGTAATTTTTACTTTATTTTCTTGATCTGAACAAATCTCTATTCTTGTTTTTTCTGGTAATTCATTTGTTATGTTTAATATTGTTTGTAAGGGTAAGGCCGAAGAACCTTCTTTTTCTACACTGGCTGGAAGATTAGTAACGATTGTTATTTCTAAATCAGTAGACCTTAATGTGACACCGCTTTCATTAACATCAAAAAGAACACTACTTAAAATAGGAAGTGTTGATCTGGTTGGTGTTGCTTTTGAAAGCTTTTGTAAGGCTGTTTGAAGTTCAGTTTTAGATGTTGAAATTTTCATATCTTTTCCAAATAATTATTCATAATTATAAATTATAATTTAGCTTATTAAATACTAAAACAACATTACCTTAAACCTTGTTTTTTAACAAGATGTTTTACGTCAAAAAAAGAACTTCTTAAAACAAAAAAAACTTTTTTATAATAAGATATTATTTATAATAGTGTGGATAACTAAATAAAAGATAAAAAACAACAAATTGAAAGCCAGAAAAAAGGAAAGATATACGACTTTTCTTAATCCAATACTTTATGTGGATAAAAAGAAAAAAATGTGGATAAAAAGAAAGTAATTAACATAAAAAAAAAGAAAAAAACGTATAATATAAATTGTGGAAAACTATTGTTGAAAGTGTTAAAAACCGTCTAATTGTTTATGTGGATAAAAAACTTTTCCCTTGCTTCTTTAGTCCAAGCAGAAAACCAAACAGCCTGTTTTCTGTTTAACGCCATGTTTTCAATTTCAGTCCAATGCTGACTAAGGTTGGCCGCACCACCAGCTTTAAACTCTTCAACCCATAACAAATGATAACCCAACTCAGAGCGGACAGGGCCAGCGCAAACACCGCTTTCTATTTGCCCCAAAACTAAACCAAACTCAGGAACGGGGTATGTGGCTGGATTAATCCAGCCCAAAGCACCCCCATTGTTTTTTGTTTTATCATCCATTGAGTTTTTTTTAACCGTTTTAACAAAGAGGTCAAGCGTAGACGAAGAGTCCTTCAGCGCGCTTATTTTTGTATAAGCTAAAGACTCATCCTTGTCTGTTGTTGGCGGAGTCATTAAAACATGACGAACCTTTATTCTTTCTCCGCGGATTTCTTCGGTCTCAATTATATGGTACCCAAACTCGGTTTTAACAGGAGAACTAATTTCACCAGGCTTTAAATTAAAAGCCACAGCTTCAAACTCAGTAACGAGCGTTCCTCTTCGAACAAAACCCAAAGAACCGCCGGTGTTTTTAGACCCCGGGTCTTGTGAATAACTTTGGGCGGCATCAGCAAAAGAAATCTCTTTATTTAAAAGTTTAAGCCTAAGGCTCTCTAAAAAAACAGTCGTCTTTTTTATTTGGTCGTCGCTGGGCTCTATTTTTATTAAAAGGTGCCGAAGCTTTACTGTTGTTGGAAGAGGTGGGATGCTGTCTTTAAAGGTTTTAAAAAATTTTTCAACAGCAGCTTTGTTTACAGAAACGCGACCAATTAAGGTTTGTTGATATTTTTGAGTAACCAACATATCTCGAACATCATACCAATACTCTCGTCTAAATGTTCTTAGCGGCTGTCCTAGGGCTTTTTCTGCAGCTTCTTCGCTGCCAGCCTGAGCAACTATATTGTCAACTTGTTGGTCTAGCGCCCGATCAACCTCTTTATCTCCAACTTCAACAGAGTCTAGCTCCGCCATAGCCAAAACAACCTTTCTATTTACAATAGAGTCTGTAATTTGTTTTTTCAGGTTCAAAATTTTTAACTGATCTCTTTGAGGGTCTAGTTTTTGTCTAAAAATTTCCATCGCCAGCGCCTGATTCACGTCACTAGCTAAAATTGGCTTGTCACCAACAACAGCAGCAACTCCGTCTATGTTTTGTATGTGCTTCTTTTTGGTGGGCCCCCCAACCTCATCGTTGGTTTTGTTTGCGCCATCCTGCCCAAACAAAGGGACAATTAAAACAAAAAGGAAAAACCTATAATAATGATTCAAAACAATCCTTTCATAAAAAACTAAGCATAAAAAACTACGAAGATATGCGCGAAACAAGCACAGAAAAGTTCAACGCAAACGCAACCGAAAAAGCCAACCCCGCCTCCGCGCCCCTAACCTCAAAAGAAAAAGCCAACCCCTCGTTTTTTAAAGGAAGAAGACGAAAAGGAACGCTCAGGTTTTTAGAAACTTCTTGCAAAACACCAAGGGTTTGTTTTGCGCTAACCCCTTTTGGTTCTTCTGTTAAAACAAACTCAACCGAAGAAGAAGAAACTAAACATCTTGAAACAGGGAAAGGGAAAAGGAGGCACTGTACTTTTGCCAAGGAAAACAAGTTCTCTATATTTTTTGTACAAGCACCAAAACGATCCACCACCTCTTCTTTAATCTCATCAAGAACAACCACCTCTTTTGTTTCAGATATGCGTTGATAAAAAAACAGTCGATCTTGAACGAGGGGCATATAAACGCTGTCGATAAGTGCTGACCCAGAAAAGACAAGAGAAAGCTTTTCTTTTTTCTTTTTTTCAACCACGTTGTTTTTTTTATCAAGCGCCTCTGATAAGATTTTATTGTACAGCTCAAAGCCAATGCGAGAGATTTGACCGCTTTGTTTATATCCAAAAAGGTTTCCTGCGCCCCTTATTTCCAAGTCTTTCATAGCAACTCCATAGCCAGAGCCAAGAGCAGTGTGGTGCTCTATCGCCCTTAACCGCTGAAAAGCCTCTGGCATTAAAGAAACTTTTTTCGGTATACACAAATAGCAAAAAGCCTGCCTCTCTCCACGACCAACACGTCCACGGATCTGATAGAGCTGAGCCAACCCAAGGTTTTGAGCCTCGTTAATTATAATTGTATTTGCATTTTGAACATCGAGACCAGACTCTATTATTGTTGTACACAATAAGATATCAAGGTTTCCAGCAAAAAAAGAAAGAACAGTTTTTTCTAAATCACCACTTTTCATTTTTCCATGAGCCAAACCAACAGAGTTGTTGGGGAAAAGTTTTTGAATTTTTTCAAAATAAAAAGGAAGCTGCTCAATATTATTATGTAAAAAATAAGCCTGACCTCCTCGAAGCAACTCTTCTTTTAAAAGGGTTTTAACCACACCCCAATCAAAGTGTTGTATTTGTGTTTCAATTGGAAGGCGCGCCCTGGGCGGAGTTGTTATTTTTGAAGTATCACGAATTCCAACTAAAGACTGTTGTAGTGTTCTTGGTATTGGTGTAGCTGTTAAGGTCAAAACATCAACGCGGTTTTTTAGCCGCCTTATTGTTTCTTTGTGTTTTACACCAAAGCGATGCTCTTCATCAACAATCAACAAGCCCAACCTTTCCGTTGGAACGTCTTCGCTTAATATTCTGTGTGTCCCTATTAAAACATCGACTTTGTTTTTGTGTATTCTCTCAATAATAGCAGACTGCTCGCGCTTGTTTTTAAACCTAGAAAGCAACTCAACCTCAACACCGAGGGAGCCAAGACGACCCTCACAGGTTATATAGTGCTGGTCTGATAAAATAGTTGTTGGTGTTAGAAAAAAAACCATTCGCCCAGAAACCACCGCTCGCATAGCCGCGCGAAGAGCAACCTCTGTTTTACCAAAACCAACATCACCATAAACAAGGCGATCCATTGGGTTTGCAAAGTTCATGTCTTTATAAATATCGGCTATCGCTTTTTTTTGGTCTAATGTTTCTTCGTAAGGAAAGCCCTCTTCCAGTTGTTGAAAAAGATCACTTTCTTTAATATAGCTAAAGCCCCGAGGAGAAGAACGTGCGGCATGTATTGAAACAAGGTGGTCAACAACGTCATCAATGCTTTTTTTAGCAAGCCTTTTTTGTTTTTCCCAAGCGCCGGTACCTAGTTTTGAAATTTTTGGAGCAACGCCACCAACGCTTAAATATTTATGAACGCGATCAAACCGACCAAGAGGAACATAAACAAGACCCCCATCTGCAAACTCAATTTTTATGTTTTCTTCGCGGCAGCTTTCTTCCCCAACGAGACTTAAACCTCGATAAACACCGACCCCAAAGTCTTGATGCACAAGAAAGTCACCCCAACTAATCTCTGCCAAAGAACCAATTAGGCGCTCGCTTTTTTTCTCAAGACCTTTCGGCTGAGGGCGGTCACCAGCACCAAGCAAAGAAAAACACGCCAACCCAAGAGAAGGAACAATAAAACCAGATGACAGGTTTGACGAAAAATAACAAAAAGAAGAGGGGTTTCTTTTTTTAGGGCTAAAACCACCAAACAAAAATAACGGTTCAATTTCCTTTGATGTTTCGTCAAGCCTATTTTCTATAATAGGCGTATCAACACGATTAAAAAAAACCTCTTCATAAAAGAGGCTTAAAGAAGAAAGAGCCTCTCCGCCAGAGACTATATGTTCTTGAGTTATGTATAATTGAAGATCACAACCACCGCGTAAAAAAGAAGAAAGCGTTTTGCCTTTTTTACTTTTAGCCAGCTTTGGTGGAGGTTGAATTTCAACCCGCTCCCTTGAAGCTGTTGACCTTTGTGTTTCTAGGTTAAAAAACCGTATTGACTCTATTGTGTCGGAAAAAAACTCAACGCGGATAGGGTCTTCAGAATAGGTTGGGAAAAAGTCTAAAATCCCCCCCCGCAAAGAAACCATGTTTGAAGCAACACAACGATCAACGTTTTCATATCCCCACGCTATTAGTTTTTCCAATAACTCGCCAGGGCCTTTCTTTTCACCAACAAGAAGCAAGACTGTCTCGGTCTGTTCGTCTGTTGTCGAAAAGGTGTACTCAGAGCAACGCTTGTTTGTTAAAAAAACGCTCCCCTGTTTTTTTCTTAGTTGGTTATATGTTCGGTCGAACGTCTGTTTAGACTTAGAAACAAAACCAGAAACCGCAACCCCCTCGTTTTTATAGTCAGGCAAAAAACCAACCCCATCGCCAAGAAAAGAGGAAAGGTCTTCTTTTAATGACTTAAGGTGCTTACTAGAAACATCGGCAACAATACCAATCGGCCTACGAAGATGATTAAAACAAGCGGCGACAAAAAAAGCCTGCAAGGAAGGAGGTTGAATTTTTATTTTTGTATTTTCTGCGCAAAAAGAACGAACGGAGCTTTTTAGCTCATCAGCGCCACTAATCGTATCAATTATTTTATTTATATTGGGTTTCACGTGAAACTAGGTGCGCTTAAGAAATAAAACAGATAAGGCAGAAATATCTGCGGGCGTAACACCCGACACTCTCATCGCCTGACCAAACGTTTCTGGCCGAACAAAAGAAAGCTTCTCTCTTGCTTCATTAGAAATGCTTTTTATTTCAAAATAGTTAATATTGTTTGGAAGGGGGGTAGACTCATTTTTCTTCATTTTATCAACCTGGTCTTGTTGTCTTTTAATATACCCCTCGTATTTAATAATTGCCTCTACTTCAATCTTTGCCTCTCTTGCTGTGGCTTCTTTGTTGCTTTCGCTTAAGACGCTTAACGCAAGAGAATCAAGAGTAACAGAGGGCCTTTTGAGAATGTTTTTTAAAGGTGTGGCTTGGTTTATAGTGTTTTCCCCAAGCGCCAGAAGCTTGCTGTTTATCTTAGAAGGTAAAACAGAGCGGTTAAGGCTTTCTAGCATTTTGTCGATCAAAGCCAAGGAGGCCCTAATTTTTTTTTCTCGAGCGGGGCTCAAGAGGTTGTTTTTATCAGCGTGCGCACACAGTCTTGTGTGAGCGTTAGAAAAACGCAATAAAATTCTATATTCTGCCCTAGAGGTAAACATCCGGTAAGGCTCCAAAGTGTCTTTTGTTATTAAATCGTCAATCATAACCCCAATATAACCCTCGCTTCTTTTAAGTATCAGCGGCTCTTTCTCTTGTATAAGTTTTGCTGCGTTTATTCCTGCTATTAAGCCTTGAGCCGCCGCCTCCTCATAGCCAGAAGTTCCATTGATTTGTCCAGCAAAAAAAAGACCAGAGAGGTTTTTTGTCTCAAGGCTTGACTTTAACTGAGCAGGAGAAAAAAAATCATATTCTATTGCATATCCAGGACGAAAAAAGCGAACATGCTCTAAACCCGGAACCAACCGTAAGGCTTTTATTTGTATGTGCTCAGGAAGGCTTGTTGAAAAACCGTTTAAATATATTTGGTCAGACCTTAACCACTCAGGCTCAAGAAAAAGCGTATGACTGTCGTGGTGCGCAAAGCGATAAACCTTATCTTCTATGGAGGGGCAGTAGCGAGGACCAACGCCGCCAACATCCCCGGAAAACATTGGGCTCAGCTTTAGGTTTTCCTGAATTACTTCTTTGCAGTTTAAGTTTGTTGTGGTTGTGTGGCACGCAACGTTGGGCGGATCAAAAGAGCTTGTTTCATAAGAAAAAGGAAGAGGAAGCTCGTCACCATGGGTTGTGCTGGTTTTATTCCAATTAACCGAAGAGCCGTCTAGCCTTGGAGGCGTTCCTGTTTTTAAGCGACCAGCAACAAAACCCAAAGAAAGAAGAAACTCTGTTATCCCCTCGGCGCCACTTTCACCCATTCTTCCTGCTCGAATTTTTTTCTGACCAATATGGATTAACCCGTTTAAAAAAGTGCCACAGGTTAAAATAACTGCCTTGCCGAACGCACGAGCCCCACTCCTTAAAACAACGCCCTGAACACGACCTTTTGAACAAAGCAAAGAAACAACCTCTCCTTGCAAAACTTCAATTTTATTATTGTTTAAAACCCGGCTAGAAACATAAGACTCGTATTCTCGCTTGTCGACCTGAGCTCTTGGCGACCACACAGACTTACCCTTTGACTGGTTTAATATTTTAAACTGTATACCGCTATGGTCTGTGGCAAGGCCCATAACGCCACCAAGCACATCAATCTCTCTTACAATTTGTCCTTTTGCAAGACCGCCAATGGCGGGGTTACAAGACATCCTTCCAATTGCTTTTGTATCAAGCGTCACAAGAAGAACAGAGCAACCAAGCTTTGAGGCAATTAGCGCCGACTCAATGCCGGCATGACCCCCACCACAAACAAGCACGTCAAAACTTTTATCGTGTTTCACGTGAAACTATTTTCCGACGCAGAGATTGTTAAAAATATTATTAATTATATCTTCTGGCGTAGTTTTCCCAAGTAAAACATCAAGCGCGTTTATACCGCTACGCAGCTCAAAAGAAACCAGCTCTAACTCCAACCCAACGGTTTTGCAAACATTTTGTGCTCTTTCGAGGCTTTTTGCACAAGCGTTAATTGCAGCGCTCTGCCTTGGTGTTGAAAGGAGAGAGACGTCAGAAGAGATTGGGCCAATTTTAAGCGCGGATTTTATTTCTAGCAAAAGAACCTCAAGGCCTGTTTTGTTTTTGCAGGAGATATGTATAATTGCCTTGTTGGGTTTTTTTGAGTGAAGGTCGGACTTATTAACAACGAAAATATGTGGCTGCGAACCTGTTTTGTTGGTTTGAGCCTGGGGGTCATCTGAAACAGAGATTATAAGATCCGCCTTTTCTTTGAGTTTTTTTGCCCTTGCGACACCCTCTTGCTCTATTGCAGATTTTGCCACTCTTATTCCAGCGGTGTCTAAAAAAACAAAAGGAACGCCGCCTAGAACCATTTCAGACCTTACTATGTCTCGCGTTGTACCAGGCTCCGGGCTGACAATTGCCCGACTTTCCCCGCAAAGCGCGTTTAACAGTGAAGACTTACCAACGTTAGGTGGACCCGTTATTACAGCCGTGACGCCAAGATTTAACATTTTACCTCTAATAAAAGTGTTGGATAGGACGAGAGCTTCTTTGTGTAAGGCGCGAATTTTTTTAGGTACGTTTTTTTGCTCTTTTGCGCTTAGGTCTTCTTCGGAAATATCCATTTGATACTCAAGAAAAGAAACAAGGTCAACAAGTTTTAACCTAAGCTTGTTAATCTGTTTAGAAAGGCTCCCGGAAATTATTTTCTGCTGTTCCTTAACGGACTCAATTGTTTTTGATTTAATTAAGGCGGCAACTCCCTCGGCCTGCACAAGATCCATTTTTCCATTAATGAAGGCGCGATAGGTAAACTCCCCCGGGTCGGCAAGACGAGCACCAAGAGAACAAAAAGTTGAAACAACAGCGTCGACAATGGTGGGGTTGCCGTGGGAAGAAATTTCAACCATGTCCTCGCCAGAGTAAGAAGCTGGGGCGACAAATCGAGTAATTACCGCGCGGTCAATCTTTTCACCTTTTTTATTATAAAAAGTAACAAGCGTTGCGGATCGATTTTTAAGTATCTTTTTGTGAGTGGCTATTTCAGCAAATTTAAAAGCGCTTGGACCACTGACTCTAACAACAGCCAACCCGCTAAAACCGAGAGGTGTAGCCGGCGCAACAATCGTGTCGCCGGAGTTCATTTGCCCTTTTTAAGCTTTATACTTTTAGTCGAATTTTGAGGAGGGTC
>ERZ1046876.2118-NODE-2118-length-12184-cov-5.035370_pt1 | contig 12184 bp, 8 predicted proteins | sample MGYA00383094_ERZ1046876 | MGnify/ENA primary metagenome ERZ1046876 (study PRJEB29581, sample SAMEA5548364) | metagenome | biome: marine; feature: coastal; material: water | depth 50 m | study: Short-term variability in the microbial, nano- and picoplankton... | reverse complement strand
AGCCGTTTTTGATATGTTCAAAGACGACGCCAGCGACAAGATGAATTATTTCCGCGATATTTCAACCTTTGGCGGCTGTACCGCCGGCCCAGCTGCGGCGATCGAAAATATGCGGATCATCGAAGATGAAGGGCTTCTCGAAAATACGCTTGCGATGGGCGCGCATATGATCGAAAACTTGAACGCGTTGGCCGAAAAACATCCTGTGATCGGCGATGTGCGCGGGAAAGGGTTGTTCTGCGGCGCCGAACTGGTGGCCGACCGCGCCACCAAAGAACCCGCTGATGAGAAGAAAGTGCAGGCTGTTGTGGCCGATTGTATGGCGCAAGGCGTGATCATCGGCGCCACCAACCGGTCATTGCCAGGCTTTAACAACTCGCTATGTTTCAGCCCTGCGCTCATCGCCACAAAAGACGATATCAACCACATCACCGAGGCGGTTGATCAAGCGCTGGGGCGCGTTTTCGCAAGCTAAGCCGGCCCTAAAAGCCATTCTCTTGCCCCAGGTAAGGGGCAAGAGGGGCCCGCCATTGGGCCGCATTTAGGCCAACCAAAAGGCCCGCCCCATGCCTTTTATGCGCAGTATGAACGGTCGGTATTCTGCGTTTACCTTTTTGGAAAAAACAGGCTAAACTGGACTTATGTCCATCCCAATAGAAACTTTCTTTTTAGATCCAGACGCCGAGGGCACGCTGCAGGGCCGCATTCAACAAATGATCGCGGAAGGCATTTTATCGGGGCGATTTCAGAAAAATGAAAAATTGCCATCAACGCGGCGCCTTGCGACGCATTTGGGCATTAGCCGCATTACCGTTACATTGGCCTATACCGAATTACTGGCCAATGAATACCTGACCTCGAAAGGGCGCTCAGGATATTATGTGTCCCCCGAGGCGCCCGAACCCCCCCAGTTTAAGCCACTGCCTAAATCGGAAGAAAAGGTGGATTGGACACGCGCCATCGCCAAGCATTATTCAGAAACATCCACCTTTGAAAAACCCGAAGATTGGGCGCGCTATAAATTTCCCTTCATTTATGGGCAAACCGATCCCTCGCTTTTTGATCACGCAAACTGGCGCGCATGCGCGATGAAAGCGCTTGGCGCGAAAGACTTCCCATCTTTAACCGCCGATTACTTTGATCGCGATGATCCCGAGCTTATTGAATTTATCGCCCGGCAAACCTTACCCCGACGCGGGATCATCGCAGCTCCGGATGAGATTTTGGTTACATTGGGTGCGCAAAATGCCTTGTGGCTGTCAACGCAAGTGTTGCTCAACCAGCGCCGCAAAGCCGTGATCGAAAACCCTTGTTATCCGGCCTTGCGCGATATTCTGTACCAGTCGCGCTGCCATATTGCCGCGGTGGATGTGGATGATTATGGCCTGCCCCCGCATCGGATCCCAAATGACAGCTCGGTTATCTTCACAACCCCAAGCCATCAATGTCCAACAACGGCCACCATGCCATTGCAGCGCCGCAAAGCCCTATTGTCCAAAGCGCAAGCCTTAGATGCTTTAATCATCGAGGATGATTACGAATTCGAAATGTCGTTTTTGACGCCGCCATCTCCAGCCTTGAAATCATTGGATGAAGATGGCCGCGTGATTTACGTTGGATCCTTTTCCAAATCGCTCTTTCCTGGGCTTCGGCTTGGATATTTGGTCGGATCTGCGGCTTTTATCCGCGAAGCGCGGGCGCTGCGTGCCAGCGTTCTGCGCCACCCCCCGGGCCATATTCAAAGAACCGCTGCCTATTTTTTGCGCCTTGGCCATTATGATGCGCTGATCAAACGCATGGGAAAAACATATTTACAGCGCAGCAAAGTGATGGAGCAAGCAATCGCAGACCATGGCCTTGAAATTGCCGGTAAAGGGATGCATGGCGGCTCTTCTTTCTGGATGCGCGCGCCAAATGGATGTGACACCACTGAATTGGCCACTAAGCTCAGAGAGCAAAGCGTGTTGATCGAACCAGGGCAAGCTTTTTTTAACGACAGCACGCCGCCCAAAAACTATTATCGTTTGGCGTTTTCCTCAATTCCCGCGGATAAAATTAACGCGGGTATCGCAGGAATAGCGGCGATCCTGCGCTAATCTGGATCTATTTTGCACATCAAACTGGCCCTAACAGTCGCGACGGCGCCTTTGTAAACAGGCCATGTAAATTATGGCTATGATGCCCGATTCCAAATCGTTCCCTCAGGAGACCCAGCAAGATGAAAATGACAACCGAAGAAGCCTTTGTAAAAACCCTACAAATGCATGGCATAGAGCACGCATTTGGTATTATCGGCTCGGCCTTCATGCCCATTTCGGATATTTTCCCGCAAGCAGGTATCTCTTTCTGGGATTGTGCTCATGAAGGTTCGGGCGGCATGATGGCCGATGGCTACACCCGCGCCTCTGGCAAAATGTCGATGATGATCGCGCAAAATGGCCCCGGTATTACAAATTTTGTAACCGCCGTAAAAACCGCCTATTGGAACCACACACCTTTGCTTTTGGTAACGCCGCAAGCCGCCAATAAAACCATTGGGCAAGGTGGGTTTCAGGAAGTGGAGCAGATGGCCTTGTTTGAAGATATGGTGGCCTATCAAGAAGAAGTACGCGATGCCAGCCGCGTAGCAGAAGTTCTAAACCGGGTGATATTGAACGCCAAGCGCGCCTCTGCCCCGGCGCAAATCAATATGCCGCGCGATTTCTGGACTCAAGTGATCGATATTGACCTACCCGAAATCGTAAGCTTCGAGCGGCCCAATGGCGGCAGCGATGCCATCGCGCAGGCAGCAGCGCTTCTGGATTCAGCCGCGTTTCCAGTGATTTTAAACGGTGCCGGGGTGATTTTGGCAGATGGGATTGAAGCAAGCAAGAAGCTTGCCGAGCGCCTCGATGCACCCGTTTGCGTGGGCTATCAGCATAATGACGCCTTCCCCGGCTCGCACCCTCTTTTCGCAGGCCCGCTGGGATATAACGGATCAAAAGCCGGGATGGAGCTGATTTCAAAGGCGGATGTTGTTTTATGCCTTGGCACCCGCTTGAATCCGTTTTCCACACTGCCGGGATATGGCATCGATTACTGGCCAAAAGACGCAAAAATCATTCAGGTTGATATCAATGCGGACCGTATTGGATTGACCAAAAAGGTCAGCGTCGGAATTATCGGCGATGCGAAGAAAGTTGCCGAAGGCATTTTTGAACAACTCTCGGGATCGGCCGGCGATGCCGGGCGCAGCGAACGCAAAGCCGCCATTGCCCAAACCAAATCTGCTTGGGCGCAACAACTTTCGAGCATGGATCACGAAGAAGATGATCCCGGCACCACATGGAACCAGCGTGCGCGCTCTGCCAAGCCCGATTGGATGAGCCCCCGCATGGCCTGGCGTGCGATCCAAAGCGCTCTGCCCAAAGATGCGGTGATCAGCTCTGATATCGGCAATAATTGCGCGATCGGAAACGCCTATCCCAGCTTTGAAGAAAGCCGTAAATATCTTGCGCCAGGCTTGTTTGGCCCCTGCGGATACGGGCTTCCCTCAATCGTTGGTGCCAAAATTGGATGTCCGGATGTGCCCGTTATTGGGTTCTCGGGCGATGGGGCGTTTGGCATTGCCGTGACCGAGCTAACCGCAATTGGCCGGGGGGAATGGCCCGCCGTCACGATGATCGTTTTCCGGAATTATCAATGGGGCGCAGAAAAGCGTAACTCAACTCTGTGGTACGAAGATAACTTCGTGGGAACCGAGCTTGATACGCAAGTATCTTATGCCGGCATCGCGCAAGCATGCGGTCTGCAAGGCGTTCAAGCCCACACGATGGATGATTTGCGCGATGCATTAAACAAAGCGGTTGAGGATCAAATGAAACATGGCAAAACCACCCTGATTGAGGCCATGATCAACCAAGAACTGGGCGAACCGTTCCGCCGCGATGCGATGAAGAAACCGGTTGCGGTTGCGGGCATTAGCGCCTCGGATATGCGACCACAAACCGTCTAAACCAAAGGAAACGCCCCCAGCGGGGCGTCTCAGGCCTTTGTGATAAAATTTCCGCCGGTGGGCAGTTTTGGGCATGCACCAAAATCCATCGGCGGAGACCAATTTTATTGAGAGGAAGCAGATCATGCCGAAAGCCAAAGAGACCGCTTTGATATTGGTTTTAAACGCGGGATCCTCTTCCATTAAATTTGCCGTTTTTGATATCGAACTCCGGCAAGAAATTGGTGGCATTGTTGAAGGGATCGGCGGAGCCTCAACGATCAAGATCGCCGATCAATCGCGCGCGATACCCTTCATCGATCACAAATCGGCGCTCAGCGGTATCTTATCCGCATTGGCAGAAAATCATTACGGCTTAGAGCGATTTTCGGCGGCAGCGCACCGGGTGGTTCACGGCGGGCGCAAGCTAACCGCTCCGGTGCGCCTTACCCCAGATATCCGCGTTGAAATTGGTAATTGCACGCCTCTTGCACCTTTGCACAACCCCCATAATCTGGCCGCCATTAACACCTTGGCCGAACTGGCGCCCGACCTGCCCCAATATGCCAGCTTTGACACCTCGTTCCACGCAAGCAACCCAGAAGTTGCCACGCGCTATGCGATTCCCCGGATGATCGAAACCAAAGGCATCCGGCGCTACGGGTTTCACGGGTTGTCCTTTTCCTCATTGGTGCGTCAGTTGCCGCATATATCAGGAGAAAAGCTTCCCTCGCGTTTACTAGCCTTTCATTTGGGAAATGGTGCCAGCCTCTGCGCGATTAGAAACGGCCAATCTGTTGCCACCACGATGGGATATTCACCGCTCGATGGCTTGACCATGGGCACCCGCTCAGGCGGGATCGATGCAAATGCGGTTTTGCGCCTGGTGGAAGATAATGGCCTTGATCGAACCAAAGCGATCCTAAACCATGAAAGCGGCTTGCTTGGATTGTCGGGCGGTAAATCAGATATGCGCAATTTGATGCTGGATCCAAGCGCTGACAGTGCCTTTGCCATCGAACATTTCTGCTATTGGTCTTTGCGCCATGCCGGATCCTTAATCGCAGCCATGGAAGGGCTTGATGCGATTGCTTTCACCGGCGGGATTGGTGAAAACGCTCTCGGGGTCCGCGCGCGGATTTTGCGGGGTTTGGAATGGGCTGGCGTGCGGATGAACCCAGATGCAAATCATGGTCACAAGCCGCGCTTGCAGGCGGAAAGTTCAAAAGTATCAATATGGGTTGTACCCGCCAAAGAAGAAGAAACTATCGCCGCAGATGCACTGGCGCTGATTCAGGCGCAATAGATGTTTTACCCCAGTGCCACAGTCACCGCCGTTGCTGCTACAATATCCGACACGCTGGCCCCGCGACTAAGATCACAAACCGGTTTTGAAAACCCTTGTAACATTGGCCCGATCGCCTGCGCGCCGGCCAGTTCTTGGGCCAATTTATATGCAATATTGCCGGCATTAAGATCGGGAAAAATCAATACATTGGCCTGCCCTTGGCCCAATGATTTTTTCGCTGCAATCGCGGGGTTTAGCGCCGCATCAGCTTGGATTGGACCCAAGAAACCCGTTTCTTGGGCGGCAGCGGCGACCAAATCAACGCTTTCTCCGCTACCCGACGCCCCCGTTGAAAAGGAGAGCAACGCCATATCAACGCGGTCCAGCAAGGCCTTAGCAGATTGTTCAGACGCACGCGCAATATCCGCCAATTGTCCCGCATCAGGGGCTAGGTTCAGCGCGCAATCGGCAAAAATCATATCGCGGCCATCAGGGAAAAGCATCAGAAAGAATGAAGAAGGCGTGCGCACGCCAGGGCGCAGCCCGATCACAATGCTGGCCGCTTCAATCACCCGTTTTGTTGGACTGTCAGCGCCAGCCACCATCGCATCCGCCGCCCCCGAGGCCACCATCGCGGCAGCTCTAAACAAAGGCTTGGCCAACATTCGCCTGGCAATCGCTTCTTTCAGCCCGCGGCGTTCAACCAAACCAGCGACCATCGCATCGCTCACAGGGCTTAGTGGAACCGGATCCGCCAGCCCCTTTGCGCGCAGCTGTTGCGCCGCTTCGGCAATCCGCGGATCTTCTATTTCCGGCAACACCACCCGCGCGGCACGCGCTTTCGCGCGGTCAAATATATTTTCAAGAACCGACATGATGACCTCCATCTGTCGAGCAAGGAGCCTAAAATGAGCACAGACGTCAAGATCAACCGCGGTCTAAAAAGTATTTATTTTGAAAGATCTGGCGTAAGCCATATTGACGGCGCCAAGGGCGAGCTCAGTTACCGCGGCTATTCGATCCATGATTTGGCCACCAAATCTACCTTTGAAGAGGTCAGCTATCTTTTGATCTATGGGGAATTGCCGACACCGCCCCAACTGGCAGAGTTTGATCACAAATTGAAAGCGGCGCGCCAATTGCCCCCGGCAGTGTATGAGATCATCAAAGCAGCCAGCGCCGGGCACCCGATGGATGTATTGCGCACCGCCGTATCAAGCTTGGCCGCGTTAGAGCCCGACAGCCAAAAAGTCAGCGAAGAAGATTTTGTCGAAAATGGTATCCGCCTGACCTCACAAGTGCCGATGATCATCGCTGCGCATGAAAATATCCGCAAAGGGCGCCAACCTATTGCGGCGGATCCAACCCTGAGCCATGCCGCCAATTGGTTATGGATGTTGAAGGGGGAAGTGCCGTCTGAAGATGCGGCGAGATTGGCAGATGTCGATTTCATCCTTCATGCTGAGCATGGCAGCAATGCCAGCAGCTTCGCCGCCCGCGTCACGATCGGAACCGAAGCCAATTTGCATGGCGCCATCGTCACTGCGCTGTCCACGCTGGCGGGGCCGGCACATGGCGGCGCGGCAGAAGATGTGATGAAAATGGTGCAGGAAATCGGCACACCCGAGAATGCGGCCGCATATGTTAAAGAGAAACGCGGCAAACGTGAGCCGGTGACCGGATTTGGCCACCGCGTTTATCGCGCCGAGGATCCGCGCGCGCGTCACATGCGCGAAGGTGTGCGTAAATTGGGCGAAGAAATGGGCGCACCGGAATGGTATGAAATATTGCAGGGCGTGGTTGGCGCGATGAAACCCTATGCGCGCCATGGGCTAAACGTGAATGTCGATTTCTATTCAGGCGTGATTTACCAGCTGCACGGTATTCCAATGGATCTTTACGTTCCAATTTTTGCCATTGGCCGCATGCCAGGATGGATAATCCAATGCGTTGAACAATTGCAGGGAAACATTTTAATACGGCCGCTGACCTTGTATAACGGCCCAGAAATGCGCAACTATGTGAGCCTTGATGATCGATAGAACTGCATCATATCAACGCTGTGAGGGGCTTTGTTGCTTCGCAGGGTCAGCCGCTTAAATGTTTGAAACCTTAAGCAGCGCGCTGGCTCTTACAATGGCAGATATAATCGCGCTGGCGCTAATTTGTTTTGCCGCGGGACTGGTGCGCGGCTTCTCTGGCTTTGCGCTTGCGGCTGTGGCCATGGCCTCTGCGGCCAGCTTTATTCCACCTGTCGAATTAATTCCTTTATGTTGGTGGCTGGAAATCGCAGCAAGCGCGCTTTTAATTCGAGGCAATTGGCAAAATGCCCAGAAAAAAACTGTTTTACGGCTTTCGATTGGCACTTTGATTGGGCTGCCTTTGGGCCTGCTTCTCACCACGAATGTGCCTGTAGCACTGTCGCAGAATATCGCCTTGCCGCTGATCATGGTGCTTGCGACGCTGCTGCTGAGTGGTCTGCGCCTTGAAGCGTTGCATAAACCCCTTGGAACGGTTTTTGCCGGAATCGGCGCTGGCTTGGGCACGGGATTGGCCAGCGTGGGGGGCATGGTGGTCGCAATTGTCCTGCTGTCTTTTCAAGGCTCGGCCACAACCATGCGCGCAACGGTCATCTTATTTTTGCTACTCAGCAGCGGCCTCAGCGTGGCAAATTATTTTTTATTTGATGTCATGACCCAAATCGCCGTGTTTCGTAGTATATTTTTTATTATTCCGGCAATAATCGGGGTGCATCTTGGAACGAAACTCTTTATCCCGAAGTGGGAACATTTTTACCGACCCTTTTGTTTGACCCTGCTGATCATCTTGTCAGGCACGGGATTGGTAAGACTCATCGCGTAAAATCAGGAAAGCGTCACATGAAAGACCAACCATATCTGGACACATCGCCAAAAGTCTCAGACGAAATACGGAAAACCACCTGTTACATGTGCGCGTGCCGCTGCGGCATCAACGTTCATATGAAAGAGGGGAAAGTTGCCTATATCGAGGGCAATCGTGACCACCCTGTGAACAAAGGCGTTTTATGCGCCAAAGGCAGCGCCGGCATTATGCAGGTGAATGCCCCGTCTCGCTTAAACGCGCCGCTCAAACGCGTTGGGCCCCGCGGTTCTGGCCAGTTTGAGGAAATCAGCTGGGATGAGGCGCTCGATATGGCGGCGGGCTGGCTCAAGCCAATCCGCGACGAAAATCCTGAAAAGTTGGCCTTTTTTACGGGCCGTGATCAATCGCAAAGCTTTACCAGCTTCTGGGCTCAAAATTTTGGCACCCCGAATTATGCGGCGCATGGCGGCTTTTGCAGCGTCAATATGGCGGCGGCAGGCATCTACACAATGGGCGGTGCATTTTGGGAGTTTGGTCAACCAGATTGGGACCATACCAAATTGTTTATGCTCTTTGGCGTGGCCGAAGATCATGACAGCAATCCAATCAAAATGGGCCTTGGCAAGTTAAAAGAACGCGGCGCCAAGGTGATTGGCGTTAATCCCATCCGCACTGGCTATAACGCTGTTGCCGATGAATGGGTGGGCATTACCCCGGGCACGGATGGGTTGTTCATCCTTTCGTTGATCCATGAACTGTTAAAAGCGGGCAGAATTGATCTGCATTATCTGTCACAATATACAAATGCGCCGGTTTTGCTGGATGCGGAAACCGGGCTTTTGATGCGCGATGAAAATGGCAAAGAACTGGTCATTGATCGCAGCACAAAAAAACCTGCCCCCTTCGATCAAAAAGGCGTAAAACCCGATTTGAACGGCAGTCGCCGTATCAGCGGCGCGACGCATCGTACGGTTTTTCACGCAATGATCGAACGCTATCTTGACCCGCAATATGCCCCCGAAGCTGTGGCCAAAGACGTGGGTATCCCAGCTGGTAAAATTCGTGCTATCGCGAATGAGCTGGCGCGGGTGGCCTTTGACGAAGCCATTGAGCTGGATCAAGAATGGACCGATTTTCGCGGTGAAACCCATACAAAAATGACCGGGCGGCCCGTCAGCTTCCACGCGATGCGCGGGATTTCGGCACATTCGAACGGGTTTCAAACATGCCGTGCGCTGCATATTTTGCAGATCATTTTGGGCAGCGTCGAAGCCCCGGGCGGCTTTCGCTTTAAACCCCCCTATCCAAAGCCGGCAACAATCCATCCAAAGCCGCATTGCAAAACCACTCCGGGTGCACCGCTTGACGGTCCGCATCTGGGTTTTGTGCATGGGCCAGAAGATCTTTGCTTGAAAGAAGATGGCAGCCCGGCGCGGATTGATAAGGCTTTCACCTGGGAAAACCCAATGTCGGCGCATGGTTTGATGCATATGGTGATTTCAAACGCGCATGCCGGAGATCCCTATAAGATCGACACATTGTTTATGTATATGGCAAATATGTCGTGGAATAGCTCGATGAACACCCGTGGCGTGATCGATATGCTTACCGATCAAGATGAAAACGGCGAGTATGTGATCCCTAGGATCATTTATTCGGATGCGTATTCTTCTGAAATGGTTGCCTATGCCGATCTGATCCTGCCCGATGCAACTTATCTAGAGCGCCATGATTGCATCAGCCTGCTTGACCGCCCGATTTGTGAGGCCGACGGATTGGCGGATGCAATCCGCTGGCCGGTGATCGAGCCCGACCGCGATGTGCGCGGCTTCCAATCCGTGCTCTGCGAGCTTGGCGCAAAACTGGATCTACCAGGCTTTGTGAATGAGGATGGCACCCAGAAATACGCCGATTATGGAGATTACATCGTATCGCATGAGCGCAAACCGGGCATTGGCCCATTGGCAGGCTTTCGCGGCGATGGCAGCGATTCCGGGCGCGGTGCGCCAAATCCCAAACAGCTTGAGCGCTATATCGAAAATGGTGGCTTTTTCGTTGAGCATGTTCCCGAAGGTGCCAATTACTATAAGCCTTGGAACAGCGCCTATCAGGACTGGGCCGTGAAAATGGGCATTATTGACAGCCCACAACCCTATTTATTTCAACTCTATGTCGAGCCAATGCGTAAATTCCAACGCGCGGCAGAAGGCCATGGCGACAGACAACCGCCAGAGCATCTGCGCGATCGGATCAAAGAAACGCTGGATCCCCTGCCAATTTGGTACGCGCCCGCAGAGGATTCGCATATCGACCTGACAGAATATCCGATCCATGCCTTAACCCAGCGCCCAATGGCGATGTATCATAGCTGGGGCACGCAAAATGCCTGGTTAAGGCAGATCCATGGGATGAACCCGCTATATTTGCCGAGCAAATTGATGCAAGAAAATAACTTGATTGATGGCGAATGGGCAAAAGTAAGCTCAGTCCATGGCAGTATTACTGTCCCGGTGATGGAAATGGCCGCGTTAAACGAAAATACCGTCTGGACATGGAACGCGATTGGCAAGCGCAAAGGGGCCTGGGCTCTGGACGAACAAGCCCCCGAAGCCACCAAAGGGTTTTTGCTCAACCATCTGATCCACGAGCTACTACCCCCCAAGGGCGATGGTTTGCGGTGGGCCAATTCAGACCCGATCACGGCGCAAGCCGCGTGGTTCGATTTGCGCGTGAAAATTGAAAAAGCACCGCCGCCAAGTGAAAGCCAACCGGCTTTACCCACACTCAACTCTCCTGTTCAGCAAGGACCGAAAAATCTAGAATGGAAGGTGGGAGAATGACAACCTTACCCACGCAAACCAACCGCAAGCTGGGGCTTGTGATTGATCTTGATACATGTGTTGGCTGCCATGCCTGCGTGATCAGCTGCAAAGGCTGGAACACTGAAAATTATGGCGCCCCGCTCAGCGATCAAGATGCCTATGGCGGCAATCCAAGCGGTACCTTTTTAAACCGCGTACACAGCTATGAAATGCAACCCGAACAGGGCGGCGCGGCGCAATTGGTACATTTTCCAAAATCCTGCCTGCATTGCGAAGACGCCCCATGCGTTACAGTCTGCCCGACAGGCGCCAGCTACAAGCGCGTTGAAGACGGCATTGTCTTGGTGAATGAAAGTGATTGTATCGGCTGTGGCCTATGCGCCTGGGCCTGCCCCTATGGCGCGCGCGAATTGGATGCGGCTGCCGGCGTCATGAAGAAATGTACGCTCTGCGTGGATCGGATTTATAATGAAAACCTACCCGAAGAAGATCGCGAACCCGCTTGCGTGCGCACCTGCCCTGCAGGCGCCCGCCATTTTGGTGATTTCGCCGATCCCGACAGCCATGTAAGCCAGCTAAGCGCAGCGCGCGGCGGTATGGATTTAATGCCCGAACAAGGGACAAAACCGGTGAATAAATATCTGCCACCGCGGCCAAAAGATACGATGGATGAAATTGATATTTTGGCCCCGTTTTTAGAGCCCGTGGCCGAAGACACCACGGGCTTTATGGCTTGGCTCGATAAAACTTTGGAGAAAATCTGATGCATCCAGCGCCTTCCGTTATTATTTTCACTTCGCTGACGGGCCTTGGCTTTGGGCTTTTGGTCTTTTTAGGGCTTGGCCTGCCCGATACTTCTGGAGTGGTGGCCTTTGTCTTCTTTGCAATCGCTTATCTGCTGGCCATTGGCGGTTTGATTTCCTCGACGTTCCATTTGGGGCGCCCCGAACGCGCAATTAAAGCCTTTTCGCAATGGCGCAGCAGCTGGTTGAGCCGCGAAGCGTGGCTGGCAGTGGCATCTTTGCTCGTGATGGCGATTTACGGCGCAGGTTTGGTGTTTCTTGATACACGCTGGGGCGTATTGGGCGTGATAGGTTCGGCCCTATCCTTGGCCACTGTGTTTTCAACAGCGATGATTTATGCGCAATTAAAAACCGTACCCCGCTGGAACACTGCCCTAACCCCATTGCTGTTTATCACGCTGGCCCTGACCGGCGGCGCAATCCTGTCTGGATCTGTGGATACGGCGCTTTTAAT
>ERZ1046876.2103-NODE-2103-length-12242-cov-5.239928_pt1 | contig 12242 bp, 9 predicted proteins | sample MGYA00383094_ERZ1046876 | MGnify/ENA primary metagenome ERZ1046876 (study PRJEB29581, sample SAMEA5548364) | metagenome | biome: marine; feature: coastal; material: water | depth 50 m | study: Short-term variability in the microbial, nano- and picoplankton... | reverse complement strand
CCTAGTCAAAAAGAAAGTGCTCAACTGCATGTGTGGTGCTTTTTCCGATAAATGGTTTGATGTCTCGAAAAGATGCGGCAAAGAAGCGGATTCACTGAAGGTAGACTGGGGATCGCCCATTCTACCAGAAATGATTGATGAAAAACTGGCAACAGGTCAATACGACGTGTTGACCTTAGTCCACAACGAAACTTCAACGGGCGTGATGAGTCCACTTAGCGACATCGCTTCGTTGAAATCCAAATACCCAGATGTCATGTTCATCGTGGATACGGTCAGCAGTTTTTCTGTCGTGGATATTCCCTTCGACTCATTGGGAATTGATGTGTTACTGACAGGATCACAGAAAGCCCTCGCACTTCCTCCCGGTTTGGGATTGTTTACCGTTTCAAAGGCAGCACTTGAGCGTGCATCAACAGTGAATGATCGAGGCTATTATTTTGATTTCTGTGAATTTGAGAAAAACGCAGCAAAGAGCATGACCCCGAGCACGCCTTCAATTGGTCACATATACGCATTGGAATCGAAGTTAGAAGATATTTTCGAGGAAGGGCTGCAAAATCGATGGGTTCGCCACGCGCATTTGTCTCAAATGACCAGAGATTGGGCTGCCCGTAATGATTTTACGTTGTTTCCTGAAAAAGGATACGAATCCAACGCACTTACCTGCATCAATAACGGCGCCAAAGCAGGTGGTCGCATTATCGATGTAGCCAAGCTTCAGAGTTTGGTTAAAGACCAGGGAATAATGATGGATGGTGGCTATGGCAAAATCAAAGGTGCGACCTTCCGTTTATCGAATATGGGGGATGAGACGGAAGAGACCATGAATCACCTGTATCAGGTTCTCGATGACTGCCTCAAAAAACTTTAAGTAAGTAACAAATTTACTTACATTTCTACGCTGTCAACCAGGTGTTGGCAGCCTCTATTGTCTGGTGAATATCGGTATGTATGATTCCTGACCAATTGCGCTCGGTGGCCGCCGCGATATTTTCAGGTCGGTCATCAATAAAAAACAAATCCTCTCCGGATCTTTCCAGTGAGGTTTCTACTTTTCGATAAAGTGCCGCATCGGGTTTCATCAATCCATGTTGGTAAGAGAGGAATGTTGCATCGAAATCACTGAAAAAGCTGAATTTTTTCCGGATGAATTCTGTTGCCATTTCATTGGTGTTCGAAAACAAGGCAACTCGGTTTGCATTTCTCTTCAAGTGCCTGAAAAAGTCTACCATTGGCTGGATTTCTTCAAATATATCCGAAAAATCCATTCGGAATTGATCTAAACTTTCCTGATATTTGGACGCTTGAGCCACCTCAGTGTAAAACTCCTCTGAGGATATCTCGCCTCGTTCAAATTGGTGCAACAGTTGTGATTGGTTGATCAGACCGACAATTTCATTTGCATTCAATTGAGCGTGTTTTGCCAGCTGATTGGCGGCGATTTGAAAATCAAAGGATAACAAGACCTTGCCCAGATCAAAAACGATGGTTTTTTGATGGGTTTTATTCATGGGGCATGCTGTTTCTTCCTTGCAACGCTTTGCCGAGAGTCAATTCATCTGCGTAGTCCAATTCACTGCCGGCCGGCAACCCTTGAGCAATGCGGGTCACTTTAACTTCGAATGCTGCAAATCTTTGAGCTAGGTAGAATGAAGTAGCGTCGCCTTCCACATCGGATCCCAGTGCCAGGATTATTTCATGTATCTTTTCATTCTGAATTCTATGCTCCAATTCCCGTATGCGAAGGTCATCGGGTCCAACACCATTCATGGGGGATATCTGTCCACCGAGAACATGATATTGCCCCCGATAAGCATGGGATTTTTCGATACTGAGGATATCCGTTGGCTTGACAACGAGGCAGATGCAATCTTTCTGCCTTGATGGATCAGAACATGACCCACAGGGTTGGTTTTCAGTTAACCCTCCACAAATATCGCACAGGGTGACTTTTTTCTTGGCTTCTTGAATGGCGTGTAAGAGCTTGTCTATGGGATCTTTTTTACATTGAACAATGTGCAGCGCAATACGTTCCGCTGAACGTGGGCCGATATTTGGCAGCTTGTTTAATGCAGATTTAAGTTCCTGAATGGCCGGAGGCAGATTAAACATGTCACTCATATATTCAGGAGAGAGTGCAGCTTAAACAGACTCATCGTCCAGCAGCCACGGATCTACTCACAAAATGGTCAGGAGCAGTTCAGGTTCATACCAGCCCGGGAATCTTCAATCCCGAAGTCAACTTGCCCATTTCATCATTTGAAATTTCCTTGGCTTCTTCCAGCGCTTTGTTGGCAGCTGTTAATACAAGGTCTTCCAGTAGTGAAATATCTTCTTTATCCACCGATTCTGGATCAATGGTGATCGTCTTCAATGTGCCGTCACACTTTGCTGTAATTTTCACCGCTCCGCCGCCACTGCTTGCGTCCACGGTACGATCTGACAAATCCTCTTGAGCCTGCTCCATCTGTCGCTGGATGCGGCTCGCCTGTTTCATGAGTTTCCCAATGCTTGACATAATGAGGAAATTATATGTGCATGACGACTGGAGTTCAAGTCGATGATTCGACCTTTAGCATTCTTCCTTTAAAAACCTCCAAGGCTTGCTTGATAAGGGGGTCATTCAGAAATTCTTCCGGGTCGATGGGCACTTTGGGAGCACTGTGCGAAGGATCATTACTGCCGTTTGAGTCTTTTGGGTCCTCTGTGCTTGAGGATGCTTGCAGTTTTGTCTCCGTTGGTAGTGGAGGTTTTTCCAATGGTTTGATTTGATCTGACTTGATCAGTCTTATTTTCAATCCCGCATAACCAAGCGAATCGAACAAGGCTTCAATGGATAAATGGTTTTTTTTGTTATCAACCATTTCCATTTGATCTGTCTGGGACAGGGGATACCCCACGGTGATCACTTGTCCGTTTATTTCCAGCGGGTGACCGTCTATCAGGTAGCTATGAAGAAAAGGGTTTTCCTTGCTTACCCTTTGCAGTAATTGCTTCCAGAGCGAAGATAGGTCTATGTCCGAGGGGGATCGGCTTTCCTGGGCGGCTTCTGGTGGCTTTGGAGCCCTTGCCGGCGTTGCTGGAGGCTGAAGTGCAGGTATTTGAGGCGAGGAATTGGGTTTCAGGGAGGGCGTATTTATTTTTGTGCTGGGTGTTGTTGGTGTCCGGTGGCTCCTTGCCGGGGCATTTGGAGCCGCTTGCCGTATCTCAGGGGCTTCTGTTGGGAGAGTGGATGTTTGCCTAAGATCCCTGAGTGTCCGTATGACCTCGTCAATACTCTTGGATGCGAGGGAATCGGCGGCTTTGATCAATCCAATTTCAACTGCAATACGTTTGGCGCTTGCTTCCCTCAAACGGTAATCCGTCTCTGAAAGGGTTTCGAGCAGTCTGAGCACTTGACGTTCCGTCAGTCCCTTTGAATGCTGGGTCAGCGATGCCAGTTCCGCCTCTGACAAACCCTCAAGCTGATCTTCACTCTTCGAAATTTTCAAGATCATTAAATGTCGGAAGTATTCCTGTAAATCCGACAGCAACTTCCCCAGATCCTTGCCGTTCTGGACCAACGCACTCAATTCGTTCAGGATCGATAAATTATCCTGATGAACGATGGCCTCTGATAACCTTAGTATCTGATCCCTAGATGTCAGTCCAAACATCGAAAGTACATCCTTCTCCTCCACCTGATCTCCACAAAAACTGATCAGTTGATCCAAAGTGGACTGGGCGTCTCGCATGCCTCCATCCGCCCCTCTGGCAATAGCTTGCAGGGCTGATTCTTCAATTTGTATCCCCTCGGAGCCTGCTATTTTTTTGAGTTGTGAAACGATTTGAGGGGCCGCAATCCTTCTTAAATCGAAACGCTGGCACCTCGAAAGGATGGTAGGTAAAACTTTTTCAGGTTCAGTCGTGGCGAACATGAACTTTACATGCTCTGGCGGTTCTTCAAGAGTTTTCAACAAGGCGTTGAAAGCCTCCTTGGTCAACATGTGAACCTCATCAATAATGAAGATTTTGAAAGGCGAAACAGAGGGTGCGTAATTCACCGTATCCCTTAACTCACGTATTTCTTCAATGCCACGGTTGCTGGCTCCGTCAATTTCGATGACATCCAGAGACCTGCCCTCTGAAATTTCCCTGCACCTTGGGTCATCTTCCGGGAAATCCGATTTTGGGCCGTCTGTGCAGTTCAGGCATTTGGCGAATATCCGTGCCAACGTTGTTTTTCCCGTGCCGCGTGGACCACAGAAAAGATAGGCATGTGCAATCCTTTGTTTATTGATTGCATGACTTAGAGTGCGCGTGACATGGTCCTGCCCTACGACCTCGCTAAATCGTTGAGGGCGGTATTTGCGAGCGATGACCTGGTAACCTGACATAATTGATGGATTCTGCCTTGCTGTAACAAAACAGGCAAGAGCGGAGCTGAACTTGCTCTTTACGCATAGATCCCAGACTTTAATCAGAGAGCCACCGTCCAATAAATAAGACCCCAACAGCGATAATCAGATATCGCTGTTGGGGCCTTTGAATGAAATTGTTTTTTTCTGGTAATTGAACTCCAATTCCATGGAGTCAGTTCTCATTTGTCAGCTGCTGTCTTTACCATGGCAGCAAACTTCGCAGGATCTTTCTCTAAGTCAGGTTTGCAGTGATCACAGCACAGTTTGATCAAGGTTCCCTCGTGAAGGTAATTCACTGACTCACCCATGCTTCCGAGTGCCTCTCCGCTTACCACACATTTTTTCAGAGGATAAACCGCAGATTGAGTCGCAATGATGGCTTCATCGGATATTTGTTCCACCTTGTTGGCCACTTGGTTTGATGCGGCTGAAATGGCTCCAGCAAGCTGGTTTGCTGTGTTGGTAGCAGAATCTTCACTTCCCTCCTCAGGATGTTCGTGATCATGATCGTGGCCTGTGTGGTCGTGGCCTGCATGGTCGCCTGCATCGCCGCAACTCGTAAGCCAGAGCGTGCAACTTAGACCGACCATGATTGTAACTAGTAGATTGACAATATTTTTCATACGCATAAGCAAGTGTGGTCAACACCATCACCCCAAGTTTCATTCAATGCAAGGCAACTATTCCTTCGATTGCTTGCTTGCAAAATAAGTTTCTCAGGGATTGAATGCGCCCCATGGATGCAAAGAAAACAAATCTAACAGTTGCCGCCGTCATAGGTTTGATGCTGGTTGGAGCGATTTTATCTTGGTTCTTAGCTCCGAAGATCATTGAAGTCGGCATGGATTCATCTTTTTCAAATGAAAAGAAGCATGCCTTGTTTGAAAGGCATGCCCATGAAACTTCCTACCCCAAGGCGGCGACCGAGGTGTGCTTTCGGCTTGAACCGGGATTTTATGAAAAGGGTGACGTGTATGGCGAATATGTAAGATTTAAAGCTACTGCTGAAGTGATCGATACATTTGTTGAATCCACTCTGGGTTTAGGCTCTAAAAGAGCGGTGCCTACAGATTATGCTTCTTGGCACCAAGGAGTCGGGGATTACGAGTGGTGGCGCCCAATGTCTGTTATAGACCCTGTGTATTATGAGGACGGCAGGAAATTTATCACGGTGGATTCTGCAAACGGTATTGTTTACTACAGTTATGTGAGATCCTACAGTGAGGTTAAAGGAATCAGTGCCTACGGTGAATAGTGTTTACTGATATTCAGATTGTCCATAATGTTGCAATGAACAGCATGGTTTTCTTTGACTGTTGAATATTTACCAAATTTCCTTTTCATCAAACACAGTGAACCTTCAACTTCTCCGCACTTTTCTTTCCGTGCGCAAACATTTGAATTACACGCGTGCCGGAGAAGAGCTTTTCTTGTCTCAGCCAGCTGTTTCACGCCAGATTAAGCAATTGGAAAATGAGTATGGTGTACAGCTCATAGAACAGCTGGGGAAATCGCTTCGCTTGACCAAGGCTGGACAAACTCTTGTTGTTGAATCTGAAATGCTTCTGGGTGCCATGGAGCGTACAAAAGAGGCGGTCCAGGCACATAGTTCTGTTGCTCAGGGGTCGCTGAGGATAGGGACCAGTTCAACACCAGGTTGCTACATGCTTCCTGAAGTATTGGGTATCTTTCATAAAAAATTCCCAGACATTGAATTACAATATATTTCTGATAATTCTCAGCGTGTTGAACAAATGATCATTGATAATTCGTTGGACCTTGGGTTTGTAGGAGCTTTTCTATCAAATGATGACTTAAGGTCGGAATCTGTAATGGAAGACGAGGTTGTGTGTTTTACAAGTCCCGCTCACCCTCTGGCCGATCAGCGAAGAATAACGCCACACCAGCTCAGTCAATCATTGTGCATCGTGCGCGAAAGGGGGTCCTCTACTCGAAGACTGTTCGAGTCCTGGCTCTCTGGTCAAAACGTCAAGTTAGGTAAAGTCATCGAAGTCCACTCTTCGGAGACCGTCAAAAATCTGGTGACTGCTCAGCTTGGGTTCTCCTTCATGTCTGTTCACGGCCTCAAGAATGAATTGCGAGATCATAAACTGACCATTTTGGATGTGACTTCCATGCCACTGCCGCGTCATATTTACCTTGTTCACCACGCGAAAAAGCATTTTTCTCCCATCATACAGGCCTTTTTAGAGATCTTGAAGGATACCGGCCGGTCAGGTGGAGCGGTGTGTTGAGGAGGGTAACTCAATGCCAAGTTTAGCTTTACTCAATTGTCACATGTTCTCCCTTCAATCGTCGCGCGGGTAAGCCACATTGCTGATCACGAAGGAGGTTGCGATTGGATCCGCCAAATCGCATCGAACGATTTGAGGGTTCCGGAGAGTGGTTCCTAACAGCGGACAATGGAATGTGAACGCAAAAATAAACGCATGATAACCATGCAAAGAATGCGGATTGATTATGGTTGCCTTTCGTTCAGTCGACCGTATGATCAAGACAAATTTCTATAAAACAATCAGGTGAAGTCTAGGCTGTTGCCATACTTTTTACCTTCTTCAGACCAGCTGAAAAGATTTTTTAAGAATAGAAAAATTTAAAATATGAGCCTTTGGAATTCAACGGAAACAAATCGTCGTCCCCTCGTCAGATCTTCACGGGGCTTCACTCTCATCGAACTACTGGTTGTGATTGCCATCATCGCCATCCTTGCTGGAATGCTTCTTCCAGCACTGAGCCAAGCCAAAGAAAAGGCGAAGGCAACCAAATGCATCAACAATCTGAAGCAGATCGGCTTGGCTGCCATCATGTATGCGGATGATAACAACGACGAATATTGGAACAACCGCGGTAGTTTTCCCAATCATGGCCAGTGGACCATTAACCCGAGGTCTAACGTGCAGCTTGAAAAAGATCATGATCGTGCCTACTGGGGGATTGGCTACAAGGACTACATTGGCAATGCTCGCTCGATTTTCAACTGTCCCAGTGCGAAACATGTGGATGAATGGCGAGAAACAGGCCTTAAATTCCCAGCTTCGTTCTGGCTTGACTCCGCGTACGGAATCAACGGCAAGTTGCTAGCAGGGGGTAAAAAGCCGAAAGTCTCTTCCTACATAGCCCCTAATACCACTATTTTTGCCCAGGATGCTGCTGAGCAAAAAATGGAAGGTGAATCAGATTCCATAGGGTTATTCCCGGGGCAAAGCGAAATACTCACGCAATGGCGTGTTGGACTTGCTGGTCTCTACCCCGAGCGTGAAATGTGGCTTGAGTGGTACAGGCACAACAAACGCAATAACATTCTTTGGATTCCAGGACATGTTTCAACTGTCAGTTTCAGAGGTTTTGATGTAGGCGTTGACTACCGTTGGTACACCGGCGAACAGCCACTTCAGCAACCTTAATCATTTCTCAAGCCAAAATGAAGTTTCCCAACACTATTTCCTGTTTATTCTTACTCGTCGTCTCACTCATTATTTCTGGGTGCGGCGAAGAAAAATACACTGGCCCTGAATCAGTCAGTCCAGGCGAGGTCAACACTGTCATGAACGAGTCATTTGCTGACGCATCAGAAGATGTCAAAAAGGTCGTTCAGGACATGTTGGTCAGTTACTCCAAAAGCGATTTCACCAAAGCTTCAGCAATCGTTCAGGCCTTGCTCACTCGCAAGGACATTACCGATTCGCAAAGACAGATGGCCAGTCGATGTTTGATGACTGTCAATGATGAAATGCAGCGAGCCATCGCAGAAAAAGGTGATCGCAAAGCTGAACAATATCTCCGCCACCTCAACGCCACCAAGTAATCCATATTTGATTTTTTTACACAATGACATTTCCTGCTCTCAAGGCATGGAAGTACCTCAATGACCCCAGTATAGATAAACAATGAAGACTAAGAGACTCGTAAAAAGTTCCTTCGCAGCCTTTTTGACTGCCATAGGAACCATCATCGCTGCTCAGGCCCAGGATGTAGGCTTGTGGCAGTTCAACGGCAACCTGAACAGTGCCAATGGGGGGGATCCCATTACTGAACTGTTTGTCTCAGGTGAGTTCGGAAGTACTGAATCTTTCGCAATCGGAGCAATCAATGGCGAAGTTGCTCAAGTGTTGAAATTCCCAGCAGTGACTGAGGAAGACACGGGATTTGTCATGCCTGTTTCCGGTGACGTGGCCGACCCGAATGAGTATTCGTTCATGGCCGATGTTTATTACCCAGCGGCCGCCAATTCTTCAGGCCGCGGTCTTGCTGATACAAGCCCAGACTATGCGGGTGCCGAAATCAGTGTCAATGCTAACAACGCTATTGCTGCCGGTGGTTCCAGTGGTGTGATCAACCCGGACACCTGGCACCGGGTTATTGTCACGATTGACGGAGCGAATCAGCTGATTTCAAGATATGTCGATGGACGTTTGACAGGTACCAGTCCCATTTCCGGTGACGAGTTACCGTTTGGGCGTTATACCTTGGATTCACAGCTGGATATCATTCTGTTTGGTTTTACCTCTGAAGGCTACGTCAACAGTGTTCAATTAAGGGATACAGTGATTACTTCCGGTCAAGCAATTGCCTTGGGAGAAGCCACAGCGGATGGACTTCCCGAAGAACTGCCTGCCGTTCCTTCTTTCGTTGACAGCTGGACGCCATCAGGAAACGTTGCCAATCGTGATACCGGCATCGGTGTTAAACTCAACCAAGGTGATTCTACCATCGATAAGAGTTCGATTGTTTTCTCCCTCGATGGAGAGGTTCAAAGTCCTGCAGTTAGTCAATCCGGTGATGAAATCACCGTGTCCGTTAATCGTGACTTACCTTTCTCTCCAGGCTCCAAGCACACGCTGGAAGTAACCTACGCCGATGATAAAGATGGAGGGCAAACAGCAACGCATGATTTTGATGCGGCTATTTACTTTGAAGATTTCGAGGGTCTGGCACTCGGACCCAACCTGGACGAAGGGCTGGAATCTGACAATGCATGGACACGTGAAGGTCCTGATGGTTGGGAAGTCGACGACAGCGGTGTTCCGGGTGCAGGAGATCCTGAAGACGACGGTGTGACTGAATGGGCTGGTTGGAGCTATGCCGATCGTGATTGGTGGATTGCTACTGCCGGTGACCAACGCCGCAGTGAATTCAACCTTGCTCAGGGAACTGTCATGGTGGCAGATCCTGACGAATGGGATGATTTACCCCATGCAGATTCTGAGGAAAATGGTTGGTACAATACGTTTGTGACCACCCCCCCCATCTCCTTGGATGGGATTCCCGAAGGAACAGCTTTCTTGCAGTTTGCCTCCAGTTGGAGAGATGAATTTGATTCCAACTATCACCAGACTGCCAATATTGAAATGTCGGTCGACGGAGGTGAGTTTGTCGAAATCCTCAAGTGGGAGTCCGATCCTGCAAGCCCCAATTTCAAGGACGACGTTCCCAACGAAACCGTTCTGCTCGATCTGAACAATCCAGCTGGTGCCAAAGAAATCGTATTCAAGTTTGGTTTGTTCGATGCCGGTAATGACTGGTGGTGGGCTATCGACAATCTGGTTGTCAATGCGGGAGTCAAACCGCCATCACTCGTTTCATCTCCAGCAGGTCAGGAAGTCGACGAAGGCGCTGATGCAGCATTTACCGTGACGGTCGATGGCACAGGGCCGTTCACTTATGAATGGTTCTTCAACGGAGATTCCGTCGCAACCTCCCAATCAAATGATTCAATGGATACGTTGATCATTACCAGAGCAAACGCTGATGCTGCTGGTAATTATCACGTCGTTGTTTCGAATGCGGGTGGAACGACTCCCCCCAGCAACTCTGCGTTGCTTGAAGTCAGGACGGCGCTTCCGGGCGCGGTGCTTTTTGCCGAAGATTTCGAAGGCCTCCCATTAGGCCCCAATGTTGATGAAGGTGTGGCAGGAGAAGCCGTCTGGACAGATACCCTTCCTGATGGCTGGGATCGTGTCAACGATCTACCAGGGCTGGACGATGATGAAGTAGGTGTACGCGAATGGGAGGGCTGGGCCTTCGCAGATCGTGCATGGTGGGCTAATACCGCTGGCGACCAACGCCGCACGGAATTTCTCAAGGGAACAGGAACTATTGCGATTGCCGATGGTGACGAGTGGGATGACAAAGGCAGCCCTGCTGGCCAAGGTACGATGAACACAATGATCACCACACCTGAGATTTCTCTTGCTGAAGTGGAGGCCGGAAGTTTATCCCTTCGTTTCAACAGCAGCTGGAGACCGGAAGTACTCCAGACGGGTTTGGTAGAAGCATCCTTTGATGGAGGAGCTCCCGTCGAAATACTGCGTTTCAGCTCGCAAGATGATGAGAATTACAAGAATCACGCACCGAACGACACCGTGACGGTGCTCATCGACCATCCCGCGGATGCCAGTTCCATGAAATTGACATTCAGTTATCTCGAGGCAGGTAACAACTGGTGGTGGGCCATTGACAACATTGAAGTCAAAGGTGTCGTGCCCAATAATAACATTCTCTTCTCTGAGGACTTCGATGGTCTAGCCCTTGGTCCCAATGTAGACGAGTCTGTGGCCGGTGATGCTGTCTGGACGAAGACGGCTCCTGCTGGCTGGTCCATTGATGATTCAGGCGTTCCCGGAGTAGGTGACCCTGCTCAGGATGGAGTGACCGAATGGGCTGGTTGGAGTTTCGCCAGCAAGGACTGGTGGGTGGAAGCCGCCGGAGATCAGCGTCGTTCAGAATTCGTAAACTCTACCGGTATCGCAGCTATTGCGGATGGTGATGAGTGGGATGATCAGGACCATGCCGAGGGTTATTTGGATACCTTCATGAGCACCGGTGCCATAGACATTTCATCGGCCCCTGAGCGCACATTGGAATTGAGTTTTGATTCTTCCTGGCGCCCAGAATATGACAGTTACTACCGTCAGACAGCCAACGTGACTGTTTCCTTTGATGGTGGTGCGCCAATGGAAGTCATGTTGTGGGAGTCCAACTCGGAAAGCCCCAATTTCCATGATGCCAATACCAATGAGCGTGTGGTGTTATCCGTGGCGAATCCTGCCGGAGCGCAGAGCATGGTAGTGACCTTCGGTTACTTTGATGCGGGCAATGACTGGTGGTGGGCCATCGATAACCTGCAGCTTGCCATTGGTGATCCGCAACCTGCCTCGGTTCCTGCATCCGAAGGCTTTTCCAGTCTGGTGCTTGGCCCCAATGTGGATGAGGAACTAGCCGGTGACGCTGTCTGGACAAAAACAGCTCCATCGGGTTGGTCCATTGATGATTCAGGCGTTCCCGGAGTAGGTGATCCTGCTCAGGATGGAGTGACTGAATGGGCTGGTTGGAGCTTTGCCGACAAGGATTGGTGGGCAGAAGCCACCGGTGACCAACGCCGTTCAGAATTCACCAAGGCGAGTGGAACTATTGCTATCGCTGATGGTGATGAGTGGGATGATCAGGATCATGCTGAAGGTTATCTGGACACATTCATGAGCTGGCCTCTGGATGTTTCTGGTGTTTCCGGAGCTCTTGAGCTTCGCTTTGACTCTTCCTGGCGACCAGAATATGACAGTAACTACCACCAAACCGCTAATATCACCGTTTCCTTTGATGGAGGAGAGCCAATGGAAGTGATGCTTTGGGAGTCCAACTCTGATAGTCCTAACTTTCATGATGCCAATACCAATGAGAGTGTGGTGGTCAGTCTGCCTGATTCGGCAGGCGCCAAGAGCATGGTCATCACCTTTGGCTATTTTGATGCCGGCAATGACTGGTGGTGGGCCATTGATAATATGATGGTTTTCGAAGCCTACACCGTTGGTTCGGTAGAGG
>ERZ1046876.2100-NODE-2100-length-12248-cov-7.933158_pt1 | contig 12248 bp, 12 predicted proteins | sample MGYA00383094_ERZ1046876 | MGnify/ENA primary metagenome ERZ1046876 (study PRJEB29581, sample SAMEA5548364) | metagenome | biome: marine; feature: coastal; material: water | depth 50 m | study: Short-term variability in the microbial, nano- and picoplankton... | reverse complement strand
GTGCTGCTGGTTTTATCGTAGGAGGTAAAGTTCCTGTTGTTGTAACTAGTAGAGCAGATAGCGCTTCATCAAGATTAGCTTCAATTGCAGCATCAGTAATAGCTTCACAATAGTGAAAAAAAATAAATTTTTGCAAGTTGCTTTATTAGCAATAGGTGCAACTTTTTTTGGTTCTTTTATGGGCGCAAGCGTCAAACTATTATCTGATGATCTTCATCCAATTATTATATGCTTTTATCGATGTGTAATGGGGCTAATATTAATTACTCCCTTTGTAGCAAGAAATAATTTCCAAGCACTTCAAACAGATAATATGCGTTTGCAAATTTTTAGAGCGCTAATAAATATTGTTTCAATGATTTGTTGGTTTAGCGCAATAGGTATGATGTATTTGGAAAAAGCAACAGCGCTTGGATTTACCACACCTCTTTTTACCACTATTTTAGCAGTATTGATACTAGGTGAAGTAATCCGATTTCACCGAACTGCTGCTCTATTATTAGGTTTTTTAGGAATTATAATTATTATTAGACCAGGATATTTACCTTTCGAGTTTGGCACACTTTTAATGTTAATTGCTTCATTTAGTTTTTCTTTTGTCCTTATTTTTGTAAAAAAATTATCGGCAACTGACACCAGTCTCACTATTATTTTTTATCACTTATTATACATGACGCCTATTTTTTTTATTTTATCACTTTTCTTTTGGGAAAATATAAATTTTTACCAATTAATTGTATTTACACTAATGGGAGGAGCTGGACTATTATCACATTGGTGTTTAGCACAAGCATTTAAAATGTCTGATACTACTTTTGTTATGCCTTTACAATTTACAAAATTAATCTGGGCTTCACTAATAGGTCTGTTTATTTTTTCTGAACAACCTGATATTTGGACATGGATTGGCGGAGTAATTATTTTTATTTCTGTTGTCTATATAACTTACCGAGAAGCATTTAAGAAAAAAGGGACCTCCAAACCTATTCAAGTTGATCGAGCTACTATTAACTAAAAAATTACTTAATTGTATTTAAGCCATTAGATAAATTAATTTCTCCAAGATTTTTTGCTTTATTGAATTCTTTTATTCTATCAAAAACATCAATTCCTATTTGTCTATAAATGTCTAATAAATCTATTAAGACCCAATTTTCTCTAATTAACCCTTTTTCAATTCTCCAAAAATCTAAACTTCGCATTTCTATGGGTTGATTTGATGGTGCTATTCCCATCCATCCATCATTAGTTATTGTTAATCGCATATTAGGCCATCCTGTTTCACAAACATAACTTCCATCATGTACCCAATGTGTCTGCAAATCTTCCATTCCTTCAATTGCTAATTTTTCATTAGAAGAACCTCCTTTGCGATCTGGCATAGCGCGTAAAAAAGGTATTTGATGCCAATGTCTAAAGCCAGCAATTCCTCTTGCCGTTCCAATACCAGCAGGTCCATACCAATTTACATTAGCGTGCCAGTATTTTTCTAACTGCATTACTTTTGGGTCAGGGTTTTTAGGATGTATAGATAAATCATGAAGCATACTAATTACATGATCTAAATTTTTTGCTCCATTACCAGTAATTGATAAACCATCTCCTATCATAGGTGACGGAGTGCATAAAAAAGTTCCTAATTGTGGCACCATAGGCCAAGCATTTGCCTGCATCATTAGTTCTGGTAAATCCCAAATTGATTGCATTTCAGTAATTTTGTTATCCTCAATTTGAAAAAATTCATGATACCGCATGTGAACTAACTTACCTGTAGAAGGAATATCTAAAAAAGGTTTTACAAAAGTTCCCATATAGTTACCCATAGTTCCTATCCAAAATTTTCCCTCAGGTGTTTTACCTGCCATCACAATCATATCTCTTCTTTCAAGATCTGGAATACTATCAATTAATTGCACAAGACATTTAGATAATAAATTTTCCAATCCATTAAAAGTTCCAAATGGATGACAGAATTTAATTAATGAATCATTTGTAAAATATTTTTTTAAAGAACCTTCAATGGTATCTTTATTAGAAGTTTGTGTAGCTAGTTGATAGTCTACAAAATATTTTTTTAACTCTTCTGGTGTCATTATTTTGCTGTCCATCCACCATCAATAACTAATGAAGAGCCTGTCATCATTGAAGATGCATTAGAGGCTAAATAAACTACCGCAGTTGCGATATCACTTTCAGTGGCTAATCTTCCAAGAGGGATATTATTCATCACAGCTTTTTTAAAATTATTATCTTTGAAAAAATTTTTTACCAATGGCGTTTCAACAAAAGTTGGACATATAGAATTTACTCTAATATTATTTTTTGCTAAATCCAATGCCATGCCACGTGTTAATCCCTCTATGCCAAATTTTGTCATATTATAAATACTTCTAATAGGTGCTCCAACTTTACCTAGCTGGGAAGACATATTAATTATGGAACCACCAATTGATTTACGATTTTTTGATTTAATCATTATTTTTGCACCCATTTGCGCTACATGAAAAGCTGCTTTAATATTTAAATCCACAACATAATCCATATCTTCTTTTTTTATTTTCACAAAATGGTCTGGTCTATTCGTGCCAGCATTATTAATTAGAATATCAATTTTTTTAATTTCTTTAAAAACAGATTTTACTTCATCGTAATTTGAAACATCACACACATAAATTTGGCAATTTCTTTTCAGTTTAACAATTTGTTTTTTAACTTTATCTAAATCACTTTTGGTACGACTTAAAATTATTAAATCAGCTCCAGCTTCTGCTAAAGCTATAGCAGATGCTTTACCAATTCCTTTACCAGCACCTGTTACAAGAGCAGTTTTCTTTTTAATTTCAAATTTTTGTAAATACATATTTTGTATATCAATAGTTAATAGTAATAGTGCAACTAATTAAGGATTGTAACATCTAATTTATTCATGATTTTCTTACAAAAACTAAAATCATCATCTTTATGAAATTGTCCAGGAAATGCAATACAGTCAATTTTTGCAGAATGCGCAGATAATGCACTTTCTACTGAATTTTCAATTGCAATACACTCAGTTGTTTCAATTTCTAAAACTCTCAATGCCTCTAAATAAATATCTGGGTAGGGTTTAAGTTTTTGAACCATATTTTGATTGCCAATAAATTCAAAATCTTCTTTTGTTACTTTTCCATTTAAAGTTTTAAAAACTGAATCAATATTATTAGAAGTAGTAGATGTAACAAATCCAATTTTTATTTTATTCAGGTGTGCATGTTCTAAAATTTCTAAAACACCTTCTCGTGGCTCAATTAAAGATGTTTGAATTTTAGAATTATAAATTTCTGTTTTTCTTTCTCTTATTTTTTTAGAATCAACTTCCGTATTATTTTGTTCTGCAAAATCTTCTATTCTTTTTGTGCCTCCGGATTTTTTTAATAGTTTCTTATAATCTTCTTCATCCCAGTAACAATCTAAACCATTTTCTTTAAAAGATTCATTGAAAGACTCTCGTTGAATATCAGATGTTTCTATTAAAGTGCCAATAGAACCAAACAAAATAGCTTTCCTCATTAATTAGCCTTTTATTGCCCCTGCTGTAAGTCCGCTAATTAAATTTCTTTGAAAAAACATAACGATCATGAATAAAGGAGCAGTTGCTGAAACAACACTTGCTACTGCCCACATATAATTTCCTCCATGCTCAACGGTGCCTAAATATGCATTTATTTTTGGAACCATTGTGTAATTTTGTTGATTTAGCAGAAGTGATGTTACTGTAAAATCATTATAGGCTAACATTAAGCTAAATAAACCTGCGGTAACAACACCTGGCCACATAATAGGCATAATGACGTGTCTAAATGCTTGAAAGTATGAACATCCATCTATCAAAGCACTTTCATCTAATTCTTTTGGAACAGTTTTAAAAAAAGAATATAATAACCAGAGTGTAAAAGGTTGGTTGATTGCAACTAAAACAATAATTGTTGTAGGTAATATTCCCCAAATTTGTAGTTCGAAAAAAGGAAATAGATAACCTGATACCAGTGTGATATGCGGCATTGCTCTAAAAATTAATGCAGCAATTAATATCCAGAAAGTATATTTGTAAGTTGATCGTGATAAAGCGTAAGCCCCTAAAGTTCCCAAAAATAAGGAGACTGTTACAACAAAAAATGTAACAATAACAGTGTTTCTTGCTGCCTTCCAAAACGCTCCCTCTGTCCAAGATTCAATGTAACCATTAAAGGTAAAGCTACCTCCGGTCTCTATCATTGTATTAAAACCTGATATTGCATACAACCAATCAGACCGTGAGAAAAAATCAGCTTTGACTTTAAAAGATCCCCACAGAGTCCATAAGAATGGAAAGATAGAAATAGTTAACCATAAAATAATAAACACTGAATTTATAATGATTAGTTGACTTGAATATTTATTAACTTTTGATTCCATATTATCTCTCTGTTTTAAATTCTTTCCATGTTCGAAGAAGAACTGGTGTTAGTAATATTCCAATGAAAAGAATTGTCAGCATAGATGTTGCTCCAGCTGATCCAAAAAGCATTAATGTTTCATTTCTAAGATCTTTATAAATCATCCATGATAATGATTGGGCAACACCTTCTGCACTAAAACCTAAGATTGGCTCAAGCACTCTAAAATTATCCATTAAACAAATAAGCGCAATGAATGTTGCTACAGGATATAGATGAGGTAAAACAATATGCCTTACACGTTGAGCTCGTGACGCTCCATCAATAATTGCTGCTTCAATTGGATCTTGAGGAACTGTTTGAAGACCTGCATAAAAAACAACAAATGCAAAAGGAGTGTTATGCCATATTCCATAAACAATTAACATTATCCAAGTTAAACTTTTTGATGACTTAAGCGATAGATTAGGATCGTCAAATAAAACTTGTATTGCTGCACCTAATATACCCTGAGAGTCAATCATCCAAAACAAAACAAGTGATCCTATTAAGGGCGTTACAATCATTGGGAGTATAGTTCCAAAAATAATTGGTCCCTTTAAACTTTTAGCAATTACATTAACACTTAAGGCGACAATGAAACCTAATACAATTACACACGGTGTTACAGAAAAACAAAAAGTTAGTGTAAATAACAAACCTTTATAAAAAGGAAGATTTAAAACACTTGAAATAAAATTACTGAAGCTTGTTTTATTATTCCATGCTTCTGCTATCTCATTTAAAGCTAAATGGTTTCTGTCTGCATACGTTTTAAAACCATTAAATCTTCCAAGTGGATTTTCTTCACGAAATACATCAGTTGCTTCTTGATCGACTTGAACTTCAATATCACACCCAAAAGGATCACAGGTTTCAACTTCAATTAAGACTTGTTCTGGCTGAATATGAAGTGATTGGAATAGACTAGAGAATATAGGTAGGCCTATGAAAATAAGCATAGCTAAACCACTAGGAAAGAAGAACCAAAAAAAAGTTTTATGGGGCATTAAACTTATTATATTTAATTTTTATTAAAAAAAAAGAGTGGAACAAAAATGTTCCACTCAAAAGATTTATATTAATTTTTATAGGAAGCCCTGCTCTGTAGCTTTAGCTATATATGCAGCTTCGATATCCTTTAATGCTTGTTCAGCTGACTCAGTTCCTTGCAAGAACTCAACCATCTCATTACTCATAGCACCGTGTAGTAAACCCATTTGGGGAATACTTGGATATGGAGAAGCGCCCATTTTTGCTGCTGCTGCTACACCTACTGCCGCTTGACCTGGAGTGTATCCATTAATCAACCAAACAGCTGCATCTGGGTTAGCATTAGCCATTTCTGTTGAAGAAGCAGCTCCTACTAAAGCTCTAAATGAAGCTTCAGCATCAGCATCTGATGTGTTTGTAGCAATACCAATACCATCCCACCATAAAGTAGTTGCAACATCACTTCCACCACCAACAGTTGGAGGTGCAGCTAATCTTGTATCAGCCATAATAGCTTGGTCACCTTCAGCATCTAATAATGATGCAGCAGCTGATCCCCAAACATGCATAATAGCAACGTTTCCAGATTCCCACTCTTCTTTAACAGCATTAGTATCTTGTGTTAAGAAATCAGGATTACTTAATTCAGTTAGTTGCTTAATAACGTTAAGAGCTGCTACACCTTTAGCATTATTAATGCTTGGCTCAGCAGTTCCAGGTTTAAAGAATTCACCACCATGACCTAGGTACATGTTTACAAACTCTTGAGAAAGATTCCAACCAGCTTTAAATGCACCAGCATATGGATTATCCATTTTGCCTGAAGCTTTAATTTTTGCAGCTGCAGCAATTACTTCTTCATAAGTTGTTGGTACTGCAATTCCAAGTTCATTGAAAATGCTTTCTCTATACCAGATATGTTGTGCATTAGCCATGAAAGCTACAGCATAAATCTTACCGTCAAAAGTAATTAATTGGCTTTTATTTAAACCTTGACCATATTTTTCAACTAAATCATTTAAAGGTCTAAGAAGTCCTTCATTCATTAGTGGAGTAATTGATCCATTAGTAACAATTTTTGCTGAAAACTCTGAAGGATTAGCCGAAAGAGCTGGTCCTTGAAGTTTTTGGTGATCAACTGAAAATGTTACATTAAAATCAGCGTCACTACCTGCACATTTTTCTGCCTCTTCCATCACTATTCTCAATGTAGTAAATTCATTAGCAAGAATGTTAATTTTTCCATCAGTTACACCACATGGCGAATGCGCACCGGCATAAGCATTAGCACTAACTAATGAAAATATTATAGCTATAATAATTCTTTTCATATTTTCCCCTTTTTAATCAAAGTGTGAAATTCACATTTATCAATAAATAATATGTATTTCCTAACACAAAATAATGCAATAAGATGAATTATTATTCAATTTATTGAATAAATTAATGGGGATAAAAATGAAAAAAACCAAAAAAATAGCAACTTCTTTAGATGTTGCAAAATTGGCAGGAGTATCACAGTCAGCCGTATCAAGATGTTTTACTAAAGGAGCAAGTATTTCCAGTAGAACAAAGTTACGTGTTAGAGAGGCTGCAAAAAAACTTGGTTATAAAGATCAGTCATTTTTTAAAAATAATGAAGTTGAGGATAGTGGACTTGTTGGCGTTATACTGCCTTACATTACAAATAGATATTATCCTGAAGTACTAACTGAACTTCATGAAGCTCTAAGGTTGAGAGGATACAGAATTCTTCTTATGACAACTGACGATAGTGAAGAACTTGATGAAAAATTAATTCAACCTTACCTAAAAGAAAAATTAATTGCTATTATAACAGCAACAAAACCAACTTATAAATTTGTTGAAAGTTGTAATGATCAAAAAATTCAAGTTATTGCCTATAATAGAAACTTTAAAATACCAACTACAAGTTCTGTTTCTTGTGATCATCGTACTGGGGGAGAAGTTATTGCAAAACATTATCATCATAATGATCATAAAGTAGTTGGTTTAATTGAGGGCATGAAAGGCTCTTTTGTAAGTGATGAAAGATGTAGGGGGTTTAAAAATTATATAAAAAATAATACAAAAACAAAACTATTAACTGAAAAAGGTAATTTTACATATGAGGGTGGTTATGAAGCTACTGAAAAATTATTACAAAATAAAAATCTAACAGCCATATTTTGTGCTGATGATACAATAGCTTTTGGATGTCTTGATTTTATTAAGCAGAAAACAAAATTAAAAATTCCAAATCAAATTGAAGTAATTGGTTATGATGACATGTTGATGGCTAATTGGGAATCCTATAATCTTTCAACAATTAGACAACCAATAAGACAAATGTCAAAACTAACTACTCAATTAATTGATGATTATTTACAGGACCCAGATTTTGAGACAGCAAATCATCTTATTCAAGGAAAATTTATTAAAAGAAAAACATCAAAGTAAATTAAGAAAAAGACAATCCCATTTGTTTTAATACTGAGTAATTATCCACCATAACAAAATTTTCAGAGAATTTACCATCTTTAACAAGCCAAAAATCTGAAAATTGCATTTTGATAGATTTTCCTGTTGGTTCAATATCTAAATACACTCCTCTATGCGTCCCTGTTAAATAACCTGTTGCACTAACCCAGGTTACATCAGCACATACAATATCATTTTTTACATAATAATCAGGAAATGCCGCATAAAATGGTTTCATTACTTTTTCTTTAAAATTAGTTAAGCCATGGATATCATCAAATCCAGGAGGGCCGTGCCATATCATATCATCATGCCAGTATTTATTGTGCGCATCTAAATCCTTTGTATTTAAAACTACGTACATATCTTCAACTAATTTTTTATTATATTCAGCATTCATTTTTTACCTATCTCCCAGTAACTGAACCAAAATACCAAACTCATTAAATACAGTCCATTCTTTAACAATTTTATTTTTTTTAATTTGCCATTGAGTAATTCCCCAAATAAGACATTCTTTTTCTGTGGGCGGACCATATAAGCCATTACCTTTATGACTACCCACAGCTCCCCACCTTACTGAAACTAAATAACCATCTTTTTCATTTCCCATCCAATATATATCTTCAACACTTAATGCTAGGTCAGGAAAAGTTGCTATCATTGATATTATAAAATTTCTTAATTGAATTTTTCCATTAAATTTTCTCTCCGTAGAGCCTTCAAACACAATATCATTAGAGTAAATTTGATCAATTGCAGAAAAGTTTCTTCTATTCCAAATAGTATCAAATACTGACTCTGCAAAATTTCTTATGTTCAATATTTTTTCTGGAGTTTTAAAATTAACAGATTTTTTTTTGTCGATTATTCTTTTTGGTCTTGAGTTTTTAAAATCTGGTGCGAAAGGTCCGACGTTACCTTTGTTAGCAATTTCTTTAGCAATTTCATTAACACTCAATCCTAGTTGCTTAATCAAAGCAGCAGTATCATAGACAACATTTTCATAATAAATTTTATTATTTTTAGCAACGCAGTTTGCAATACAAAGCAACTTAACCGACTTTCCAGTTGGTTTGGAGAATTTACTAAAACCAGTATTTTTACCTGTAATAATTGTTCTGTGTGATGTGTGAAAACTAATCTTCTCATCTCCAGCCCAAATGACTTCATCAGCCATAAGTCTTATATCGGGAAAAGCATTATTTGTGTGAACCGTATCGGAAACAATTTTTTCAGATCCAAATTGTAAACCAAACTCATCCCAAACACGGCAGTCATGGCTATAGGTATCGTATATATAACCAATATTTTTTTGTTCCCAAATTTGAAAAGTAATTCTGACAATATAATCAATAATATTTTTATATTGATTTTCAAAACCCTTCATTGATTGAGTTTTTAATTTTTTTGGAATAGGATTTAATGATTTAGCTGAACCACCTCCTCCATATGCCTTCAATGAGACATTATATTTTTTAGGCATATGATGATCACTTAGGGCCTTAGGCCTTACATCTTTAATTTTTTTTATATTCATATTATTCAAATATCTTAATATTAATAGAATAATTATACAATCAATAAATATTCAATATAATGAATTTTTATGCAAAAAATTGAATATTGTATTTTTATTATTCCTAATATAAATAAGTCATATTATGTCTAGTTTTGAAAATGAAAAAAAACTGGTTCTTGAATACTTCAATTCTATCGATAATTCCAATAATGAAAATCTAATTAATAGAATCTCCCAATATACTTCTGATGATTTTAAAATGAGGTGCACTCACCCTTTTAATGAACTCAACGGAGCTGAACAAGTTGCTAATAATCTTTGGGTACCTATAAAAAATTCTTTTAAACCTATCCAACGAAGAATGGATATTTTTTATGCTGGGATAAACTCTTTGGACACTAATGAAGGTAAGTGGGTTACAAGTATGGGTCATCTTATGGGGATTTTTAATAAACCATTTTTTGGAATACAACCAAACTTTAAATCTATTCTTTTAAGATATGCTGAGTTTTATAAAGTAGAAAATGATAAAATTACAGAAGGCGCCATATTTTTAGATATAATTAATTTGATGCAACAATTGGGTTTGTCAGTGATACCAGAATCAACAGGACTTGTTGGTATTACTCCAGGACCAATGAATCATAAAGGATTAAAACTTAATATTTCTGAAAATGCAGAAAGTAGAAAAACTTTAGAACTCATCCATAGAATGCGTGATAGGTTAGTAAAGGAATCTAAAATGAAGTCGGTTAAAGACGAATTAGAACTAGATTGGCACAATGATATGATTTGGTGGGGACCTGGGGGAATTGGAGCATCCTATACAATAGATGGTTACATTAAAGGTCACACTAAACCATTTCAAGATGGTCTGGAGTTTATCAAATTTGGTGGGCATATTTTAAGTAGCGCTGAAGATGATTTAGGTGGATGGTTTGGATGGCCGAATTTAATAATGAAAACAAAAGGCGGATATTTAGGTTTAACTAATGCCAGTGATATCGAGTCAGAAATGCGTGTGGTAGATTTATACCGAAGAGATGGAGATAAAATAGCAGAAAATTGGATTTTTATTGATCATCTTCATTTTTTAAAATTACTAGGTATCGATTTATTAGAAAGAAATAAACAACTCTCAAATCAATAAATCTTTATTAAAAGATATGGAAACAATAGTTTTAATTCCTGGTTACATGTGCAACAATAAAATGTGGTTTAATCAATTGAAAGAATTAAAAAAAAAATTCAAAGTAATAATCCCTAATTTAAAAAATGGTAAAACCATTAATGAATTTTCTAAAAATACTCTTAAATTACTACCTGATACTTTTTCAGTAATAGGTTTTTCAATGGGAGGTTTTGTAGCGATTAAATTAGCAACAAAATATTCTAAAAGAGTAAATAATTTAATTCTAGTAGGCACTAATGCAAGATCAGTTTCAAAAGAACGAAAAATTTTATTAAAAAAGTCACTTATCGAATTAAATATTAAAAACTATGTTGAGAGATTTAGTCTAAGTAGCTTTAAATCATATTTTGCAAAAAAAAATCAAAGTAATAAAAGCTATTTAACACTTATCAAAAAAATGGTCAAAGAATGTGGCTTTGAATGTTTAAATAGGCAAACACATGCAATTTTAGAAAGACCAGAACTTCTTAAACAACTAAATAAAATTAATGCAAGATGTTTGATTATTTCAGGCTCTCAAGATCGACTATCAAGTAAAGAAATGAATATAGAATTGCATTCAGAGATAAAAAAATCTGAAATTTATTTTATTAAAAATGCTGGACATTTTGTTATGTTAGAACAATCTAAAAATTTTAATAAGAAAATATTAAATTGGTTGAGTTAAATTAAATTAATTTAGACGCTAAGACTGCTCCCTCCACAAGAGAGTTTAATTTTGCATAACAAATATCTTCATCAATTTTTCCAAAACCAGCAAAGGTACTAAAACCGCAATCAGTACCAGCCATTAGTTGATCCTTAGGTACAACTTTTGAAAATTGAATCAATCGATCTGCAACTACCTGAGGATGCTCAACAAAATTAGATGTAGAGTCAATTACTCCAGGAACAACAACCTTATCTTTAGGTAATTTTATTTCATCAAATACTTGCCATTCATGTGCGTGTCTTGGATTTGAAGATTCAATAAGTATGTATTTTAAATTTGCCTTCAAAATTATTGGTAATATTTTTTCTAAACCAATATCAAAAGTATGAGGACCTTCATAATTACCCCAGCAAATATGCATTCTCACAAGTTCAGGAGGTATACCAATTAAGGCGTTGTTTAGGGCTTCTATCTGTATTGCCGCTCTATTTAAAAATTCTTCCTCTGATAGATCTTTATAGTTCATATGCCTCGCTAAAGCTAAGTCTGGGCAGTCTAGTTGTAAATGTATATTGTTATCAGTTATTAATTTATATTCTGCAGACATTACTTCAGATAATTTTTCTAAATAAGTATCATCATCTTTATAAAATTTATTTGGCATAAAAACATTTATAACACCTGGAGAAGCAGCATTCATAAATGCTTTGGAATGATTATTAGAGGTTAAAGAATCACTGAAATTTTTTATGTCATTCTTCAGTGATTGGGTATCTTGAATTTCTAATTCACTTGTACAACACGGCCTTGTGTAAGTTGGAGTTCCTCCGCTATTAGCAATTTTCGTTTTATACGCTGGGAAAGCATCAAGATCAGCTGGGGCTCTTCTCTCACTCTCGCCAGAAAAACCTTTTATGCGGTCCTTAACATAAGTAGCATAACTTATTTTGCTCA
>ERZ1046876.2099-NODE-2099-length-12254-cov-7.618411_pt1 | contig 12254 bp, 9 predicted proteins | sample MGYA00383094_ERZ1046876 | MGnify/ENA primary metagenome ERZ1046876 (study PRJEB29581, sample SAMEA5548364) | metagenome | biome: marine; feature: coastal; material: water | depth 50 m | study: Short-term variability in the microbial, nano- and picoplankton... | reverse complement strand
ATCGCTCAAGGAGACGATTACCCTGTTAAGGGAAGAAATTGAAAGTTTTGATAACCGCATACAGGAGGCTGTCCAACAGGAAAAAAGACTGCATATCGATGAAATTCGCCAATTAAGAGAAACCCTTCTGCAAACTCGAGAAAGCATTGAAAAGAAAAAATTCGAACTTGAGGGAAAAATTCAAAAGGCAGAATCCTCGCAGCAAAAAGAAAATATATCACTTAAGAAAACAATATCTTCGTTACGGGTTGAATTGGAACAAAGCGAAGCTCAAAAAGAAGAAGGTGTCCAAAAAGCATTGAGTTCTCATATTGCAGAAATTAAACAACTCAAGGAGTCACTGGCCAACCTTAGATTAAATTTAGAGAGAATTGAAAATCGACACGCCGTATCCCTTCAGCAGTCGAATCAAAAATCAAATGCGGAAAAGATTTCCCTACAAGGTACAATCCAAACATTAAGAGATGAAATCGAATCTGCCCATGCACAGAGAGATGAATTAGTCCAAGATACCAAAAGAATAAAGAATCTCGAAATCGAACAGCTTCGAAAATCTTTATTACTTGTTCGAAATACTCTCGATAGAGAAAGAATACAGTTAGATGCAGAAGTTCAAAGAGCTTCTGCTGCCTCAACTCAGGAAATTAGTTCCTTTAAAATTTTAGTCTCCGAATTGCGTGATCAAATTGAAGAAGTAAAAATTCGTGAACAAGAAAAGGTTCAAAAAGCAATCGGATCTTCTAATTTACAGATTGAACAATTACAAAAAAGTTTGTCAAAAACACGAGATCAGATTGAGCGTGAAAAAAATATTTGTGCAAACAAAATACAATCAATCGAGTCCCAGAAAGAGTCTGAGATTTGTAATCTAAGGGAAATAGCGTCACAGCTTAGAATTCAGATCGACGGAATTAGGTCGGAGAACGAAGAAAAGGTTCAAACAGAAATTAGCTTTTTGACCCAAGAAAATAATCAACTCAAAGAAGGTGCCTTGTTGACGAGATCAAAAATCGAAAACTTAAAAGAAGCTCACCAATCCGAACTTCAAAGTAAAAATTCAGCCCAGGAAAATTTGTTAAATGGACTTAAGAAAACTATCCTCGAATTGAGGACACAAATTGATCTGCAACAATCAGACCTCGAAGACAAAGCCCAAAACGCTACCACCACTTTAGTGAGAGAAAATGAAACATTGAAACATTCGTTATCAAAAATTAGGGAAAAGCTAGACATTGCGAACGCTCAAACGCAGCATGCAAAACAAGAAAAAAATAAGCTCCAAGAGCAAGTAGTGTCTCAACTAAAAGAGACGATTGGTACACTTCGGGCAGAGACTGAACGATTGAACAATAAAGCTATCGATGATGTTCAAAAAGTTGCTTCTTCCAACCTTAATGAAATTAATCATTATAGAAATATGATAAGATCTCTTCGAGATGAGATTGACCGAAAACAAGTCTCACATGATAAAAATTTACAAAAGGCTATCCAAAAAAAAGATATGGAATTCAAGGAACTCCATGAAACAATAATCGAGTTACGCTCGAAACTAGATCACGACCATGCCAACTAAAACCAATTCCCCCGAACCTAAGAAGAGAACAGCAAGGTTCTCCGACATGCTACTTCAAGTTACCACAGACTTAGCAAAAACTAAAAGCTTAGACGAAGCACTTGAAACCTTAGTTAAGATAACTACCTCAACCATCGGTGCCGAAAGAGGAACTATCTTTTTGAACGATTCCTCGACCGGAGAATTATATTCACGAATTGCCCAAGGAAGTTTTCGTAGGGAAATTCGTATCATGAATAGCAAGGGGGTTGCTGGATGGGTCTTTTCACATAATGAAGGTGCTATCATCCCCGACGCGTATAAAGACGATCGTTTCAACAAAGCTGTAGATGTAAGAACGGGATTTCGTACAAAAAGTATTCTTTGTGCCCCTCTAAGAACCGTTAATGGAGAGAAAATTGGGGTTTCACAGATTCTCAACAAAATTGACGGTGAATTTACCCAAGATGATTTAGAACTACTCGAGGCAATGACGGAACAGGCAGCTATTGCTATCCAAGGAAATATTATCGTTGAGCAAGTAGAAGCAGCAAGAAAACAAGAGTTAGAATTCCTTGATGTAGTTTCTCAGGTCGCATCTGAACTTGAACTTACTCCACTCTTACAAAAAATCATTTCCACAATCTCAACGATGTTGGATTGTGAAAGAGCCACTCTCTTTATCAATGATGAAAAGACCAATGAATTATATACCGAAGTCGGAGAAGGCTTGGACGAAAAGTCTATCATACGGTTCCCAAATCATTTAGGGATCGCCGGGACTGTCTTCACATCCGCTAAGCCTGTTAATATACCCCACGCCTATGCAGACCTGCGTTTCAATCCAAGCTTTGATAAGCAGACCGGATTTTTCACACGATCCATTCTTTGCATGCCAGTTCTCAACAAAGAGGGGAAAACCATTGGTGTTAGTCAAGTCCTCAACAAACGCGGAGGCTCTTTTAATAAAGAAGATGAAAAGAGGCTAGCGGCATTTACCTCCCAAATTTCTATGGGCATTGAAAATGCCAAGCTTTTTGATGATGTACAAAATCAGAAAAATTATTCGGAAAGCATTCTCTCAAGCATGCACGATGCAGTGATTACAATAGATGAGAATAAAATGGTCAGGACCTGTAATCCGGCAGGACTGAAAGTACTGAAACTCTCTAATTTGACTGATGTTCTAAACACATCCTTAATCGAATTACTGGGATCCGAAAACTCTTGGCTAACCAATAAGTTAGAATCAGTAGATGAACAGGAAGAGTTTCTGGATGCCACCCTACTTATCCAAGGAGAAAAGCTTTCTGTCAATGTTTCCACCACCCCCCTGATTGGACAAAAGAATGAAAGTATGGGTGTTATGATCATGATTGAAGATATTAGTTCTGAAAAAAGAATGAAGTCTACCATGTCTCGATACATGGATCCTGAGTTAGCTGACCAATTAATGAACGCAGGTGAGAGCGATGATCTTATGGGAGGAAAACAAAGCACGGCATCTGTATTGTTTTCAGATGTTCGAAGTTTTACTACTATCACTGAGGAACTGGGAGCCCAAGGCACTGTTAAGCTTTTAAATGATTACTTTACCATAATGGTTGATTGCATAACAGATGAAGGAGGCATGTTGGACAAATTTATCGGTGATGCCATGATGTGTATTTTTGGCACCCCTATTCCCCACGAAGACGATCCAGACCGAGCGGTTCGTGCAGCCATTCGCATGATGACCGACCTTAAGGTTTTTAATGATAAAAGAGCGGCTGAAGGTAAAATGCCAATTGATCACGGTATGGGAGTTAATACTGATTCGATTGTCTCTGGAAATATTGGTTCGCCCAAAAGAATGGACTATACGGTCATTGGAGATGGGGTTAACTTAGCAGCGCGTATCGAGAGTGCCTGTAAACAATACGGCGCTCATATTCTTATAAGTGAATTCACATACAAAGCGGTTAAAGCTACATACCGAACACGACAAGTTGACTATGTTATTGTTAAAGGAAAAACAGAACCAGTCGGAGTCTTCGAAGTACTCGATTTTCATGATGATGATTCTTATCCGAATATGATTGAAGCTCTCGGTAATTTTAACGATGGGTATCGGGCATGGAATGATGGAAAATGGGACCAAGCCATAAAATTGTTCAATTCAGTTAAGAAAATTAATCCCGAAGATAAAGCTGCTCAACTTTATCTTGATCGCTGTGACTATATGAAGAAGAACCCACCCAAAAAAGAATGGGATGGCGTTTGGGTAATGACCTCGAAGTAAGGGCTTCAATCCATGGAACAAAACGCAAAAAAACTCTTAGAACGAGCGATCGAACTTGATCCAAATCTTGCTAATGCTCATTTCAAACTGGGCGTTCTTTATCAATCTGAGCAAAAATACGATTTAGCATTAGAATATTTCGAACAAGCAGTTTCAATCAATTCAACCTACGCTGAGGCGGAATGTGAACTTGCAATCGAACTTACTCGACTAAGTAAGCATGAGGATGCACGAGAACATTTTCTAAACGCTTTGGAACTCAATCCTAATTTTGTTAAAGCCTATTTTAATTACGCTTTAATGCTGGTAGAAGTTAAGGATTTCGAGGAAGCAAAAAACAATTTTGATAAAGTTGCAGAAATTGATCAAAATTTTGCTCCCGCTTACTACAATAAAGCAAAATTATTGACCAACGCTGATGACTTTGAAGATGCACGTAAAAACTATGAGACAGCCATCGACATTGAAGATGATTATCCATGTGCACATTACTACCTTGGAAAACTCCTGCTGGGTGGAGAAGCTACAAATAATGATGGTTCATCTATAGATAAGAGAGACTGGAAAACAGCTAAGAAACATTTTTATCGAGTTATTGAACTCGACCCGAAAAACTCGAAAGCTCACTACAATGCAGCAAGGATATTATTTTCTGAGAAAAGTTTACCAACTTCCAAAAAACACCTCATTACCGCACTTGAACTTACATCCGATTATTCAAAAGCCCACTATTTATTGGCCAGGATTTTAGAAGGGGAAAAAAAGCTAGAAAAAGCTATTCATCACTATAATGAGTCCATAAAATATTTTCCCCACAACCCCAAAGCACTTTTTCACCTAGGAAAACTTTACTACCATCAAGAAAAGCTAGCAGATGCGGAAAAAAACTTTAAGTTATCCATACAAGCTGACTCTCAAAATGCCAATACCCACTTCTACCTTGCTAAGATTTTAACCCTTGATGAAGATCCAAGCCTTGCTAAAAAACATTTCTACAAGGCTCTCGAAATTAATCCTGACTTTGCGGAAGCTTATTATGAATTGGCTTTTCATGCGGAAAACTCTGGAGATCTAAACGAAGCCAAGATTCATTTTCAAAAAGCAACTGATGTTGAACAAAATTTCGCTGAAGCTTATTTTAATTTAGCTAGGCTATCATCCAGTCCATCAGAGTACGATTTAGCTGAAAGAAATTTCGAGACGGCTTTGGAAATTAAAAATGAATATGATGAGTGTCATTATTATTTCGGTAGATTGCTAGCCCAAGGAGAGCGAATGTCAAAGGATGGTACAATAATTTTGCAACCCAATCCTGAAGAAGCTGCTAAACATTTTCAAAATGCAATTCGCATAAACCCTAAAAACTTCAAATCGTATTACGAGTTAGGCATTTTACTAGCTCATCAAAAAAAATTCGTTGAATCATTTGAAGCACTACAAAAAGCAATTACAATCAATCCAAATTTTGCGGATGGTCATTATCAATTAGCTGTACTCTTAATGAATCAATCGGCTCAATGTGCTCTAGCAAAGACTAAAGTGAACAAAAAGACCGCAAAAAAATGAAAAGCTGCATCAAGGTTGATCTTGATCCGATGAAACACTTGGAGAAGGCTCTCCAACTTGATCCTGCTAGCCCGCAATCAGCATATTTATTTGCTGATACACTTATCCAAAATAAGGATAGTTTAAAAGCCATTCATTTCCTCAACGATTTTCATAAAAATCATGGGCTATCAGAAAATCTCTATAACCTATTAGCAAAGGCTTACTTGGTTGAAAAAGATTTTAGCAATGCAGAAGATGCCAATGGAAACGCATTATCTAAGTCACCCAGAAATAAAGGATTTTTAGAGACTGCTTTTCGTATTAAGGAAGCAAAAGGAGATAAATTCTCTGCCCTTCATTTCCTCGAAAGAATTATTAGATATGGAACTGAATCCTTTGAGATTTATTGGGAAATGTCTAATTTACTTACCGATCCTGCTGAGCGGATTAAAAGAATCAATGTCTTGGAAATTGCTCACTCCCTTAATCAATCTAATCACAATATTTACAAAACTTTAATTGGTAGCTATTGCGACTACTTTGAATCGATAAAATATAATAAAGCTCACATAGGGTTATTTAAAACTTTTAAAGAAAGAATAGAAACAACTAACGGTTTTGACCTGCCCCCACCCCTAAAGGATAGATCTAATCATATTTTTAAGCAGTTTGAAGCAATCGTTTAATGAATTATGTTTTCTTTTTACTTTTAAGATAAATAGCAAAGGAAGGAATAGAAACCAGATAAAACAGGATGGCAAATGCCAAAGATAGCCACTGTTCTCGAACCACAACGGCAGCAGCCAAAATTACACCCACAAGAACAAAAATTACTTTTCCGTACGATATTTTATATTTTATACTTTTAAGAGAAATGGTTGGAATACGAGAAACCATAAGGGCACTGACTAACATAACCCATAAGCATATCGCTCCAGGACGAAATAATTCGATTCCCGAAATTCCAAACCTTTGCATATTTACCTCGAAAATAATTGGGCTTAACAGAATAATCGCACCAGCGGGTGATGGAACTCCTGTAAAGTAATTGTTTGGCTTTCCATCCGAGTCAGATGGAGATCGACTAGTAACATTAAATCGAGCAAGCCTGAGCACGCAGCAAGATGAATAAAAAATGAATGGTACCCAATACCATCCTAGTAAATAACTGCTTTCACTTTTAGTTATTGAAACAATCCAAAGGTATAGAATAACGGTAGGAGTAACACCAAAGCTTACCGCATCAGATAAACTATCTAATTCAGCTCCAATTTTAGAGGTTGCCTTAAGCATTCTCGCACTTAACCCATCCACAAGGTCAAAAAAAGCAGCAAGCAAAACACAGACTACAGCAGACTTCCACTCCGACTCTAGTGCAAACCTTATACCTGTAAGACCAATACACATTCCTACAGTGGTAAATATGTTAGGTATCAAACGAACAATTAAGAACTCTTCAGTCTGAGCTAGTTGATTAGGTTTGTCAGGAGACATTCAGTCTTGAAAAGTTTGGAGATTAAATTCAGTTTTTTTTTATGGAAGGAAAGATCAGAATCATAATGCTAACTCTTCCTACTTTATTTTGCTGCAGTAAAAGATGGAATCCAAATGAACAGTATACCTCAGAAATTTCTTCTTTGAATGCTGCTAAGCTCAATCTCTATAAAACTTCTAATAAAGTTAACTTTCATGACATTAAAGTTGGGGACTCATTGTCCAAGGTAATATCCATTATAGGAAATGATTATAAAATTTCAGCAAGTTTAAAAAATAATCACGGAAATTGGATGAAGATAGAATTTGGTAAAAAATTAGACGCAACCCGTGTGGAATTACTTTTAAAGAACAACGAGGTAATCAATATTCACAAGTATTGAACTTTTTATATTTCAACCTCTTTAACAAAAGTAAGTAAGAGCTTAATCAAAGCTCCTTCGCTAAGTAAAGAGGGGGTAATGGAAAACAATTCCCAACCCTCTTTGCACATTTGGTTGGATTTCTCGTCAATAATGGAAGCAATCTCAAGACTCGTGTCATCTCCCTTTATTCGCATACCTTTGGGAGTAATCACACAAGTTTTGTATGTTTTAAATGCCATAAAACTTTAACTTACTGCCTTTGTACTTGAATCTTTAGCAGGTTCTTCATCTTTTTCTCTTCCATAATATTTGTTGTAATACTTGTACCTAAAGTAACCGTATCCGTAATAACCAGAGTAGTAATAGCCTGGAGCTTTCTTTTGTGGAAGGTCGTTTAGTACAACACCCAAAATTTTGGCTCCGGTCTCGTCCAAACTTTCCAGTAAGCTTTTGACTATTTTTCTAGAAACTTTTCCATACCGAGTTACAAACAGAACCTCCTCTACTTTCCGGGCCATCGCCAAGGAATCTGGAAATAATCCTAGAGGGGGGCTATCAATAATAATTACATCTGCAAAGCCTCTAAGCACTTTATGAATTCGATCGAATCCATTACTCTCCAAGAGTTCGGTAGCTGCCCGAGTTCTTCCACCTGAAGGTAAAACAAAGAGGTTTGGATGAATCTGGGTAACTGTCTCTTGAGCCAATTCTTGCAGTTTTTTCGGGTCGGTCTGTTCAGCATTGATGAGGGAAAGTAAGCCTTTCTCATTAGCAATATTGCAAAACTTATGAATACCCGGACGCCTCAAATCAAAATCAATTAAAACAGTCTTTTTTCCATGGTTAGCACAACTGTACGCAAGATTAGCAGAAATTAAGCTTTTTCCTTCGCTTGGAATGGCTGAAGTGACAAGAATCGTTTTAGGATAATCATTTAACGAGTTCATCTGAATCCGGCTAAACATACTACGAAAAGACTCCGTCAACCCGTCATCCAAATCATTTCCAACGATTAAGGGTCTTTGTGTCTCTTCAACTTCAGAAATCTTAGGAATACCCGCGATTAAATCTCGTCCTATAAAAACCTCTACATCCCATGGGGATTTGACTCGATTATCAACAAATTCAAGCAAGAAGGGGATCATCAAAAAGATAGCCATACCAAGCATCATTCCATCTCTCTTAATTTTCACTTTATCGGGAGTAAATGGTGCCCCAGGCAGATAGGCAAACCGTTCTTTGTTCAAAGGTTCTTCTTGCTCGCTTGGTAATGCTTGTTCGATTCTTACATCATTAAGCCGATTATGAATTTGATCCGTTGTCTTAGTAACCACCGATAGTTGCCTATCTAAATTCCTAAGTTTTTCTTCAATTTCACTAAGAGTACGGGACTCCTCCTGTACCTTACCCATTGCAGTGGCAAATTCCTTCTCTTGGGCACTCAGTTGTATATGTTTATCTCTCAAGTCTTCGATTGAAGATTTAACTTCTTTATTCAAAGCTTGCTTAACCAGTTGAACTTGGCGTGCATTCTCAATCATTTTCGGATGTCTTTCCAAGTACCCGGAGCCAGTTTCTTGATAGTCTTTTCTTTTACGCTCCAAATCGAAAAGAGTTTTTCTAAGAGAAGGAATAGCTCCGTAAGATTCAATGGCATCGATTTCAAAAAATTCTTTTATCACAGCAATATCATCATCGATGTCTTGAGATGCTAATGACTCTGATTGTGAGCCTATTCGTACTTGAATCTGTAGAATTTGCCGAAGGAGTGAGTTAATACGAATTTGTTCAAGTTTAGATCTAGTTACTTCAGATGAATATTGGCTTTTTCGTGCTGCGGTATCTTGTTTTTCATCCTCCAAAAAGGGAAGGTCATACCTTTTTTTAAAGTTAGATTGCTCTTGAGAAATTCGCTCTTCCTCAGCCAAACTTTTATCGAGTAATAATTGTAAAACATTCCTTACATTCTCAACCTGCAGACTCTTTCTACTTTTATGAAGCTTTTCATATTCAGACTGGACAACATCCGCTATGATTTGTGCACCTCTACCTGAACGAGCAGTCGAATTAATTGTAAAGCGGGGTCTCCCTTCTGAGGGAGGAGAAACAGATACTGAATAAGATATGGTGGCACCAACATCAATTGATATACCATCTTTAAGGAAGGGTCCGAGCAGTTCTGATTTTAATTCCGGACTGTCTTTTATTTTTTGAGTTACATTAAGCCTAAGATCTTGACTGTTAAGACCATCCAGATGTTTTGCGACAAGCCCTTGTACATGTTGGTCTCGATCAACTTTTTGTAAATTGAGAATTGCAGGGGGGGGGATTAATCGAAAAGAAGCACTCGATGTGAATAATTCCGTCCCTTGAGACTTAATGTAGATGAAAGCAAGTGCAACGGGTAAAGATAAAGTAAGTGCAATCAACCAACGATCACGAAGAATGAGTAAAAAGTCTCCTATTCCTTTTATCTTCGTTCCTGATGATTGGACAGAAGGACTGTCGGGCATTTTGTTGTAATTTTCGTCCATAACTATAGAAGCCTCTCGGGGACTTCGATACGGTCGCCCGGATAAATCCAAAACCTCCGGGAGGAGTTACCCGATTGAACACCAGAACTTAAAGCTTCGACATCTACCTCGTAGGTTTTGGTATTCGTGGGATTACCACTTTCATCAAAAAAAGTACGGGTAACATAAACTCGATTTTTCTTTGCAATGTCATTGAAACCACCAGCTCGTGCAATAACTTCAACAATATTCATTGCTTCAACCTCAGGCGGCAACACATAGGGCCCTTTCCGATTTACTGAACCGGTAAGAAAAACGACTCGCTCCGAATATTTAGTTATATTCAGCAAGGCATTTGGGCGAGCAAAGATAAGTTCTTTCTTGTACTCTCTTTCAATAGATGACTCGGATTCCTTCTTATTTTTACCCATTAGCCTAATCTCACCAACATAAGGCATATTTATAGTTCCTTCATTTGTAAGGGAAGTTTCGAGGCTACAATCAACCTCTCCTTGGATTACAACTCTAATTCGGTCTCCGGGTCTCAATTTATAACCAGTTGGGTCCTTAAGGACAGATGCGTCGAAATAGGCTCCCTGCCCCGAAACATAAATCCCTGATAATAGAAATAATAAAGCGTATGATACCAATTTCTCTTTAATAGGCATTTTCCTAAAACCTTCCCATTATTTCAGCGTGTACTAAATGGCGCCCATAACTCCCAACGCTTGTGCCTTTATCCATTAAGGTAAAGTCATAACCACCTGAAGATGAAAAGGTTTTGTTAATTCTTTTGGTAACACCGAACCCAAATCCGTATGTTTTCATAGATGAAGAATCTACCTTGCCTTTGTTTTCATCAGAGTTCTGATCAAAATTTTGTGGGTAGGTGTAATCTGTAATACCCGCACTTAAATAACTTGTGCCCGTAAGGGTATCTGTAAATCGATGTGAAAGTCCTGCTTTAAAAGATGTAGAAAAAGTTGAAAATCCTTGAGCAGTTGGCGAGAATGCACGACTAAGAGAGTAGTTGGATGATGTTTTAGAGTTATGCTTCCAATTAAGAGCCACCGAAGTAATTAGGTTGTCTTGGTTTACTTGATTAGATGAGTCATAATCAACTACACTGTACCCAAGCGAAACACTTCCACTGAATTTGGAAGAATAAACACCATCGGCACCAACACTTATTGAATGATTGTTAGCATCGGTGAGGTTATTTTGAGATGTACCATGTGCCTTCGATTTCGAAAAGGTGTAGTTAGTAAAAAAATCTAGCTTTTCAGAATAAATGTAAAATGCCCGAAAACTTAAAGGCAGGGTCGAGAAATCAAGATTAGGACTATCATCGGTATTTGCAGATTGGTAAAACCTGTAAGAATAAGAAGTTCCACCACCAACACCGAATTTAGAACTATGGTTGTAACGCACATTGAGACCGGCAGTAACATAGGTGTAAGAGATTAAGTCTTGTTCCAAAACACTAGCACCAATATTTTGGCCAAGGTCAAATGTAGTTTCGAACCTAATCTTGGCGTTATTAGAAATTCTTTTCTTAAGGGCAAGAGTGTCGTCAAAATCAATGCTTAAAGAAGTCGTTGGTACGATATTGCTCATGTCTCCGTTTAATAAATATTGAGAGATTTGAACTCCAGCAGAACCAGTGACTTTAAACAGGCCCAACTTATTAGTAAAATGAACTGCCGGGGAAAATGTTAAAATAAAATCATCCTCGCTTTCCAAGCGATCGGGATTGATTAAAGAAGATTTTGATTTCTTTACCGCGTCAAACTCGTTGCTCGGCATGCCAAAAACTAAAGAGTCATAAGTTAATTTTAGTGCTGCACTTGCATCAATACGACCAACCTTTCCTTCGTAAAGTCCATAAGAGAAAGTCAAAACTAAGAATAGTCCAATAAAATATATGAAGGGCTTCATAATCAAGGATTTAGAATTTTTATTGAATTTACATTCCGATAATTTGTCAACTTAATCACATTTTTAGGCTTACAAGTCATTCAATCGTGAATAACAATCTTAAATTATGTATCTTATACTTAATCCTTGTCACTTGGTTTAAGGCAGGACTAGCTGGCGGATTCCCGGGAATAATATTAGGTATTCTTGGACTAACATTATTGGTAACCCAATTATTTCAAAACTATTTTTGGACTAGAAGATATTTTCTATCCATCATCCCCCTTTTATTGATGCTTATTTGGGCTTTAATAAGCTTTAATAATCCCAAGTATCAAGCACTCAACGCACAGGACCTAATTGAATTAAACATGGAAGGAACTTTAATCGAAACCAGGGATTCGACAAAAATCGAAATGATTTCTAATGGTATGAATTTAATTTTAGAAAAAAGCAGAGATGATCCTAAGTTATCGATTGCTTTATTTTTTCATTTAAAAAACACTTATACAGATAAATATTCTAAAGTTATAAATGATCCAATTATCTCATTTTTCAATAACTGCGAAAATAAAATAAAACTA
>ERZ1046876.2093-NODE-2093-length-12282-cov-11.840435_pt1 | contig 12282 bp, 13 predicted proteins | sample MGYA00383094_ERZ1046876 | MGnify/ENA primary metagenome ERZ1046876 (study PRJEB29581, sample SAMEA5548364) | metagenome | biome: marine; feature: coastal; material: water | depth 50 m | study: Short-term variability in the microbial, nano- and picoplankton... | reverse complement strand
TCCCTTGGGAGGTCACAGGCACCCTGAAAGTGCCTGAGTTGGTTGAAAACCACACAGAATTTGACGGCTCGGCGCTTTACGTACTGTCGTTTGTCATGTCGATGAACCTTGATGTTTGGAACAGCTTGGACGCCGATCTTCAGGCAGTTATCGACGCAGCTTCGGGCCACGATTTCTCGGTCTTTGCTGGCGGTACACAGGAAGACGCGGATGCACCCGCACGCGCAATGGCCGAAGAGTTGGGCAACAACATCATTACGGTTTCCGAAGAAGACGCGGTGAAATGGCGTGAAGTCGTCAGCCCGATCATCGATGGCTGGGTCGCCGAAATGGGCGGTAAAGGCATTGATGGTCAAGGCCTGATCGATCAGGTCCAAGCGTCGATGGCGGCTTACGGTCAGTAAAAAACCTGTTAAAGCGATGAAAAGGCCGCGGTGCGCAGGTGCCGCGGCCTAATTATTTGAAAGCAAGCGTGGTCTGAATGCATCGCATCTTTATGAACCTGTCTCGGTTTATGGCTGTCATCGGGGGCATTGTTTTGTCTGCTTTGATCGTCATGATTTGCGTTTCCATCCTGGGGCGGACGCTGAACGGGATTTTTCATTCTGACATTATGCAGACCGCGTTGCCGGCGTTTTCCGATATGGCTCTCGCCGTAGGAGTTGGCCCGATCAAAGGCGACTTTGAGCTGGTTGAAGCGGGTATCGCTTTCGCGATTTTCATGTTCTTGCCGTTGACCCAGATGACCGGCGGTCATGCTTTTGTGGATGTTTTCACCAATTGGCTGCCCGAGCGGGGGCAAAGGTTGCTTCGGGCGATTGCCGAAGTTCTTTTTGCGGCAGCACTTGTGGTTATTGCGGTGCAATTGTTCCAAGGCACGTTGAGCAAGCAAAAGAGCGGCACAACCACGTTCCTGTTAGAGTTTCCGATTTGGTGGGCATACGCGCTTAGTCTGCTCGGTGCGGTGTCGGCTGCCGTTGTGGGCGTGTACGTGGCCTTGATGCGGGTCTATCAGTTGGTGACCGGCGTTGCCGTGCTTCAAGACGAGGGCGCGGAATAATGACCGATCTGATGATAGGCGTTCTGTCTTTCCCAGCATTGGTGTTGTTAATTTTCCTGAGGATTCCGATTGGGTTGGCAATGTTCATGACCGGATTTTGCGGGTTATGGATGGTGCTGGGCAGTCCTGATGTTCCCCTTGCGCGGTTGAAAAGCGAAAGCTTCACGACGTTCTCCAACTACTCTTTGTCCATTGTGCCGATGTTCTTGCTAATGGGTCATTTCGCGACTTTGGGCGGGATGAGCCAAGCGTTGTTCAAAGCTGCCGAAGGGTGGCTCGGTCATCGCAGGGGCGGGGTGGCAATGGCCGCTGTCGGAGCTTGCGCTGGGTTTGGGGCGATTTGCGGGTCGTCTTTGGCGACCGCTGCCACGATGAGCCGTGTCGCTTTGCCAGAGATGAAGCGCTACGGCTACGCTGGCGGGTTCTCGACCGCGACACTGGCGGCTGGGGGCACTTTGGGTATCCTGATCCCGCCGTCCGTTGTGCTAGTTATTTACGCCATCATCACGGAACAAAACATCGCCAAACTGTTCCTCGCGGCCTTTGTGCCGGGCATTCTGGCGGCACTTGGGTATGTGGTCGTTATCTCCATTTATGTTCGGTTATATCCGGAATCAGCAGGAACACGTGAACGCATCCCTTACCGCGAACGGTTCAGGGATTTTATCGCCGTTTGGCCAGTCCTCGTGGTTTTCGTTTCTGTCGTGGGCGGCATCTATGGTGGCATTTTCACCCCAACTGAAGGCGCCGCCGTAGGTGCTTTGGGAACCGGACTGATCGCCTATTTCAATGGCGGATTGAGCTTCAAAACTTTGGGCGAGAGCTTTCAAGTGACGGCCAAGTCCACAGCGATGATCTTTTTCATCGTGCTGGGGGCCGGATTTTACAACGGGTTCTTGGCGCTGACGCAGGTGCCGCAAACCATTGCCGAATGGGTGGTTGGGCAAGGGCTGAACGCATGGATCGTGCTGATCTTGATCCTGATTTTCTATCTGCTGCTTGGCTGTCTGATGGATAGTCTGTCGATGATCTTGTTGACGATCCCGATCTTCTTTCCGGTGGTCACGGCACTAGATTTCAACCTGACTTCGCTCGCGGAACTGCAGGCGATGAAGGCGATGGTGGTGATCGACAGTGGGATGCTTCCCGAAGCAGTGACTGGGGACATGCTGGCCAACATCAAAGCCGCGATTGCCAATGGGGTTGAATTGACCCGCGAACAGATGCGCGCCTTGGACATCCGCATGTCCAAAGGCATGGCCAACCGGATTGAGACCGAACAAGTCGCGATCTGGTTTGGCATCATCGTTCTGATCGTGGTTGAGGTTGGGTTGATCACACCGCCCGTCGGGATGAACTTGTTCATCATCAACGCGATGGATCGCACAACGCCTATGGTCGAGACCTATAAGGCGGTGGTCCTGTTCGTCGGCTCGGATATCGTGCGTGTTGGCATTCTGGTGGCGTTCCCAGCGATTACGTTGTTCTTGCTGCCGATCTAGGTAGTATTTGGCGGTCGCATAACCTGAACCACTTTCACCCTTAAGATTTATAGATGTGTGCGGCCCCGACTAGGTCATGCTGACGTCGATTTCCTTGATCAAGGTTGCCAAATACTCGCGCGTTTCTGCGCCCCAATTTTTCGCGTCTTCATCATGGGCAACTTTCGCGTGCAGTTCGACAAGCTTCCAAACTTCGTCTTTGGTTTCGGCAATAACGCTTGCGGGGCATGCTTCCATTCCCTCACATTCTCTGCAGGCGTATGAATAAGCTTTGGTCATTTTGTATCCTCCATGTACAAGGATATTAGCACAAAGTGCCAGTTTTTTGCCAATTTGACAAACTGGGCACAAGGAACCGGTCTATTGGGCAAACGTTCTAATCTTGATCTGTCGGCCCACCCCTAGACAATTCAACCCCCTTATGAGAAGGCTCCCCGCAACAGGAGACCTCTGATGACGACCACTCGTTTTGCCCCTTCGCCTACTGGCTATATCCATGTCGGAAACCTTCGCACGGCGTTGTTTAACTACCTGATCACTCGCAAAGCTGGTGGTACTTTCATCTTGCGCATCGACGACACTGATCCCGAGCGCAGCAAGGAGGAATACGTTGATGGGATCAAACAGGACTTAACTTGGCTGGGTATCGAGTGGGACAAGGTTGAACGTCAGTCAGAGCGCTTGGAGCGTTACGTGGATGCGGCTGACAAGCTGCGTGAAATGGGCCGGTTTTATGAGTGTTTTGAGACCCCGACCGAATTGGACCTGAAGCGCAAAAAGCAGCTGAATATGGGCAAACCTCCGGTCTATGACCGTGGCATGCTGGCATTGTCGGAAGATGAAAAAGCCAAGCTGCGGGCTGAGCGTGGCAATGGGCATTGGCGCTTTAAGCTCGATCAAGAGCGGATCGAGTGGAACGATGGCATTCTTGGGGACATCTCGATTGATGCAGCCTCGGTTTCTGATCCAGTGCTGATCCGTGGTGATGGGCAGTTTCTTTATACGCTGGCGTCTGTGGTGGATGACACCGATATGGGTGTGAGCAACGTTGTACGTGGGTCGGACCACGTGACCAATACGGCGACGCAGATCCAGATGATCCGTGCGCTTGGTTTTGAACCACCTGCGTTTGCACACCATTCGCTGCTAACCGGGCCTCAGGGCGAGGCGCTGTCCAAGCGTCTTGGCACTCTGGCACTGCGTGATCTGCGCGAAGCTGGTGTGCAGCCGATGGCATTGTTGAGCCATATGGCGCGACTTGGGTCGTCTGATCCGTTTGAAATGCGCAGTTCGATGGATGAGTTGGTTGAAGGCTTTGACGTGACGCGCTTTGGTTCGGCACCTACGAAGTTCGACGTTGAGGATCTCTACCCGCTGACGGCGCGGTATTTGAATGGTCTTGAGTTGTCGTCTGTTGAGGACACGATTGCTGAAATCGGCGTGCCCGCGGATATGGCGGAAAGCTTTTGGAGCGTGACTCGGGAAAACATCACGACGCTCAAAGATTTGGCTGGATGGTGGGAGTTGTTCCGCGATGGAGCCGAACCGCTGATCGACGATGAGGATCGTGAGTTCATAGCGCAAGCCGTCGCGATGCTACCAGAGGGGCCTTACACCAAGGAAACTTGGAAGGCTTGGACCTCGGACGTGAAAGAGGCGACGGGCCGCAAGGGCAAAGGTCTGTTCATGCCGCTTCGCAAAGCTTTGACTGGGCAGGAACGCGGGCCAGAAATGTCGGACGTGATGCCGCTGTTGCAGGTCATTCGCGCTATGGGATAAGGATTTCGCCCGCTTCGCGGTCGATCAAGGGGGCGCTGCCCCCTCTTGTCCCGATGGGCCAATTCACCCCCGGGAATACTTTTGGACAGAAAAATTGGAAGCGGCTCTGCCCCGCGCGGGTGTTGCCCGGCGAGGTGTGCTGTGTTTCGTGGTTAAAGTGGCGGGCCCGCCGATGGTTGGGGTTTCTGCCAATATCCCGGTTTTCACCGGTCACCTGTCGATATCTATGGTGGTTGGTTGACCTTCGGCATCCCTGCTTTCGCTAGCTTGTCAGTCGTTGAAACCAGGTTTGTGCATGCGAGAAATGTTTTGGGCCAGTTTTGTTAACAAGCTCTTGGGGGTGCGTACGGTTATGGGGCGATGACGTAGCAATTAAGGCGCTGCATATGGTCTTCTAGCAAGTTGTTTTCGCGTCGGGTCAGGATTTTAGTGCGCGGATAGATCGGGTTTTGAGTGTCGTCGAGGATGGGGGCGTCCCAGCCACTTGTGGTGTCAAAAAAAGCTTTGACGCCATCTTCTCCAAATTCGTTCAGGTAGCCTTGGACGACGGTGCCAAGATAGCTGAGAAGGATCGGGTGATCCTTGGTTGGGGCATGGTGTTCGCCCTCGGCGATTGCATAGATCGAGACCTCGTGCGGGAGATCGTAGCTATGGTCGACGTGGCTAGAGGCTGGGACGCGATCATAGGCGTATTCGCGTTCGTCCAGTGCCAGCCAGTCGCCGTTAGGGACCTCGGCCATCAAGCCTTCTATGCGGCTGTCGGGGCAGGGGACCGCGGTTAGAAAGGCGACTTGGCGGTGTCTCGTGTAGCGCCACGCGCGACGCCAGCCGACGGCGGATGCGTGGTGGGCGTTGGCATAGTCATGCGTAGCACGATTGACGAGGCTACCGTAGCCAAAGAAAAACGGGGTCATTGGCGGGTCCTGAGAGTTCGAGAAGGGCTGATGTTTCGACTTCGCAGTCTCGCAACCGATGGCCGCAGTGAAATTGCGAATAATTTCGATGCCGCGGCGTTGCCATCAAACGAAAGCAAGGCATTATCGAGACGGAAGGCAGGGGGTTTCATGCGGTTTTCCAAAATCATTCAGTCAATGACATATGGGCTGAGGCATTGGTGCGGCAAGGTTGCCGTGGCGGTTACTTTAGCTGCAACGCCTGTTCATGCCGCGCAGATCACTATCGTCGCGTTAGGCGACAGCCTGACTCATGGCTATGGACTGCCGCATTGGGAGGGTTTTGTCCCAGTGCTTGAGGAGTGGCTGCAAGATAAGAATATTAACGTAAAGATCAACAATGCTGGGGTCTCGGGTGATACGACGGCGGGCGGGTTGGAACGCGCAGAATGGGCGCTCTACGGCGAGGTGCACGGCGTGATATTGGCGTTGGGCGTTAACGATATGCTGCGCGGATTGCCGCCGGAATTAGTGCGCAGCAACCTCGGCCAGATTATTGAGATTGCGCAGGGGTATGACGTAGACGTTCTGCTGGTGGGCGTGAAGGCGACGAACAATTTCGGGCAGGGATATAAGGACGCGTTTGATTCCATTTATCCTTCGCTTGCAGAGGAATACGGGGTGGATTTCTATTCCGATTTCATAGGCGCGATTACGCGGGATCGATCATTGTCAGAGGTGCAGGACTATATGCAAGGTGACGGGTTGCATCCCAATGCACAAGGCGTGGAGATGATCGTTGATGAGATGGGGTTTCCGGTCATGGGGCTGATTGATCGGATGGATCATTGGTAGGGGTTTTAGTTTTGCAAAATCTTCCTATAAATTCCACAACCAATATATGAACAGGGGATCGCAATGGCGGACTTGAAGAAAATGACGTGTTTTGAGTGCGGTCAGGTAAATCGCGCTCCGGCGGATCGGATTGCAGGAGCCAAATGCGGGACGTGCGGGGCCAAGCTGGTTTCTACCAAGGCGATTGATGTGGATTTCGCAACGCTTCAAAAGGCGGCGCGCAACGATGAAGTGCCCCTTGTTGTGGATTTCTGGGCGCCGTGGTGCGGACCATGCAGGCAGATGGCACCGGAGTATTCCAAGGCGGCGCAAACCGTCAGTGGTGACGTGCGATTGGTGAAATTGAACACGGAAGAGTACCCAGCTGCGAGCCAGAAATACGGCATACGCGGCATTCCAACGATGATCGGCTTCAAAAAGGGCAAAGAAGTGAAGCGCCAAGCTGGGGCGATGCCGGGCAGTCAGATCGTTTCTTGGGTCAAAGGTGTTTGATCCACGTTCCTTTTATGAGAATCGTTCGCAACTAGCTTGACTTTTGCGAACGATTCGCAAATAGAGGGGTCACACATCCCTAAAAGGCTTTCGAAATGCGATTACTGATATCCCTTGTTGCTGCTGTTGCGCTTGCTGGTCCAGCCATGGCTGACAAAATGAAGGTTGTGACGACGTTTACAGTGCTTGCTGATATGGCCGCAAATGTAGCCGGTGATGCGGCCGAGGTGGTTTCGGTCACCAAGCCCGGTGCAGAAATCCACGGCTATCAACCGACCCCGCGCGATATTGTGCGTGCCTCGGATGCGGATTTGATCCTTTGGAATGGCATGAATCTTGAGCTGTGGTTTGAGCAGTTCCTAACCAATCTTAGGGATGTGCCGTCCGTGACTTTGACTGATGGCATCGTTCCGATCCCGATTTCTGAGGGTGCATATCTTGGCAAACCCAACCCGCATGCGTGGATGGGTCTTGAGAATGCGCTGATTTATGTTGCCAATATTGAGATCGCGCTTGTCACGCATGATCCTGACAACGCCGAGATATATCAGGCAAACGCGGCGGCTTACTCGGAGCTTCTTCGTGAAACTGTTGGTCCGCTTCAGGCGCGCATCGCGCAAATACCAGAATCTCAGCGTTGGTTGGTTAGTTGCGAAGGAGCGTTTAGCTATCTCGCACGCGATTTTGGCATGAAGGAACTGTTCCTCTGGCCGATGAATGCGGATCAGGTTGGAACGCCCAAGCAAGTTAAGAAGGTGATCGATACGGTGCGAGAGCACGACATCAAGGCGGTGTTCTGCGAAAGCACAGTCTCGGATCGTCCAGCTAAACAAGTGACCCGTGAGACGGATGCAGATTTTGAAGGCGTGCTTTATGTCGACTCTCTCAGCAAGGCCAACGGACCAGTTCCGACCTACGTAGACTTGCTTCGCGTAACGGCTTCGACACTGGCCGAGGGGCTTGAAAATGGTCTCAAATAACCAAGCAGCAGGCATCAAGGTTGAAGGGCTAACAGTATCCTATCGCAACGGTCACACGGCCTTGCGTGACGCGAGTTTTGAAATCCCTGCAGGGACCGTTACCGCTTTGGTGGGTGTGAACGGCGCCGGGAAATCCACGCTTTTTAAGGCGATCATGGGCTTTGTCCCTGCATCGCGCGGCAAGATTGCGTTGATGGGGCGGACCGTGAAAGAAGCCTTGCGCGAAAACATGGTTGCCTATGTTCCGCAGGCCGAGGAGGTCGATTGGACTTTCCCCGTATTGGTCGAGGACGTCGTGATGATGGGTCGTTATGGCCACATGGGTTTTCTACGCCGTCCTTCCGCTACTGATCATGCGGCAGTCGAGCAGGCGCTACAGCGCGTGAACATGCAAGACTTCCGCCAACGTCAGATCGGCGAATTGTCAGGCGGGCAGCGCAAGCGCGTTTTCCTTGCGCGCGCCTTGGCGCAGGATGGCAAAGTCATTTTGCTGGATGAACCCTTTACTGGCGTGGACGTAAAAACCGAGGATCAGATTATCAACCTTCTGCGCGAGTTGCGCGACGAAGGTCGAGTGATGTTAGTTTCAACTCACAATCTCGGGTCGGTACCCGAGTTTTGCGATCGGACCGTTTTGGTCAAAGGCACGGTGCTCGACTACGGACTGACCGAAACCACGTTCACACCGGAAAACCTGAAGAAGGCATTTGGTGGCGTACTGCGCCACTTCACCTTGGGTGGCGCAGACCTTCACGATGATGGGGATACAAGAACCGTCACCATCTTGACCGACGACGAGCGTCCGTTTGTGCAATACGGCGAAAAGACAAAGACCAAGGAAGCCGAGGAATGATCGCGCTTCTGCTCGAACCCTTCGCCTACAACTACATGACCAATGCGATGTGGGTTTCGGCATTGGTCGGCGGGGTTTGTGCATTTCTATCATCCTATCTGATGCTAAAGGGCTGGTCGCTGATCGGTGACGCGCTTTCGCATTCAGTGGTCCCGGGTGTGGCAGGGGCCTATTTGCTAGGTCTGCCATTCGCTTTGGGTGCATTCTTTGCAGGTGGTCTCGCGGCTGGTGCGATGCTGTTTTTGTCCGAGAGGGCAGGGCTGAAGATCGATGTGATCATCGGGCTGATTTTCACTAGTTTCTTCGGGCTTGGGCTGTTCATGGTTTCGGTCAATCCGATGGCGGTCAGTATCCAGACGATCACTATGGGCAATATTCTCGCGATCTCGCCCGAGGACACGTTGCAATTGGCGATCATCGGATTTGTGTCCTTGGCAGTGTTGGTGGCCAAGTGGAAAGACTTGATGGTGACGTTCTTTGACGAAAACCATGCGCGCAGCATAGGGTTGAGGCCAGAGGTTCTGAAGGTGGTGTTTTTCGCACTTCTATCAGCGTCAGTTGTTGCCGCCATGCAAACCGTCGGTGCGTTCCTAGTTATAGCTATGGTCGTGACACCCGGTGCGACGGCGTATCTGTTGTGTGACAGGTTCCCTAGATTGATTGTGACGTCGATCCTGATCGGAACGGTCACCAGTTTTCTTGGGGCCTATGCCAGTTATTTCCTCGATGGGGCGACCGGTGGGATCATCGTAGTTCTGCAAACGTTGATCTTTCTGACTGCGTTTCTGTTTGCCCCTAAACACGGTTTGTTCGCATCCAAACGCAAAGCGGCTAAGGCGTTGGAGGCTGAAATATGATCGACACGTTGTTGATGCCGTTCCAATTCGCCTTCATGCAGAACGCGTTTCTGATTGGGTTTATCGTTTCGATTCCTGCCGCACTGCTGTCAGGGTTTCTAGTGCTTAAAGGCTGGGCGCTGATGGGAGACGCTGTTAGCCACGCGGTACTGCCCGGTATCGTTCTGGCCTATATTGTCGGCTTTCCCTATCTGATCGGTGCGTTTGCAGCGGGTATGTTTTGCGCCGTTGCGACGGGGTACATCGCCGCGAATAGTCGGGTAAAGCAGGACACGGTGATGGGTGTGATCTTCTCGGGCATGTTTGGCATTGGGATCGTGATGTTCGTGTCGGTTGAGACTGACGTGCACCTTGATCACGTGCTGTTCGGGAATATGCTGGGTGTCGGTTCGGTTGATTTCTGGACCGCGACGGTTGTTGCTGTTCTCGTCGGGTTGGCTATCACATTAAAACGGCACGACCTACTGTTACACGCTTTCGATCCTGCCCAAGCGCAGGCCTCTGGTTTAAGGGTGAACTGGCTGCACTATGGTTTGCTGGGGGCGTTATCGTTGACTGTTGTGGCTCTGCTGTCCTCGGTCGGTTTGATCCTAGCCATTGGCTTACTGATCGCACCCGGTGCAATTGCCTTTCTCATCACGCGTCGGTTTGGCGCCATGTTGCTGGCCTCGGTCATTATCTGTGAGATCGCGATGATGGGCGGAACCTATCTCAGCTTCTTTCTCGACTCGGCACCAGCCCCAACGATTGTGTTGGTTCTGACAGCCATGTTCATCGTCGCCTTTGTGCGAAAGCTGATACTGAACCGCCGCATGTCTCAAATGGAGGCGTAAGGTTTAAGTTTTCGCTGGAAAACCCTTGCCCGCCGCCATATCACAGCTTGAAACCAGCAGGGATGGATGGCGCGATGTCCGATGATCTTTTCAACAGCTTCATGAACGGCCCCGATGAAAAGGGCCGGTTTGGCAAATTCGGTGGTCGGTTTGTGTCCGAAACCCTGATGCCGCTTATCCTTGATCTTGAGGCCGAGTACGAAAAAGCCAAAACGGATGATGCCTTTTGGGCTGAGATGAATGATCTCTGGACGCACTACGTTGGTCGTCCGTCGCCACTCTATTTTGCCGAACGTATGACCGAGACTTTGGGTGGCGCGAAGATCTACCTGAAACGGGACGAGCTGAACCACACGGGCGCACACAAGATCAACAACGTGCTCGGGCAGATCATTCTGGCGCGTCGTATGGGCAAAACCCGTATCATCGCTGAAACCGGCGCTGGCCAGCACGGTGTTGCGACGGCGACTGTCTGCGCCAAGTTTGGTCTGAAATGTGTGGTCTACATGGGTGCCCATGATGTGCAGCGTCAGGCTCCGAACGTTTTCCGCATGCGCCTGTTGGGGGCCGAGGTTGTGCCTGTGACGTCTGGTCGTGGTACATTGAAAGACGCGATGAACGACGCGTTACGCGATTGGGTGACCAATGTGCGCGACACGTTCTATTGCATCGGCACAGTCGCCGGACCGCACCCCTATCCAGCGATGGTGCGTGACTTCCAGTCGATCATCGGCAAGGAAGTTCGTCAGCAATTGCCCGAGTATGAAGGCGAAGGCGCTTTGCCTGACACCGTGATCGCCGCCATCGGTGGCGGTTCGAATGCGATGGGACTGTTCTACCCGTTCCTTGACGACAAGTCGGTAAACATCATAGGTGTCGAAGCCGGTGGCAAAGGCGTGAATGCAAAGATGGAGCATTGTGCCTCGCTGACGGGTGGTCGCCCTGGTGTGCTGCATGGCAACCGAACCTATCTGCTGCAAGACGATGATGGCCAGATCCTTGAGGGCTACTCGATTTCGGCGGGTCTCGATTATCCGGGTATTGGACCCGAGCATAGCTGGCTGAACGATACGGGCCGTGCGCAGTATGTCTCGATCACGGACAAAGAAGCACTTGAGGCATTCCAATTCTCCTGCTCGCAAGAGGGCATCATTCCGGCTTTGGAACCCTGTCACGCACTGGCGCATGTGATGAAGCTAGCGCCAACGCTGCCTAAGGATCACGTGTTGGTCATGAACATGTGCGGACGTGGTGACAAAGATGTTCAGACCGTCGCCCGCTATCTGGGATTCGATATGAGCGACACCGAAGGACGCCCAGCCGAGTAAGCACAAACACAATTATTTAGTTTGGACCCGTCAGAGAAATCTGGCGGGTCGTTTCGTTTGGGTCGCCTGTTTCCCCTTAAAATAAGCGAGATATGCGAAGTTTGGCTGCGTTAAACCAAAGTTTATGACTGTTTTACAATGGTTTATGCGAACCCAGATAAACCAAATCCCAATATCCTTTGCCGTCGATTGCGCGGTAAATCAGGGCATCGAACACTTCAAACCCTATCGAGGCCCATTATGAGAAACACGATTTTATCAACTACCGCCCTAGTGATGTTCACCAGCACCAGCACCAGCGCATTTGCATTGGACAATTTGGAAACCCCTACGATCGTCGCCGAGTTTTCGACCGCACAAAGAATTGAGATCAGCCGAGGTCTTTTCCGCACCCGCGTTGAAGTGGTGATCGACGGTAAGGTTATCGAGTTGGTCTACAACAACACCTCGTTTGAAGAGGTGTCGCGTGAAGAAACGCCGCTTAGCGAGGAAGAAATCGCTGAGCTGGAAGAAGAAGGCATTGAGATAGAAATCGAAGATGAGGATGAGGATGAAGACTTAGAGGATGAGTCCGAAGACGAGGATGATGCAGATCATGACGAACTCGATGAGGAAGAAGAGGACGACGACCTAGAAGACGACGAGGACGAGGAAGATCACGATTCTGAGGGCGATGATGATCTCGACGAAGACGAAGACGAAGACCACGATGCAGAAGACGATGACGATCTCGAAGAGGACGATGACGACGACGGTGATGAAGAAGGCGAAGATGATGACGACGATGACGGAGACGACGACTAACAGCGCCGTTTCCTCGATGGAATTTATCGAGTAGCTTAAGTATGTG
>ERZ1046876.2086-NODE-2086-length-12308-cov-4.044805_pt1 | contig 12308 bp, 9 predicted proteins | sample MGYA00383094_ERZ1046876 | MGnify/ENA primary metagenome ERZ1046876 (study PRJEB29581, sample SAMEA5548364) | metagenome | biome: marine; feature: coastal; material: water | depth 50 m | study: Short-term variability in the microbial, nano- and picoplankton... | reverse complement strand
TTCTGTGGAACTCTCTGACTCCTAAAGCCAGCAATCCATCACCGGCGCTAGCGGACGTCTTAGCCGCGTCATTTGGGTCGACAGAGGCGTTAGTCGCCGGGTTGATTCAGGCAGGAACCACACAATTCGGCTCTGGCTGGGCGTGGCTGGTCAACGACGGCTCATCTCTACAAATAACGACAACAGGCAACGCAGAACTCCCCAACCTCTCAAATTGCCAACCGCTACTGACCATTGACCTCTGGGAACACGCCTATTACCTGGACTATCAGAATCGCCGGCCCGAATACCTAGAGGCCGTTTTGCACAACCTCATCAACTGGCAACAAGCCGAAGACCTACTTCTTCCTAAACCCATAAAAACAACGAGGAGCTGACATGGAACTTCATGAAGTGACCCAAGAACTATTCGGACCGCTCACTCTCCTAGCGGGTGACTGGGAAGGTTCCAGCGGAACAGATTTCTCGTTTCATCACGACGAACAAGGAACTGGTTCCACCCCATATTTCGAAACAGTCCAATTGAAGCCATTCGGTCCAGTCGACAACGGTAGCCAACACCTATATGGCCTCGATTATCGGATGGCTGCTTGGCGAATGACGGAGCTCAACGACGACCCATTCCACACTGAAGTGGGTTACTGGCTCTATGACCCCGCAGACCAAATTCTCAGCCGCTGTTTCATGGTTCCACGCGGATCGGTATTAATTGCCTCAGGCCGAGTCGCACCAGCCGCTACTGAATTTTTGCTTACTGCTCAACGGGGCTCAGTGACCAACGGCATTCTCAGTAATTCCTACCTCGACGAGCACGCTCGCACCGACACCTATGAAATAAGGATTTCAGTGGCCCCGGACACGTGGAACTACGAGTCAACGACCATTCTCACCATGTCCAATTTGGACGCACCACTTCGGCACACAGACCGCAATTCGCTTACACGAACGAAAGGACAACAATGAACGCTGGAACCCCAAGCGCGCTCACGGCGTACCTCAACGACATCGGTGAACACAAGTTGTTAAACAAAGCCGAGGAAGTTGAATTATCCGAACAAATCCGGGCTGGGCAACAGGCCACAACAAAAATGCAGACTGGCGACTATCGAGACCTCCAAGAGTTGCGTCGACTCGAACGAGTAGTCAAAAAAGCTAAGCACGCAAAAGAGCGCTTCATCCTCGGCAATCTGCGCCTTGTGGTTAGTGTCGCCAAGAAATACCCAGTGACCGGCTCACTCGAACTAGAGGACCTGGTTCAGGAAGGCAATATCGGACTTGAGCATGCTGTAGAAAAATTCGATGGTCGGAAGGGCTTCAAATTTTCGACCTATGGAACTTTCTGGATCCGCCAAGCGATAAATAGGCTCATTGATCAGCACAGCAATCTGATCAGGATTCCCGCAGACACCCATAGTGCTCTGAGAAGACAACTACGCGAAGCAGACGCCTCCGAGCCAGAACTTTCACTAGAAATGAACCGGGTTCACGCCCTCACGCGCGTGACTTCCTTAGATGGGCCCATCCTGGTGGGAGAAGAGAAAGAGCTCTACTCCTTTCTGGCTTCTGATCAAGAATCGCCTGAGGACTCGATATCGCACTGGCACAACAACGAACTCGTTGAGCAAGCCTTAGGAAAAATGACTCCGAAAGTTAGGCAGATGGTGAGTTACCGATTCGGCTTGGACGACGGAGTGGAGAGAACCTTCCGTGAAATCGGAGATCTCATCGGGATTTCGGCTGAAAGTGCCCGACGGGCAGTTGCGAAGACACTTAATAGACTGGCGAATGATCAGACCCTGAACCCCGTGGCATGACACCATTTACGAAATTTTTACCAGCAACCACGTGGTTGTGTAGTTGATGGCCGAAACATCAAACACAACGTCCCTAATGATTTTCACTAGAGACCTCAGAATCGACGATAACCCAGCACTATGCGCCGCTGCCGCCACTGAAAATCTCGTGTGTCTATTCGTAATCGACACTGAGATTTTTAGGTCTGGCACCGCGTCAAAACGCAGAGGCGTGTTTCTCAACCAATGTTTGACTGACTTATCTGAATCCCTTGAAGAACGAGGGGCGCACTTAGACATAGTCACGGGCAACTGGTCCCAAGAGGTCCGCCGTCGAATACGAGAATTGAATCCGAGAAGCGTCCATATCTCAGACGACTACAGCTCCTACGCTAAACATCGACTAAACAACCTCAGTTCTTGGTGCATTGACCATGGCGTGGCCTTCCACAGGCATCCAGGTGTGACGGCCGTACCTCCGGCCCAGATCACGCCAGGCGGCGGAGGTGAATACAAAGTTTTTACGCCATATTGGCGTTCTTGGCTTACCACCCCTAAGCGGTGTCTCTGTCCTCCACCAAACAAACTGCCTGGTAGCTCCGCGAAGCCTCAAACACCAAATCCAGTCCTAAGCGGTCCAGAGTCAACCATTTTGGTCGGCGGCGAAACCCACGCCCTGAAACACCTCGACCGCTGGCTCCAGAACGGCATCGCAAATTACGAAAAACAACGAGATATTCCAGCAGTTAGCGGCACGTCACTCTTGTCGCCCTACCTGCATTTCGGATGCGTCTCAGCTTTGAGGTTAATGCACCTTGCTGAAGCGGTCCCTGGAGCGGACGCCTTCCTAAGGCAGCTTGCGTGGCGAGATTTCTATACGCAGATTCTTGATGCCCGTCCAGACTCATCGCGCCATGACTATAGGGATCGTGGCGACCAGTGGAAATACAAGCCACAGGCTTTCGAATCATGGACCAACGGGATGACCGGCTTTCCTCTTGTAGACGCCGGCATGCGTCAACTACGAGCAGAAGGTCTAATGCACAATCGCGTCCGGATGGTTACGGCTTCTTTTCTAATTAAGGATCTCCACCAAGACTGGCGACTCGGTGCCGACTACTTCATGTCCCAACTGCTAGACGGCGACGTGGCTAGCAATTATCTCAATTGGCAATGGATAGCAGGCACTGGAACGGACAACAATCCACATCGAATTCTCAATCCAACGACTCAAGCAAAACGCTTCGATCCTAACGCTGAATACATCGGCAGGTGGGTGCCTGAACTGTCTCGTCTAACCCCATCTGATGCTATTAATCCACCGATTTCTGTACGCAGTCAAACTGGCTATCCGGCAACTATTGTTGACCACCAGCAAAGTATCGAAGCTTTCAAACGTCGCCGATTGGCCCACAGTAAAAACAAATCAAAGTGACCTTTCTTATTCAGACACTGAAGTGCTATCCATTGCAACAATGAATCTTGGTCCCCCAGACAAAACCTTCGACTTTTCGGTTGGACATTCAACTCCCAAAGCTAAATGGGCGCGTCGAGCCAAAACTGTCCCAGGCCTAATAATCATCTTCATCCTGACATGGTCACTATTGCCTGCACTAATTGTTGTGACATTCGTCCACGGCCTAACCGTGGACCGAACCTTCGCAACTATGCGACTGACAATCCTTGGTGCGTGGTGGCTTGCAATGGAATTTCTCGGACTGTGTACCGTGTTTTTATTCTGGCTAATTTTTGCCCCAACCAAGAAGCTGAGCAGCGCGCGGTCGCGCCGCTGGCACAGCCACCTCCAAAGGATCTGGTCACGAAGCCTTGCCTTCGGAGCGAAATACACAATCGGGTTGCATTGGGTTACTGAAGGAATTGATTGTGTGCATGAAAAGGGCCCACTGATCGTTTTGGCACGCCACGGAAGTCAAGGCGACGCTCTTCTGACAGGTGCGCTGTTGGCAATGGAAGGGCGCCGACTTCGATTCGTCCTTAAACGGCAACTCTTGTCGGATCCTTGCATCGATGTGTTCGGTCACCGAGTACCCAACTATTTCGTTGACAGGGATTCGTCGGACAACCGAGAGGAGCTTGAGAACATCGGCCTGCTGGCATCTGACCTCGATGACGATGAAGCCTTAATTATCTTTCCTGAGGGAACCAGATTTTCTCCTCAAAAACTCGCAAAGGCAGTTGCTACCTTGTCCCAGACAACGCCTTCACGCACAGCGTTTGCCAAACAGCTCCGATCTGTTCTGCCAGTACGCACGGCGGGGACACTCGCAGCCTTAGCAACATCAAAGGCAGACATTGTTATTTGCAACCACGTGGGCATTCAAGACATTTCTTCTCTTCGTCAACTCCGGGACGCCGTGCCACTCAAAACTACGCTGCGGTTCAAATTGTGGCGAACTGCTCGTTCCGAAATTTCATCACAGAATTGTGAAGACGAAATAGTCCTCTGGTTGGACAATCAATGGGCAGCTGTCGACGACTGGGTCACCAGCAACGCAGAAACAACTTCACCAAAGACGAAGGATTAGAAGCGGTGTCGTCTTCTTATATTCATCGTAAGAGGGGTCATCTGCCCATCGAAGGTCAGACTTTGCTTCCAACATTGGGACGCCTGAAATTCTCATCAAAAGAATCCAAACAAAAGCCGGGGAAATCATAGTGATTAGTTGCCAACCGTTTAGAGAAGGAAGTACTGCTATCGCCAGACCACTCCATAGAACAATTTCGCCAAAATAGTTAGGGTGCCTCGACCTACTCCACAATCCAGAGCTGATGAACGAGCTGCTACCAGCAAGTCGAAACTTTCTTTTTTGTTCGTCAGCAATCGCTTCAATGCTTATTCCGAAAAGCCAGGTGAGCAGGCCACCGATTTCGATAAGCCCAATTGGTTGAGCGACTCCATCACCAATGACAGTCATGACCGCACCGGCAGTCACAACTACCCATGTGCCCTGCAACGTCCAGGTCATTAAGAACCAGAAAAAGTTCCGTTTAATTGCCTCAAACCGTTGGTCGGATCCAGCAAGGTGGATACGGGCCGTCAAGAAGCACCCAAGCCTCACCGCCCACACAATCACTGCCGTAGCCAATAAGACATCCAACGGCCCGAGATGAGCCCTCGACAAAAACATCGATAACAGAACAACCATTACAAAAGTTGCCGAACCTGTTAAGTCAAAGAATCGCTCAGATTGAAATCGCCAAGCAAACATAAAAGCAATCCATTGCAAACCTACAGCGGCGATCGCGCCAAAGACGACAGGTGGCAAGGCAAACCCGTCCCACAGTCCAAATGAGCCTGCGGCAGCGACCCCTGCCACTAACAAGAGACCAAGGAAGGTACTCGTAATTGAAGTTTGCTTACTCACAAATTTCTCTCATTCAATCGTTAGTAATCGGTGTAGCTTCTGCGTGTTTCACGATTGCTTTTAGCATCCGTCGAAAGATCACTGCATGGGCTGGAACTAGGGCAAGCCAGTAGCACCGCCCCCATAACCCGCGTGGGACAAAAACCGCTTTTTGTTCGATAAGGCAGCCTGAGTCAACGCTCTCAATGCGCCACTCGAGCCAAGCGTGGCCCGGCACCTTCATTTCGGCCCTTAACCGCAATAAATTAGGTTGAACCTCAACTACTTCGAAAAAATCTAAGGGGTCACCGACTCTTAGTTCCGTTGGGTGGCGTCTTCCCCGTCGCAGCCCCACGCCGCCTAGGAGCTGGTCCACGAAACCTCTCAAGGCCCACAGCCAGTTGAAGACTAACCAGCCCGTGTCGCCTCCGAGACTTTGAACAACTTTCATCGCTGACCCTTGGTCACGCGCGCAGTGCTCTTGTCGCTGATCAATGAAGATCCGCCCTCCCGCCCAAGATGGATCACTAGGGTCTGGAGCAGCAGCTCCGAATTCATCGTTTCTGCGTCGGTCGTTGCTCCAACGAGTAGGCAACTCTTGCCCCCGTACTTTGGACATCGCGTATCCGATTGATTCCTCAAGGCTTTGGTTCACAGTGCTTCTTGCGCAGCCATCACCTTGGTCGGCAACAACGACATCGCTGGTGAGTGAATCAATTAAGGGGCGAGCGAGTTGGATCGGTAGTGGGCTCACCAAATTCACCCAGTGCGAGGAGAGCCTTGGCGTCAAAACCGGGACTGGGACAATGAGGCGACGGCGAAGCCCCGCTACACGAGCGTATGAATGCATCATGTCTTGGTAAGTCACGACATCAGGTCCACCAACATCAATGGTGACGTCGTAGAACTCTGGACGATCTAAGACATGGACGAGATCTTCTAGCACGTCGGTAATTGCTACAGGCTGGCATAACGTCTGCGACACCCATTTCGGGACCACCATGAAAGGGAGCACCTCAACCAGAGATCGGAGCATTTCGAACGAGGCGCTGCCCGACCCTATGATTACCGCTGCTCGTAATTCGGTTACGGGTGTTTTCCCTGAAGCCAACAGACGACCAACCCGGTGACGACTTGACAGATGGTCAGACTCATTGACGCCATCATGCCCTAGGCCTCCCAAATAGATAATTTGGCGGAGGCCTTCATCTTCTGCCGCATGCGAAAACTGAGCTGCCATCGATGATTCAACCTGGGCGAAATCGTCTGATGAAGACATGGAGTGCAACAAGTAGTAGGCAGCGCCCGCACCTGTTAGAGCTCTAGAAACCTCATCGGGTTGGGATAAGTCAGCCTCGACAATCTCAACTTGATCTTTCCACCATCGATCCGACAATTCTTCGGGTCGGCGAGCGACGCATCGAACAACATGCCCCGCCGCCAACAACTGCGGCACCAACCTTCCTCCTACGTAGCCAGTCGCGCCTGTGACGACCACCGGTAAGTTCTCAAGCGTCATTAAGTTGTTCCAGTTGATCCAGCATTGAAGGGAAACCGTTGAGCGACAAGACGTTGTCAGGTAAGTCTGGCCAAACGCCTCCGACCATGATTGGGATATTAGGAAGAGCTCTATTTACATTGTCAACAACGTCCAAAATCACTGGTTGCGGCGTGGAGCTAACAGTGCTCAACACAATGGCGACAAGCTCATCAGTCGCAATAGCGGCCTGGACAAGAGAACCGATAGGGGTGTCAGCTCCGAGGTTAATTGGGCTGAAACCACGGGTGCGTATCAGTTCGGCGCAAATAGCGGCAGGCAATCCGTGGGCTTCGCGAGGTGGACAGGCGACAAGGACAGTTCCTCGCTTACGTCCGCGACGCTGGGGCAACCCCTGCATTCGCCCCAGCATGGACAAGACAATGGTTGATGCCCGATGTTCTTCGAAGATCTCCAGTCGGCCGCTAGCCCATTCTTCTCCGACTGAGCGAAGCGCTGGCACGACTACTTCACAGATGACATCTTCAACACTCACCCCCACGTCTAGGGCCCCTTGGATAATCGACCAAGACCCTTGCTGGTCCCCGGCAAGTATTGACTGCAGAAATAGGCCAGATTTTTTGCCCAACGCTCTGTTCCCTCTTCCCGAGGGCGCAGGTTTAACCTCGGAGAAATTCTCTAGATCAGTTAAAGATATTTCCCAACTTCCTCCGTTTTTTTGGGCCGCTAATTTGCCAGAACGAACGTATTTGTAGATGGTCATGTAGTGAAGACCGAGGCGTTCCGCAGCTTCGTTCAACGTAATCATCTTATTTTTCCCACTCATTGTTCTACCCCCTTGTAAACCCAACTCGAGCTCGTTTCTCGGTGTTCATCAATCTGCCCTGCATCACTTCTCTGCGGTTTGACAGGTCACGCCACGTCAGAACTTCGACTTCGTCTCTAATGCCAGCGGCCCTCCGAAAAGAGGACTCAGATACCTCCAAGTCTTGAACAGACAGGCCTAATTCAGCCGAAACTCGAAAACCGTGTTTGGTTAGGAAGCCAGCACTAATTGCTGAAAATTCACTTAACAAATCCATTTCGGGGTCCATTTTTTGAATGAAGGAAGCTAAATAGGCAAAGTTTTTGACGAAGAGCATCAGTTCCTTAGGAATACGCGCGCCGCTGGCAAGTAGTTCTTTCAGCAAGGTTTGGAATTCCGAAACGAACTGCTCTTCGGTGAGCTGGAGGGGGTCAAAGTCATCACGATCTAGCTGAAGCTTGCGGATTAACTCTTCGATGTCAGCATCAGGGGGAAATGCTCCCAAATCGCGTACTGCAGACACTTGGGTTCTTACATCTCCTGACATCAAACCGGTTACATACCGGAGGAAGGAAACGCGTCGCTCATGGTCGAGCCGCCCAACCATGCCGAAATCGACGAGGCCTATCACACCATCGTCGAGGACAAAAAGATTGCCTGCATGGAAATCCCCATGGAATATTCCATGCAGCGCAGCGCCTTCTATCAAACTATCAACCATGTTTCTAAAGACATCGCGTGCGTCTTTCTCACTTAACTGATCCGAGTCAAGTCGGGTTAAAGGAGTACCGGGGACGCGTGACATGACAATGACCCGCGCTGTCGTTTTATTTAGGTTGGGTTGTGGAACAACCCACCGACCGCGATTCCCTCCAACTAGTGACCTACGAATCTCAAAGAGATTGGCGACTTCGAGTCGAAAATCGAGCTCCTCGGAAATGGTTTCAGCAAATAGCTGCACTAATGCCGGCGGATTAGCCAGCGCTGCGACTGGAATCTTTCCAACTAGGCGGGGGGCCACCCAGGCCAAAACACGCAGGTCCCGAACAACTTTTTTCTGAATCGAAGGGCGTTGAATCTTGACGACGACTTCTGTGCCATCTGTAAGGACAGCATTGTGAACTTGAGCGATAGAGGCTGCAGCGAAGGGCTGTTTCTCGAACGATTCAAAAGAATCAGACAAGGGGCCTAGATCTTTGCGAAGAATGTGTCTTATCTTGCGCCATTTCGACGGCTTAGCTTGATCACGACAGCGCGAGCATTCGTCTATCAACGCTTGTGGAAAGACACCCTCAGCTGCCGATATGAGTTGCGCTAACTTCACATACGTCGGACCCAAACGTTCGGCAGCAATCCGTAGCCTCCGATACAAAGACTCGGTTCTCAATTGATCCGAAAGGCCTCGATCAAAGAGTTTCCAAGCCAGAAAAGCCCACCCAAATCGCAGAGTGGTGTGTGTCAACCGAATTGCTGGCGGAAGCGAGGGTGCGTTCACCAATCGTGGCACTCCAGCAACAATCTGCTGTCGAAAGGAGTGAGCGCCTTGAATCCATAAATTTTCCGCGTCGGAAGCGGATGATTCGACCAATGCCAGTGGCAGTCCTGCTTTGTTATCTCCCGAAGTTCTTACTTCACTTAGGTCGGTTGGCTCATCTCGAACCAGGAATTCCAGCTTGTCGGGTCCCCATATACCCATAGAAAGAGGCTTCCATGAAACTGGAGCTGCCAATTCGTAGGCAGGAACCGCATCTAAAAAGGAACTGAGGGCTTCCTGCAATTCTGCGCGAGCCAAAGCTGCTCCGAGGCAGTGGTGGGCTCCTAGCCCAAAAGCTAAGTGAGGAGCTCGGTCATTCCGGTCGAGATCAAATCGAAACCCATCGTCTGGTTGGCCTAGCCCCGCAGCGTGCAGTCCTAGCAGGACAGTGGTTCCAGAGGGAAAAAACATCCCGTCGACTACTAAATCTTCGCTGGCAACACGCGCTGTGGTCCGAACGGCGCCTATGTAACGTAAAGATTCTTCAACCGCAGATGGGACTAAAGATCTGTCATTTCTTAGCCGCTGGTACTGGTCTGGCTGCGTTGCTAGTACTGCAAGCAATGACCCCAGTTGATTTCGGGTCGTGTCAGTGCCAGCTAGGAGGATCGCCTCAATCATGGCAACCAACTCATCGACACTCAAACGGTCTTCTTCGTAGCTTGCTTGAACCAAATTGCTCACGAGATCGGCGTGGGGGCACCCTTTGCGTTCAGCAACCAACTCAGTCGCATATTTGTCAAGTTCACGTTGGGCTGAAGTTATTTGGTCTAACCGTTCCAGAACCGCTTCGGCGTCAGCATCCAAACCAGAAAAAATTATGTCGGCCCACCTGCCAAACTGCTCCGAATCCTCATCGTCAATACCTAGCAAGCGACAGATAACCGGTATCGGATACGGTCTGCAAAACTCGGCCACCAAGTCACCACCGCCCTGGCGAACTATTGGTTCTAGGAGTCGGTCTGCGTGGTGTCGCATGAACGGGCGCAAAGCTTCACTACTGGCAGGAGTGAAAGATGAACTGACAAGTCGTCGAAGACGCCGATGGTCGTCGCCTTCAACTGATAGCAGATTTGGACGCATCTCAATCTGGTCACCCGCCCCGGGCAACATGTCACGCGCTTTTTCAAAAAGGCTCTCGAAATTAAAATCGTTACTTAATTCCGTTTGGAGCGAGGTCACACCAGAGAGCACCGTGATCCACGAGGAATCTCGGAGAATTTCGCGAGTCTGGTCATACCCGACAACAAGTGGTCCGGCTGGAGTTTTGACCACCCAATGGCCGGTCGATTGAAGCTGTTCAGTAGCCACCATTAGTTCATCAAAATCGGATATCGCGAAATCGACAAAAGGGAGAGCACCCGGATCAGTCACGTTGATGATCTGTACAGTTTCTTGTTCGCTGCTCACCTAACTCACCTTCATTTAAAGGGATAGTTTAGCACTAAATAAATCACAAACCTCTCCGGTAAGTGTTCTATCGCTCTTCCATCGCTGTTTGGGCTGCCTGACGACCTGAAACCAAGGCCCCCTGAATAGACGGAGTAGTTCGATGGTCACCGGCTAACACAATATTTTGTGGACCATCCTGTTTCCGCCGAAAGGGGGTACCCGGCGCAAAGAGTGGCTGAGCACCGGCCACCACACCCGCTTTAAGTATTTGCCATGACTCGACTTGGCTCCCGAACATTTTCGTTAACTGCCGCTGAACTTGTGAGAGCGGTGCTTCACTTTCGGTCGTAGGACCTGCAACAACAATCAGTGCCGCATCTTTTGGCGCATACTCCGGCGCGACATTGCTCATAACTGCCAAATTGCGGCACGGACCTTCATCAGCAGGTAGGAGATGAATGGACTTACGGTCGTTAGGCGGTTCAGGCGCAGAAAAATACGCGTGCCATTGCGATCTGGAGGAGCCTTGTGGCACTCCCAGGAGGCGTGCCGCTGCTCCACCTTCTGTGGCGAGAATGACCTTTGGGGCCGAGATTTCGTCTCCGTTTGTCATGCGAATTCGCGTGCGATCAATATTTTCGACTTCGGTTCGAACGCGTATGGCATCACTGGGCAACTTCGATGCCATCTGCTGTGGAATAGCTTGCATGCCATCGGCGGGGACAGCTGCAGACCCCAACATCAAGCAACGCAAGATTAGACATGCGAGTCTCGCTGAACCTTCGAGGGAAGGCGTTAGCTGAATGCCGCTAAACAAAGGCTCCCAAAGCAACGCCACTGAGTGGCTAGAGAACCCCAGTTGTTCGAACATTTTTCCGGTTGCACAATCTTCGTCTTTGCTTATGAGACCATCATTTGATCGTAGAATTTTGATGGCGAACCGGAGTAGTCGAATCTTGTCTCCTGGGGTTAACACCCTTGTTCGCAAGGCGTTTACCGAGCCACTAAGCGAACTACGCGGCTCCGAGAGTTCTATAAACCTGGTCTTGTCCCACACGCTTGCACCACGAATAAAGGGACGAAGGTTCAGCTGAGAAAGGTCTAAGTGGCGCTCTAGTTCCGGATAGGCCGTCAACAAGACTTGGAATCCTCGATCAAGCACAAAGCCACTTTCGAAGTCTGTTCGTACTCGGCCGCCGACAGCGTCGCCGCGCTCGACCACCAATACTTCTTTGCCAGCGCGGTGCAGCGTCATGGCAGCGCTCAAGCCTGCCAAGCCTGCCCCGATGACTAAATATTCTGGTCCATGCGTGGCGAGGGCCGCTTTGCGCGATGCGTCTATCGAATTCATGACCTGGGACCATCTAGGTGGGTCTGCATGTAGTTCAGCGGGCCGATCATTTGTTTGTCAATTCAATTTGAAGATACCCAGAGGACCATCCGGTCCCACAGATGAACCCAAAGTGACCGCGCTGCACCATCAACATGGGATGGCTTTAACACCTTTGTCGAACCCGGCCGTTCTATCTTGTGGGCAAGCAATTCGGAACAGTCGTGAAGTGACTGAAACACAAGGAGAACACAACTGATGGAACAAAATACTTGGGTTCAGCTAATGAACAACCGCGGCAAAGACGCTCAAGCTGTCATCTTGCCGTACGTCTTTTCAGTACTCGGAACCTTCGTGTTCATTATTTGGGGCGGCGACGCGCTTGAAACCGGTGCAGTTCAATTAGCTGTTGCTGCGTGGGTCGTTTTGGGGTCATTGTGGACACTTTTATGGTTTGACGGAGTACTTGCCGACCTCTCCGCCGGAATGAAGGACATGGACAGCGAACTTGCCGGCAGCAATATGGGGCAGAACTTTGCGAAAGCTCCCTTCCCCATGTTTCGGGGGGTCAACGCTGTGGTGATTGTTGTG
>ERZ1046876.2085-NODE-2085-length-12308-cov-5.032482_pt1 | contig 12308 bp, 6 predicted proteins | sample MGYA00383094_ERZ1046876 | MGnify/ENA primary metagenome ERZ1046876 (study PRJEB29581, sample SAMEA5548364) | metagenome | biome: marine; feature: coastal; material: water | depth 50 m | study: Short-term variability in the microbial, nano- and picoplankton... | reverse complement strand
TTCAGATGTCACCTGGGAGGTTTCTTTCGAGAGTCCTTTAGAGCAACCACAAATAATACCCATGCCCGCTTATGTTAGTCAAATCACAGTATGGGCTGATGCTTCGGGAGAAGTAATGCGTACAAACGGTACTCACCGTTACAATGTTAGTGCAAATATAATCTCCAGTTATACTGCTGTTGCTCCTGAACATGATTACGATTGGACTACGAATTCTGCAAATAGTGTACCTTCTACATTATCTCCTTATGAACTAGAAACAGATAATAGGTTCAGCGATCCATTAGATGCTTATAATGTTGTTAAAACCACTACTGATACGGTTATAGCGAATGCAGGTGCTACTGATGCTCATTCAAAATTGCTGGCCATAAGGGCATACCTACGCGGAGAAGCAGGGACAGATTTCCAGAGGAATTACGATGGATCTAATCTACAACCAGGTGATGATATTGCTTATCACCTAATCGCTAATGCTCAAGAAGGAACCTGTTCGGAGTTCAATACCGCCTTCGTTACTATGTCTCGACTGGCTGGGATTCCTACTAGAGTAGTATCTGGCTACAAGGGCGGAACTTGGAATGGAGCTGGATATACGGTTTATACCGATGATTTTGCCTATTGGGCTGAGTCGCGAATTAGTCTTTCAGGTTCGACAGACATGGGATGGGTTCCCTATGAGGCCTGCCCAGATGCAGCTCAAATTGAGATATCTAATTTACAATGGTCACCTACTGAGTATGATAGAGATGGTAGTGCTGAAGTTGTTATTACTGGAAACTTAATTTATTCAGGTAATTCTTCTGGTGCTGAAGGTATTACACTAACAGGTTTCGTGATTGATCCAACCGAAGTTGACTTACTAACTCCATCGCAGGACCTCGGTAGAGTAAATCAGAATGTGTCTATCGTCGACGGAGAATTTAGAATTAATGGAACTATTAAGGAGGTAGGTCTGCCTGGATTTAACAATATTGTGATTTATCATCGTCAAACTGGATATGTTGCTTCGGGAAGTATAACTCTTGATCCTTTCATGAATATTACAGATGACTCCTTATTGATCCATGAATCACCTGCGGTAATTAATTCCCCAATACTAGGTGCTGGAGCAAATACTACTATCACTGGAACCCTATTACTCGAAGAACCTATCCAAATGGGTGCGGGAGGAATCGGTGATATCCAAGTTAAATTGGTATTCACATCTTCAGTTAATGGAACTAATACTTGGTTTGGAGATGTTGCTGAAAATGGGCAATGGTCGATAGAAGTTCAATTAGACGCAAACGAGAATCAAGCAATTATCGCTGGTCAACTCGTCTTTGATGGGTGGGTCGACACAAGTGAATCTGTAGGGTCACCGGCTAAACATTTACGTTCCAATACCGTCAACATCAATCTTGATGTAAGGCAGGCTCCAAAACTTACTGCAACAATTCAAGGCCCTGGTTCTGATAATGAAATATTCATACTTGGTGAAGATGTTTTCATCAATGGCACAGCCGAGAGTCAAGGTTCTACTCCCTCACCGATGAGTGGAGATTTGTTCTTTGGTATTAGAAAGAATGGTAGCGGCACTGATTTCGTTGAAATTTTCAACCGCACTGTTGCTGGTACAATCACTGAAGTGGTAACTTTACCAGTTGACTTAGCCGTTCCTGCTGGTGAAATTGAGTTAGCATTGATATTTTATCCAGATACGATAGATACTACTGACCAGTTATCTACCTCTGGAACTGATTGGTGGCTCAAGGGAATTATCTCTTTTGATATACAGGCTGAATCACAACAACGAGGTACACCATCTGTTATCATAATTAGAGTGACAGACCATATGGGAGTTACTACAAATGTCAATTTCTCTGGTAATTATGATTTTGACTTCAATAGTGCCTGGGTTAATACAACAGTAGCCCCTCAATCCTCTACATTACAGCCACAGTTCGATTTCTTAGCTAATTTACCCGCAAATGACTATCCATTTTCGGTCAGTTTCAATGGCTCAGATAATTTTACTACTTCATCTGCAGATTTCTTAGTTCGCATAAAAGCGGAAATAGATTTCAATTTCGTTATTGGTCAGGATTGGACGCATTCTGGAAATAGTACTTGGGTGACAGGGAGCATTTCTGATCAGTTATTGGGGACACCAGTTGTTAATAATCAGACTGAATTAACTCTTTCAATAAACAATGCAGCAGGTGATCCTGTTGAGGTTGGATATGAATTTGATGCCCTTGATTTGGCAACTGGTGAATTTAATATTTCAATAGATGCGCCTATGGGTTTTTCATCTGGTGTATACGAAGTTGAAGTTAGAGCAGACTTTGCTGTTCATTCAGGTGGAGTTGGAACTGAGTATTACCTTTGGGTGCCTGCAGATCCATTTAATCCAGTTCCCCCTTCATTTGAGATGGGTATAGAAACCGAATATAAGGTCCAAGCTGAAGAGAATCGAATTATTTTGGTTATGGACGAGCCGCAGGAGTTGGTCGCTCTTGTTACGGATGCTATAGGAGATGAAACAATAAGCGGAGCAAATGTTGAATTTATCTTTGATTGGGGTGGAACCAATAATACAATTGGCACAGCCTCTAGCGATGGGTCCGGAAATGCGAGTCTATCTTGGACTCCAACAGGTATAGTTCCTGGATATTATACACTTAGAATGAAAATTGATGATGACGCACCTGTAGTAGGTCTACCAAATGGAGCGACTCAGCGCCTTGGTAATTTCACTGATGTAAATGTGACTATACAAGTAAATTCAAATATTCGTATTGACATTCTTGATTCTAATATAATCGCTGATACAAATTTCATACTTGAGGGACAGGTGACCGATCTTGCTGGTGCTGATTTGGTAGACCCGGTTCTCGTCGAAGTATTCTGGCTAGGAAATCCAGATGAAAAACTGATATCTAATGTTCAAACCTTATCCAATGGGACTTTCAATCTAAGTGTGCCGACTGATACGTCTGGTAATGGAACAGAACGTGGTTCTCAAACCGTAGTAATATCTGTAATCGAAAACTCTTCTGAGTTTTATCTGACTTCAACAGCTAATCAGGTAGTAAATGTCATGGGTGTGACGGAGTTTGGTATATTGATACCTTTCAATCAATTAACTATCACAAGAGGCAATGATTTGGATTTATCTAGTAGATTGGTTGAATCCTCTAATCTCGATGATCCTCTCTCTGGACTAGATGTTTCGGTAATGTTCGATCAAACTCCAATAGGGTTTGAAACTACTAATGCGGGAGGTTGGGCGAATTTCACGCATAATATTCCACTATCGCAAAACCTCGGTCCTATTGTTATCACTTTCTCTTATGCTGGTTCAAGTGATCTCTTGCCCACTGAGGCTAATATGACGAACATACGTATTCGCTCAATTACAGTTCTAGTAATAGACCCTGTGACGGAAAATCCAGTAGCGGGCGAGATGTTCAATGTAACCGGTACAATCAGTAGCGATAATGGCTCTAATCTTACAACAGTTGGCGGTAACGCGTTAAGTTCTAATCTCGTTTTCAGTATTGATGGTTCTATTGGTGATGGGTTTAGTTTCAGTAATGGTTCCATACAAGAGGATGGGACATGGCGTGGTGAAATTACATTGAATTCAGACTTTGCACGAGGAACTCATACCATCAATGCGACATTTATCGCAGGCTCATCCAATCACTACAATAGTAGTTCAGACGAAGTGAGTTTCGATAGTAGAGGATTCAGTACCATGGCCTATACCTCTCCATCACTAGATGGACTAGGCAATCCATCACTGGTTCATCGTACGAACCGCGGTGATAATTTGACTGTCAAAATCCAACTCAATGACAATTTGGGCGGTGCGATAAATAATGGAGAAATAACGGTTGCATTAGACGGAACAACAGTATCTGATAGTAATTTAACATTAAGTGATGGAAGTGCTGTGATGATAATTAAAGTTCCAGATGATATGAATCCAGGTATTGCAACTTTGACTGCAACTTACGATGGAGAAGGGGGCGTCAATGGCCTTTTAGGTTCGATGCAAAAAATCACTTTCATTGTTCTAGCCCAAACCATGATTACCATTACTGATGGTCCTGATTTAGTACAAGCAGGAACTGAATTCACTATTACTGGAAATTTGACTGATGACCTCAACAATTCTCTATTCATAGACGGGGTTGAAGCAGGTGGTGTAGTTCATCTTTGGGTCGACGGTGTAGATGTTGCTTCGGTTTATAGTGACAGCTTGCAAGGTAATTTCAGTGTCTCACATACTATGCCATTGGATTCTAGCATAGGCGGTCACACTATTGAACTAAGATTCACTGGAGGTAAAGAGTTTGTAGATCCTATTGGTGTTGGTGATAATTCCAACCCTGAATATTATCTACCAAGTTCTGTAACATTAGGCTTCAATGTCAGTGTTCCAACGTCTGTAACCCTATATGGTTCAGGAAGTGAAGTTAATCGAGATAGTGCTTTGACCATATCTGGGAAACTAGTTGACATTGTTGATAACCCACTGCCAAGCCAACAGATAGATGTCTATGTTGAAGGAGAATTTAGAACCAGCACTCAAACTGATGGGAATGGTGATTTCACTGCGGTATATGTCGTCGATAATGATGCTGAATTAGGTGCTAATGAAGTAGTGGTTATGTTCAATGCTTCTGGTTTCTATCTCAATTCATCTGCTAATGGGACTTGGTATATTTTCTCACCGATAGTTGTCAATGTCAGTATCGGAGAGCGCCTATCAGTAGGTGAACCTACCAATGTTACAGGTAGCGTCATGGATAATAATCTTGAAGGAGTTGCTGACTTGGATGTCACATTAATCGTTGAAGGTATTATCATCGGCAATGTAACTACTTCTGGAGATGGTACTTTTGAACTTCTATGGACTGTTGACGACCGCTTTGGTGATGGTGCCAACAAACTCTCAGCAATAGTTTCCGCTCAGGGTTGGTATAGGGCTGGTCAGGCTAATACTACCTTTGACTTAGCTCACCGTTCACAAATCAATCTAGAGTTTGATTCTGGAACAGAGGCTAATCGCGGAGGTAGTTGGTTACTAAGTGGTCGGCTTTTCGATATTGATGACGCTAGCAAAGGCTTGATTGGAGAAACAGTATCTATCTATCTTGATGACCAGTTGGTGATGAATACAACTACCAACCTCAATGGAACTTGGAGTGCAGTGTTAATTGCTAATATGAACTTGAGTAGAGGAATACACATCATCAACGTTGATTTCGCAGGTAGCAGTGGACATTTGGCAACAAATGCAACTGGTTCAGTCAAAGTTTGGGCTAATGTTGAGATTCATGTTGATTCCATCAGTAGTATTGCAATACGTAGTGATTCTGTAGGTATGCCACTAGAAATCACAGGTAGAGTCATTGAAAAAGGTGGAGGCGAGGTCCAATTAGACTTTGTCAACCTCACACTTGGTAATGGAACTGGGTGTGTCGTTTCAGCAGCAGGGGCAAGATGTATCGATGAGGTTTCAATAACTTGGGAAGATGGTGTGTTTACAATGTTGGTCACAGTACCTTCATGGGTAGATCAAGGTATGACTTTCCTCGTTATAGAAAGCGATCAAATCAGTTCGGAGTTCTTCAAGAGTAATTCTAACTCGACCCCAGGTTTCTTTTTGCAAATCGATGCAGAAGTAATAATATTTGTTGAACCGATTATCGAAAATGAACAAGAGGTAGTAATGGGCTCAGTAACAATTCGTGCCAAGGATACGGGTCAAGGTGTGCAAGATATTTCTGTTGGCGTATTCCTTGATGAATTAACCAATAATTCTCGATTGGATGATATGGAAATAGTTACTGACGGCTCAGGTGTTGCTAAATTCAAGTTTAATGCAGAACCACCTTATGGCGATTACAGTACCTATGGTCCTCTTAACCTATCCTTCACTCTCAATGATGATAGAACAGGTTTCCCAATCTTCTCTAATTCGACATACAATGATTTCTCCACAGATTCACTAGCTGGCTATTCACCATCATACGTGTTTGAGGAGCCACCTACAGAAGTTCCATGGTGGGCATATTTAGTGGCTGTATTGGTAATAGGTGGAATTGTTGCTGCAGTTATTCTACGCAAGCGACAATCTGAGGAATTGAAAGAATTCGCAGATATCTTCAGTTATACTGCAGAATTGTTGGCAGCGGGAGATTCTGTCCGTGAATCGATTTTCAATTGTTATGAGAGTCTAGTGATTCTTTTGATGAACCGTGGATTCTTACGCAGGGATTTCGAAACTGTAAGAGAGTTCGAAATGGCTATTAGAAAAGCGATTCCAATTAGTGAAGAAGCCATCTCTTCTCTTGATAGTATGTTTGAGGAAGCACGTTATAGCCGTAATGAGATGAGTAATGAGCATAAATCTCAGGCACAGGAATCATTGACTACAGTTGTAAATGAAATAAATCAACTGGATATGATTCCGGCACGCTGATTAATAGCGAAGTTCTAATTTACCATCATTGATGGATGCCTTTGGATCTTGTGAATGCTCTGGTAAAGGCATAATTCGCTCAAATTCACTGCCTATTCGCAGTTTCAAACTACGTAGGCCATTCATTTCACCAATGGATAATTCAACCAAATCTAGGTCTGCGCCATGCAGGGGGATACTGAGCCCATCAGGGTGAAGCATCCCGTTCAATTCATCAACCATCCAGGCCAATCTTCGCATTGGGTGAATTTCTGCAAGATTTGCTTCTGGTAACTCACCAGCAGTTACTAGAAGCATGGTATGTCTGTCTCTTGCTTCATGTAAATGATCGGCTTGAATCGCAAATTCTGCATGCAAGATTTCAGGTCTAGAAGATAGCCCTTCACTCTGTTGTTCATAACTCAATTCGAGTTCTTGCCACTCAGCCATATACCGACTGCGGGGGTGACTCTCCTTCAACCTTTCAGATGTCTGGCAGAGGCAGGACCTTGGCAAAGAAGCGTCTAGCGATGCGTCCAGTAGACTGTGGATTAGAGGAATTATTGAAACGAATATCATCAGGAAAGCATCTTGTATAAGTCCGATCTTTGATTCTGCGGTCTAGGAGTAAAATGAGTGCTCGATCACCCATAGCCCTAATTGGGCGCCCCATCGCTTGTAGAATTGAATTAATTGCAGGCTGAGTCGAAGCATAACGCCAAGAGTTTTCACGGCCAAATCTAGTTTCCATGTATGTCTTAAGCGAGTTTTGGTATGCAGAAGGAGGTGGATTTGGGATTCCTATACAAGCTACTGCATCCAGTAAACCTCCATGATAATCTACACCTTCACTCAATCTTCCTCCGAATACACCTACTATCAATCTTCTTTGTTTTGTACCTTTCAATTCCCTTAATCGGATAACCAATTCATCGACATCTCTTTTGGTCCAATCTCTACTTTCAGTTACAGTTCTCGCACCGGTAAACCAAGTGCTGCCAATCATTTCCTCAATCATGTTATATGAAGGTGCAAAAACGGCAATATGACCTGTACTATTGTCCAGTAATTGCTGGATATGTTCTTGTATTGTTTTGGTATTTTCCGGACTGCGGGCTTTGTAGAGTGTTGTCACATCATCGGCGACAACTACTGGCCGTCGTTCTTTAGCGAACGGTGAAGCGTAAACTGCCATAGAGCATCTTGGGCCAGAAATACCTAGCAAATCAGCATACATCGAGGGTGGATTAAGTGTACCTGACATCAAAATGGAGCCGCGGCAACGATCAAAAACCGGTCCAGAAACAAGACCCGGGTCTAGTAATCTTAGTCGTATCCTTCCGTCACGTCCACCTCCATCAAAGACGATACTCAATGCTGTACTATCTGTAAACCTCATTAAGACCTCTAACATATGTGCTAGGCGATGAGTATCTTGTTCACTTGGGTCATCATCATCAACCGATTTAACTTGGTTATTTGCTAGATTAGAAATAAAAATCTCATTGCGCTTTTCTTTTTTGGGTTTACCACTTGGTAAATCTCCATCCAAGGTTGCTTGTGTCATAGTTGCTGCAACTGCATCAAAAGAGGTATCTAGAAGTTCAGTAATCTCACTTGGCTGAAGGGCCAACTCACTATCATCGCCCATTTTACTAACTAACTTATCGAAGAAACGACCAATTCTTTGACGCATGTCCTTGAGAACTTTTAGTGTCCAAGTTTTATTTTCAATTTCTTGTTGACTAGACATCCCATCTTTCTTCATTTCACCAATCATTTCTTCGACTTCAAATACAGAATTTCTGACGATTGTTGGAGTTAAACCTCTTTCGAGACCCATACGTACCCGGTCGGGAAGATTATGTGCTTCATCTACTATTAGAATCAGATTTTCTACTGCTAGTCCCATTGAAGGTAGAGATGCATTACGCACATCATCGATGAAGAGATGATTATAATCACAGATTACAACTTCTGCTGATGGAACACATGCACGTGCAGCCTTCCATGGGCAAACCTTGTGATTACGAGACATCATGATAGTTTCTTCTACATGTCTTGGCTTGGAAAGTATGAACGCACTAATCTCATCCTTGGCACTTTCAATCCTCGAATTAGTGAAACCACCTCCAACTCCTTCACATTCACAGGTTCCAGTGAACACATCAAGATTTTCGCACATGCTTGCGCGGCCTATCATATCAACCACTTTTATTGGCATTTCGCCGTTTTTTAAGCGCTTATTTATCATTTCAATAGTATCGACAACGATTCGATGCTGGGATTGTTTTCCAGTCATGAACATTATTGTGACATCACTAGCAGATGAACGGCTTGCAGCAAGTGCAGCCGCTAAGGCTGCTGCGGTTTTTCCGATTCCAGTTGGAGCTGCTGCTAGGTGAATTCCATCATCTAGCAATGAGGCTGTGGCTTGCTCGATCATCTCGATCTGGCCTGGTCTAGCCGTATCATGCGCCAGCCAAGCTGGCGAATTCTTGCCACTCACAAACGCACTGGTGTGGCGAGGCTCCTAAAGGATGTCCATCGGTTTACTTGAAACAGGTTCTTTAGAATATTATGTTTGATAGATAAAGTACATTTTTTTGACGATAAAATGTACGGTTAACACTGATGATTGTAGATTGCACCTGAATGTGGGGTTCAGGTGCGGGTTGTGGTTTCCACCGTCAACTGACAGGTGTGGAATATGAGTCTCCTCGGTCATCATCGGCCGAGGAGACAGTCGAATCGCTTTTTACAGCGATTCTAGCCCGTGTTCTTAATGCAGCGAGCCCGATTTGAGTGGGCGTTCTCAAATCAGCCCGAAGGGTGGATTTCACGAAATCATTGTTATCGTTAGTCCAACGCATCCCATCCCCTCCTTAGTTGTCTCACCCTGTTTCATTGCTTGAAATCAGCATCGCGAATTGTTTTTTGTCTAGCATCGTTAACACTTGCAGCCATTGCTTGACTGAGGACATCTTCTTCCTCAATCAAAGCCCTAACATGATTTTGTAAACCCTGTTGAGCAGCGTTTTGTGCAGTAATGCCCTGTGTTTCATAGAGTTGTCCTAGCCACAGTTTCATCCTGCGGCCAATTGTAACTTTGACCTGATCCATATCGGCTAGTAATGGTTGGTCCGTTAGATATTCTCGAATTGCAGCGCGTATTACGTCAGAACGACTTCTAGCACCATCGAGACCAATTCTAGAATCGAGTAAAGCTACCTCTTCATCCGTGATTCTCATCGATATTGCCGTGCTGGGTGCGTTCATGTTGCTGCCTCCGGTATTCAATAGGACATAGGAGACAGTATATCAATGTATCACAAACAATGACAATATGTATTACAGATAATTACAATAAGAAAATCATCTTATTGTAGCAATATTGGTATGAAATCCAGCGAACCATCGAAATCGCAATAGTTTTCGACACTAGCCGGATTGTGAAGTGACAACACTTAGAAGGGGTGTGAGGGTGGCCGAGACAATTCAAACCTTAGGTGAAATTATGAATCTTGTAGAGGAAGTTTTCGACTCAGTAAAGCGCAGAGACCCAGATCAACCAGAATTTCATCAAGCGGTGTGGGAAGTTCTCGAATCACTAGCCCCTGTTATAGAGGCTCACCCAGAATATGCTAATGCTGGAATCATCGAAAGAGTCGTTGAGCCTCAGCGTCTAATACAGTTCCGAGTACCTTGGACTGACGACGATGGTAATGTCCATGTTAACCGTGGATTCAGAATCCAATTCAACGGTGCAATTGGTCCTTACAAGGGTGGATTAAGATTCCATCCAAGTGTTAATGCTTCAATTCTCAAGTTCCTAGCATTTGAGCAAATTTTCAAAAATAGCCTAACTGGACTGCCAATGGGCGGCGGTAAGGGCGGTTCTGATTTTGACCCTAAAGGTAAATCTGATAATGAGGTCATGAGATTCTGCCAATCCTTCATGATGGAATTATGGCGTCACATCGGTAGTAACTGCGATGTGCCAGCCGGAGATATTGGAGTCGGTGGTCGTGAAATCGGTTTCCTGTTTGGAATGTATAAGAAACTGCAAAACGAGTTCGAAGGAGTTCTAACAGGCAAGGGTATGTCATATGGCGGTTCTTTAATTCGTCCTGAAGCAACCGGATATGGTTTGGTTTACTTCGCACGTGAGATGCTTGCAGCTCAAGGAAAGTCTATTGCAGGGGCTACTGTTTCTGTATCTGGTAGTGGAAATGTCGCACAATATGCAACTGAGAAGGTATTAGATTTAGGTGGTAAGGTCGTCACACTATCAGATTCTGGTGGCTTTATTTACGATGCAGATGGCATCGATAGAGAAAAATTAGCTTGGATATGTGACTTGAAGAATAATCGTCGAGGCCGTATCAGTGAATATGTGAAGCAATATCCTTCAGCAACTTATACCGTTGCTGACCGAGAATTAGATCACAATCCAATATGGGCTGTAAAGGTTGATGTTGCTCTACCGTGTGCAACTCAGAATGAAATAAATGCAGTAGATGCTGGTAATCTTGTAAACAATTCAGTCATCGCTGTAGCAGAAGGTGCAAACATGCCCTGCACTCCTGGCGCAGTAGAAGCCTTCCAGAAGGGCTCAGTTCTATTTGCTCCAGGTAAAGCGAGTAATGCTGGTGGAGTTGCAACCTCAGGTCTTGAGATGTCACAGAACTCCCTACGCCTTAATTGGACTAGGGAAGAGGTCGATGAGAAGTTAGACACCATTATGGTAAATATTCACAAGGCTGCTTATGATACAGCAAAGAAGTATGGTCGTGAAGGAGATTATGTCTTTGGTGCTAACGTTGCAGGCTTCCTGAAAATTGCAGATGCTATGCTTGCACAAGGTGTAGTCTGAACTCTCGGCTAAGTGATAGCATGAAAAAGCAGGTTGCCAACATCGCAGCCTATAGATTCATAGATTTGCCTGATAGGGATGAATTACGTCAACCATTACGTGATTTATGTAATTCTCTTTCAATGAAAGGGACTATATTACTTGCACATGAGGGGATAAATCTCTTTCTTTCAGCCTCTAAAGAATCTTGTGAGTTCTTTCTTTCTACCCTTGGCGAGGATGAGAGATTTGCAAATCTAGATGCAAAGTGGAGTTATTCAGACGAACAACCATTCACAAGAATGTTAGTTCGTTTGAAGAATGAGATTATCACAATACGTAAATCAGAAATAAAGCCACTATCATATACTGGTCCCGTCATTGAATCAAGCGAATTGAAATCATGGTATGAAGAAAATAAGGAATTTACTATAATAGATACACGGAATAGTTACGAAACAAAATTTGGTATGTTCAAGAATGCTGTAGATCTTGATATTCGTAAGTTTACTGAATTTGAGGAAGCGCTTTCGCAACTACCTGAAGAAAGTAAGGACAAACCGGTGGTCATGTATTGCACTGGCGGTGTTCGGTGTGAGAAGGCCAGCGTGGTAATGCTTGATGCAGGATGGAAGGAAGTCTACCAACTAAATGGTGGAATTCTTCGTTACATCGAACAGACCGATGGTGCATACTGGGATGGCGAGTGTTTTGTCTTTGATCGCAGGGTTTGCCTTGATTCTAATCTAGACGAGACCAAGGCAGAACTATGCTTTGCATGTCGCGAACCACTAACGCCTGAAGAACAAGAATCATCCGACTATGTTATCGGAGAATCTTGTTCCTATTGCATCTAATCATTCTTCGCGTCTTGACAGAATAACTGCTGCACCTAGTAGTGAAACTAGAGCAAGACTTGCAGGGAATCCTGGAAGACCGCTGGTGTCGCTTTCAACTGCTGAATCAAGAACTGTCTCTACACCCGTGAAGTGG
>ERZ1046876.2082-NODE-2082-length-12320-cov-9.789971_pt1 | contig 12320 bp, 13 predicted proteins | sample MGYA00383094_ERZ1046876 | MGnify/ENA primary metagenome ERZ1046876 (study PRJEB29581, sample SAMEA5548364) | metagenome | biome: marine; feature: coastal; material: water | depth 50 m | study: Short-term variability in the microbial, nano- and picoplankton... | reverse complement strand
CCGTCCATGTCGAACATGACCAGCCTTAGGGTTGGGTTCATTGAAGTGCCTCAAAGGGGTCTTGAGCTGCCAAATCTTCAGTCCAGCCAAGGGTATCCCATGACTTCGCCATATGCTCAGGAAGCGGCGCCGTGACGGTCAGTTCCTTACCGGTAAAGGGATGCTCAAAACTCATTGAACGCGCGTGGAGATGCAATTTGCGCGAAATATCTCCGCCCATTTGTGCGCCCCAACCATCCCCTAGGTTTTCCTGACCGGAGCCGCCGTATTTGCCATCGCCAATGATCGGATGGCCGATCTCAGCCATGTGTGCGCGAAGCTGATGCGTCCTGCCGGTGATCGGTTCCATCGCGACCCAAGCCGCGCGGCTGGCAACGCGGTAAAGCGTGGCGTAAAGCGTGTGCGCACGTTTTGCGCCATCAGTACGATCCACCTCGCGCGGGTGAACGCAGTGCATTTTCTCGCCCTCGCCGGATTTTCCATGACCAGCAGCCTTTAACAGCCCGTAGCGGATTTCACCTAGATACGGGGTCGGCACACCAGCGACCAGTGCCCAATAAATTTTGCGGGTTTGTCTATGCCTCATCGCGGCCGTCAGCTTTTGCGCTGCCTCGCGGGATCGGGCCAACAAAAGGACACCCGAGGTGTCCTTGTCCAGCCTGTGTACCAAGCGTGGTTTTTCCTCATAGCCAAAACAAAGTGCTTCGCTCATCCCGTCAATATGGCGCGTTTGTTTACTGCCGCCTTGGGTCGGCAAACCCGGGGTTTTATTCAGAGCGATGATGTGATCGTCTTTGTAGATCACCATAGACTGCATCAGCTTCGTGTCGGCGGCGTTTATGTTTAACTTTGGTCGTGTTTCGATTTGCCCAGGCTCGGGCAAAGGTGGAATACGAACCGATTGGCCTGTTTCAAGACGCGTCGAAGCTTTGACCCTACCGCCGTCAACGCGCAGTTCGCCTTTGCGGCACATCTTTTCTACACGTCCTTGCGAAACATGGGGGAATACGCGCTTTAGCCAACGATCCAATCGCTGATCACTATCACCCGGACCAATGGTTATGTTTTGAACACGGCTCATGCGCTGAGGCCCCTTGCGATTGCAATACCCGCGACCAACGCCGCAATTGAAAGAACGACCGAAGCCGTTATGTAAACGATGGCAAGCAATGTCTCGCCGCGCTCATATAGCGTGTAGGCATCCAATGAAAACGCCGAGAACGTGGTAAATCCACCTAGAAATCCAGTCATCAGCAATGGGGACATTCTAGCACTTTGCCCCAACACAACAAATGCCATGCCCATCACGAGCGATCCGATGATATTCACCGCCAGCGTTCCAAACGGAAATCCTGCCCCAACAAAACGCACGACTGCTTGGCCCGTTAAATAACGGGTTACGGCGCCAAACGCGCCTCCGAGAGCTACTGAAATCACTGGGGTCATCATGGGCGTTCTGTTTCAGTGTGGCTGGGTGTTGTCAAGGTAAGCTAGGGCAAAGGGGGCGCTGCCCCCTTTGGAACCCCCGAGGTATTTAAAGCAAGATAAAGCCAAATAGCCTCTTAGAAATGTGGCGTCATGTATTACGTTTAGCGCGTAGTTTAGCGAAATAGTCGACGCGTTTCTTCAACTCGCGTTCAAAGCCACGTTCAACCGGTTGATAAAGGACCGGATGCTTCATGCCATCAGGGAAGTAACTTTGCCCCGAAAAGCCGTCTTGTGCGTCGTGATCGTAGGCGTAGCCGTCTCCGTAGCCCTGATCCTTCATCATGGACGTTGGCGCATTGAGGATATGTTTGGGAGGCGGCTGCGATCCCGTCGTGCGCGCTGAGTTGCGTGCAGCTTTGTAAGCGACGTAGATGGCGTTCGATTTGGGCGCGAGGGCCAGATAGACGACAGCTTGGGCAAGCGCCAGTTCACCTTCGGGACTTCCGAGGCGTTCGTAGGTTTCCCATGCGTGCAGGCATTGTGTTTGGGCGTTTGGATCGGCAAGACCAATATCTTCAACCGCCATGCGGGTGATGCGACGGGCCAGAAAACGAGGATCCTCGCCGCCCTCAAGCATGCGGGCATACCAATAGAGCGCGGCATCTGGATCAGAGCCGCGCACCGATTTGTGAAGCGCCGAGATAAGGTTGTAATGCTCATCTCCCGATTTGTCGTATTTTGCGGCCCGGCGCATTAGGCGAGTAGTTAGCGCGTCAACGTCGAGTTTCTTATCGACCTTCCATGCGGCGACCTGTTCGATCAGGTTCAAAAGCGCCCTGCCGTCACCGTCAGCCATTTCCAGAAGCGCTTCTCGGGCCAGTCCGTCCAAAGGCAGCGTTCGCTCAAGCTCTTGCTCGGCGCGCTGTGCCATCAATTCAAGATGTGCGAGATCGAGGCGCTCAAGAACCAACACCTGTGATCGACTGAGAAGCGCGGCGTTGAGTTCAAACGAAGGGTTTTCGGTCGTGGCACCGACCAAAAGGATCGTCCCGTCCTCCATGTGAGGCAAAAATCCGTCTTGTTGCGCCTTATTAAAACGGTGGATTTCGTCGACGAAGAGCAAGGTCCCCCGCCCGTTTGCGCGCCGATGTTTGGCGGCCTCGAAAACTTTGCGAAGCTCGGGAACCCCGGTAAAAATCGCGCTGATCTGAACGAAATGCAGATCTGTTTCGTCTGCCAAAAGCCGCGCAATCGTGGTTTTGCCGACGCCTGGCGGCCCCCAGAATACCAATGACGATAGACTACCTGACGCAAGCATTACACCCAAGGGGGCCTCGGGACCGAGCACCTGTGTCTGGCCAATTACTTCTGCTAATTTTCGAGGCCGCAAACGGTCGGCCAAGGGGCGCGGTGCGTTGCTTCCTTCTGGAGTGGTGTCAAATAGGTCGGCCATGATCGAACCATAAACGCTTTCCGTCGGACCGAAAAGATCAGTCCATAAGTATAAGGCGTTTCGCTTTGGAGCGGTTTAGGACGTATTCTGCCAATCTACGAAGGCCGATGCCCGTGCGGATTTCGAATTCTTCGTAACGGAAGTTGCGGCTACGCACGCCCATTTTGGAAAAATCTGACTTCAAGCTTTCACGCATGGCTCTCGGGCCGCAGAAGGACACAACCAGACCCGTTGTTTTTACGCCGGTTTGGCCAAGGATAGTCTCAACATCAGCCCGACCTTGGGTCGATGAAATGTGAACGGTCAGCGACAAATTGGGCTTCACTTTGGCCAACACTTCAAGTTCATCGAGATGGGGTGCGTGAGCGCGGGATTTGACGCAATACACTAAGTCTACCTGGGCGTCGCTTTCTTTAAGGTCCTGTGCCCGAGCGAGGAGAGGGGTAATGCCAATACCAGCCGCGATCCACAATTGGGGTTTGTTCGGCCTATAACGCTCAAAATGTCCGAATGGGCCTTCGATGCGCGCATTCATTCCCACCGTGATTTTCTGATTCAAATCATCTGTATAGTCGCCAAGCGGTGCGATGCTCATCCTTATCCGTCCGTCCTCACGCGGGGCGCTTGAGATGGAAAACGGATGCGGCTCTTGGCCGGCAAAGCTGACGAATGCAAACTGGCCCGCGTTGTGGCGCAACGGTTTGCCGTTTGGCGCAAAAGAGACCGCGGTTGCTTTGCCTGAAGTTTCAATACTGGCGACTTTGTAAGCTTTCGCAGGTCGCATAGACGCGGGCACCAAGCGCCAAACAAACGCGAGAAGACCCACGACACAAAACGCTGACACGTATAATCCCAATGGATCACCATTCAGAAACGGCTTCAAAATGAACAGATGATGTAAAGACCCAGCAACAAAAAACCCGCCCATTACACGATGTGTCCATTTCCATAGATGGTAGGGAATAAACGTTGCGATAGTGATGACCACAAAAATGAGAAGCCCATAAAGGCTGAGCTCGCCAAGCGTTTCGGCAAGCTCTTCAAGCATGTTTTGCCGTCCCAGGCCCTTCATCTCGGCGTCTACGGTATCGTGGATCAATAGGAAAACCATCGAGGATATTCCGAGCCACTTGTGGAGAATATAACTGCGGTCCAACCCTCCAAAAGCCCATTCAACAAAAAACGCACGTGTCGCGATCAGTTGGACGATGCTCATGCAGATCAGTGCCTGAATGCCCATGTATTGGCTAAACAGCGCAATGGTATCGCGACCCTTGGCGATTTCCGGAAACCAAATGAATGGAAACACCATGGCTACGAGAATCAATAGGATACCGAAAATGCGCATGAAAAAGCCTGTTGTTTAAAGTTCTGTTTGCCGCCCCTTTTCCGGTGGATTACCGGAAGGAGTCAATCATCAGAGAGTTTATTTTGCGGGATTAAACTAGGGTTTATGGTCTTCTGGCTTTAAACGAAAAAGGCCCTGCCGAAATGGGCAGGGCCTAAATAATCATTCCGCTGAAGCGTGAGCGAATTACTCTTCGCTTGCAGCTTCTTCAGCAGCAACGCGCGCTTTGTCAGCTGCGCCTTTCGCGTCAACGTCGCGGTCGACCAGTTCGATGATCGCCATTGGGGCCATGTCACCATAACGGAAGCCAGCTTTCAGAACGCGAGTGTATCCACCATTGCGCTCTGCATAACGTGGGCCGAGAACTTCGAATAGTTTTGCAACGTCTTTGTCTTGCTTCAGCTGAGCTGCTGCTTGACGACGTGCGTGCAGATCGCCGCGTTTGCCGAGTGTGATCAGTCGTTCAATCGTGCGCTTAAGCTCTTTTGCTTTTGGCAGAGTTGTTTTGATCTGCTCGTGCTCGATCAATGAACCGGACATGTTCGAAAGCAGCGCTTTGCGGTGCTCGTGTGTGCGGTTTAGGCGGCGGTAACCTTTTGCGTGACGCATGTGTCTTACTCCTTAAGTGCCTTCTACAGGCTGTTTTGCTTTGTCTGGCCGGTGATGCGTGTCACCAACTCTCCTTGAGGCGTTTGCCTAGATTTTCCCCGCCAATTGCGGGCATTGGTTGGCGGGCGCGAACGCCCGCCGAATGTCTTAGAACTGGTCTTCGAATTTCTTGGCCAGATCTTCGATGTTGTCCGGTGGCCAATCTTCGACGTCCATACCAAGGTGCAGACCCATGCCCGAGAGAACTTCTTTGATCTCGTTGAGGGATTTGCGGCCGAAGTTTGGAGTGCGAAGCATTTCGGCTTCGGTTTTCTGGATCAGATCGCCGATGTAAACGATGTTGTCGTTCTTCAGGCAGTTTGCTGAACGAACAGACAATTCCAGCTCGTCCACTTTCTTCAGCAGAAGTGGGTTGAACTCGAGACCATCGTCTTCGTCCTGACGGCCAGCAGCTTCAGGCTCGTCGAAGTTGACGAAGATGCCCAGCTGGTCCTGAAGAATTCGCGCTGCGAAAGCAACGGCATCATCAGGAGTGATCGAACCGTCGGTTTCGACCTTCATAGTCAGCTTGTCATAATCCAGAACCTGACCTTCACGGGTCGGTTGAACGTCATACGAAACTTTGCGAACCGGCGAATAGATAGCGTCGATTGGAATTAGACCAATCGGAGCATCTTCTGGGCGGTTCTTGTCAGCCGCTACATAGCCTTTGCCTGTGTTAACAGTCAGCTCCATGTAAAGGTCCGCGCCGTCGTCGAGGTGACAAATCACATGCTCGCGGTTCAGGATCTCAATGCCAGCGCTTTCAGCGATGTCACCAGCCGTTACGATACCAGGGCCTTTGGCCGAGATCGAAACGCGCTTTGGTCCTTCGACTTCCATGCGAACTGCAACGCCTTTGAGGTTCAGGATGATGTCGGTGACATCTTCGCGAACACCGTCAACTGACGAAAACTCGTGCAGTACGTTGTCAATCTGAACGCTGGTGATAGCTGCGCCTTGAAGCGAGCTCATCAGTACACGACGCAGGGCGTTGCCCATAGTCAGACCAAAGCCGCGCTCAAGCGGTTCAGCGATGATGGTTGCCTGACGCGACGGGTCGTGGCCCGGTTTAACGTCAAGCTGGGTTGGCTTGATCAATTCTGCCCAATTTTTGTGGATCATACGTCCCTCCATACTTGTCTTTGTCCCATGTCCAAAGGCCAAAGACGCCCGAGGTTAAAATGACGGATTGGGGCCGCGTGCTAGGCACGACCCCAAAAAACCAATTCGGATTATACGCGGCGACGCTTTGGTGGGCGGCAGCCGTTGTGTGCCATAGGCGTCACGTCGCGGATTGATGTGATGTTGAAACCAACAGCAGCCAATGCGCGGAGTGCCGATTCACGTCCCGAACCTGGACCTTGCACTTCAACCTCAAGGGTCTTCATGCCGTGGTCTTGTGCTTTTTTGCCTGCATCTTCAGCAGCCATCTGAGCAGCATAAGGTGTCGATTTACGCGAACCTTTGAAACCCATTGTACCAGCAGACGACCATGCGATGGCGTTGCCCTGTACATCAGAGATCAAGATTTTTGTGTTGTTGAAGGTCGAGTTAACATGCGCAACGCCAGTTGCGATGTTCTTTGAGACCTTTTTCTTGCCTGTACGGCGAGTATCACGTGCCATTTCTCAAGCCCTCCCTATTTCTTCTTACCAGCAATGGCGCGTGCAGGGCCCTTGCGAGTACGAGCATTGGTGCTGGTCCGCTGACCACGCACAGGAAGACCGCGACGGTGGCGAAGACCACGGTAGCAACCAAGATCCATAAGACGCTTGATGTTCATTTGAGTTTCACGGCGCAGGTCACCTTCTACGGTATAAGTCGCGTCGATATGCTCACGTATTGCGAGAACTTCTGCATCGCTCAGCTCGTTTACACGGCGGGATACGTCGATTTTCAGTGATTCACAGATCTCTTCAGCCGATGTTTGGCCAATGCCTGTGATATAAGTCAGGGCGATCGGGACCCGCTTATGGGTCGGGATGTTTACGCCGGAAATACGTGCCACGTATATCTTTCCTTTTCGTTGCGGTTCCGTAGTACCAGAACCTTTTTTCACAACGGAGGCCCGGGGCAAAACGCCAACGGGCCACAGCTGTTCGAGGTAATCGCATCATCATCGGGGGCGACCCGACTCAAAATGCCGATTCTTGAATGAATGGTCTCGCTAAGGGGTATTTACGTACCCGTCAAGACCCTTCGCTTACTTATCAAGTATTACCGCCATAGCAGTCTTGATGGCTGTCATCTCACCCAATCCATTAACGGAGCTAAGGTTGCCTTTAGCGTAGTAATATCCGATCAGCGGAGACGTCTGTTTGTAATAGGCCATGAGCCGTGTTTTGAGACTGTCTTCGTTGTCGTCTGCACGGCGTGTAAACTCGGCGTTTTCACCGCAGGATGTGCATTTGCCGTCGGCCGGAGTTGGCTTGGTGTTGTCGTTGTAAACCTCACCACAATTGCTGCAGGTCGAGCGGGCCGTGATGCGGGCAACCAACGCTTCGTCGTCAACTTGCATTTCGATCACGGAATCCAGAGTCTCGCCGCAGTCGTTTAGCAATTCTCCAAGAGCATCGGCCTGCGCGAGCGTGCGTGGGAAGCCGTCGAAGATGAAGCCCCCGCCCTTTTCGCCTTCGAGCTTTTCGCGGATCAGACCGATCACAATCGCGTCCGTGACCAACTCACCACGCGCCATAACACCGGCAACGACCTTGCCCATTTCAGTTCCGCTGTCTTTGGCCTCACGAAGCATGTCACCAGTCGATAGCTGGGTCATGCCACGCTCTTCAACCAAGAAACGTGCCTGTGTGCCTTTACCGGCACCGGGTGGTCCAAGCAGAATGATGTTCATGGAATTAGCGACGCCCCGTACTACGCTTACCGCGCTTTTTGGTGCCAGAGCGGCCGCGCAACTGAGACTTCTCAATCAGGCCTTCATACTGGTGCGCAAGAAGATGGCTTTGGACTTGCTGGATCGTATCCATGGTCACCGAGACGATAATCAGAACTGATGTGCCGCCGAAGTAGAACGGTATTGCCAACTGGCTGCGCGCAATCTCAGGCAGCAAACAGATGACCGCCAGATAGATCGAACCGACTGCAAGAACGCGGTTCACAACATACTCAAGATACTCAGCCGTCTTTTTGCCTGGGCGGATACCCGGAACAAAACCGTTCTGATTTTTGAGGTTATCTGCAACGTCTTCAACTTTGAACGAAACGTTGAACGTGTAGAAGTAAGCGAAGAAGATGATCATTCCGCCAAAGAACGCCAAATACAGCGGCTGACCGGGTCCGAAATACGCCAGAATGGTCGACATAACCGGACCGGTATTTCCACCGCTGAATGTCGCCAAAGTCGTTGGCAGCAACAAAAGTGAGCTTGCGAAGATCGCTGGGATAACGCCTGACGGGTTTACCTTGACCGGTAGATGGCTGGACTGACCATCATATATCTTCATGCCAACTTGACGGCGTGGATACTGAATATGGATCTTGCGCAACGCGCGCTCCATGAACACCACAAATCCGATGGTCACAACGACCATAAGGATCACACCGATAATCACAGCGGGGCTAATGGCGCCCGAGCGACCTTGGCTAAGGAATTGGGCCAAAGCAGCTGGAATTTCCGCGATAATACCGACGAAGATAATCAATGAGATACCGTTACCGATACCGCGGCTGGTGATCTGCTCGCCTAGCCACATCAGGAACATTGTGCCGCCAACAAGCGTGATAACGCAGGCGACGCGGAAGAACATGCCTGGATCGGTAACCAATTCACCGGCCTCAAGGCTGGATGCTAACGCCCACGCCTGGAAGATCGCCAAAGCAACCGTGCCGTAGCGCGTCAGCTGGTTGATTTTCTTCTGACCCTGCTGGCCCTCTTTCTTCATCTGCTCAAGCTGAGGCACCATTGAGGTCATCAACTGAACGATAATCGAAGCTGAGATATACGGCATAATGCCAAGAGCAAAGATGCCCATTCGGCCGATCGCGCCACCCGAGAACATGTTGAGCACGCCACCGAGACCGGTTGCGGCTTCCTCCATGAAGTCCCGTAGGGCCGCACCGTCGATACCCGGAACGGGGATATATGTGCCCAGTCGGTAGACGATCAAAAGACCGAGAGTGAAAAGAATGCGATTACGCAGGTCGGTCGCCTTACCTAAGGCGGACCAGCTTGTATTCGCTGCCATTTGCTCTGCTGCAGATACCATTCGTGCGGGTCTCTTTCAAAATGACAGCGCCGCCTGAGCGGTTTCCCGGCTCAGGCGGCGCTTTGGAAAACTTAAAAGCTATGTAAGCGGCGAAATGGCCGCCTACAACTCTTATTCGGCAGTTTGTGCCGAAGTGACCGAAAGTGAGCCGCCTGCTTTTTCAACAACTTCCACTGCTGATTTCGAAGCGCCAGTCACCTGGAGGTCAACTTTTGTCGAGAAATCACCCTTGGCAAGGATGCGAACACCGTCCAGCTTGCGGCGAACCAGACCCGAAGCAATCATTGCGTCTTCGGTGATCGGTGCTGAAGCGTCGATTTTCTTCTCGTCGATGAATTTCTGTAGAAGGCCGAGGTTTACAACGGCGAATGCCTTGCGGTTCGGCTTGTTGAAGCCACGCTTTGGCAAACGCTGGTACAATGGCATCTGTCCGCCTTCGTAGCCGTTGATAGCTACACCCGAACGGGATTTCTGACCTTTAATACCACGGCCACCCATTTTACCTTTGCCCGAACCTGGGCCACGGCCAACACGGGTACGCGACTTGGTTGCGCCCGGGTTATCACGGAGTTCATTTAGTTTCATATCGCTTCTCCTTTGCCGGATGTGACCCTGAAGCGAAAACAGGTCAACCACGGCGTTTCTTGATTTTGATTCTATGACGCAAACCGCCACTGGGCGCGTATAATGGCAACATGAACTGGGATCAAGTCTCGTCTAGGGATTCTCAAACAGCTTCCACCAAATTGTGAAAACTCACAGGTCAAATTTCTAACTACCCAAAATACGACGATAAAACCTTGAGAAATTGCAACTTGGTTTTTAGGGTCATCTGAAACAAAATCGGCAGCTTTGTATGACACCTCAGACTTTCACCTTCCAAGACTATCAAGCGCAGAAATACTTCGCCAATCTGGACGGATTAAGGTTCATCTGTATCGCCATGGTGCTTTGGCATCACGGGCAACCAATAGCACGCGGAACATATGCATTGGCCGATCGTGGATTCCTTGGGGTGGACTTCTTTTTCGTCCTCAGCGGATTTTTGATCACCACTCTTCTTCTGCGCGAGGCCGACAAAAACGGCAGTTTCTCGATCCGAAACTTTTATCAACGGCGCATTCTGCGCATCATGCCGATTTATTTTTTTGTCGTTACGGTCATGGCTCTCTATTTTTGGCAGGTCAAAGGTATGGAAGTCGGACGTCTGCTGCCCTACTACTATCTCTTCCTATCGAATTTCCTGATCGAGCACCTACCCACGCTATCAATTACTTGGTCGCTTTCGGTGGAAGAACAATTCTATCTACTCTTTCCAATTACATTGTTTTGGCTTCCACGCCGCTTTCTGCCGTCAGCGCTGATCATCGCAATTATCGTGAATATTGTGTTTGGTGCCGGATGGATTCCACTGGACGCGCCAGTATTTGGGCCTTTGACAATCGCCTTGCCCAATTCAACCTATGCACCAATCCTAATGGGATCGCTTCTGGCACTCGTCGCACATTCGCCCAGCGGCTTTGCTTTTTTGAACCGCTCTTTAGGCAGCAACTGGGCGGCCGTCGCAATGTTGGCGTTATTGATCCTCATCCTGCGGATGGCGCCTCAGGACGTAACTGGTGTGCCGAATTTCATCATCCATTCCTGTATGACCTTTGCGCTTGCGGCCTTGGTCCTACGAACCAACACCCGACTTAGCCGCATCCTGCAAAATCCGCTAATCGTGCGAATTGGGATCATAAGCTATGGGATATATCTCTATCATATGATCGCCAAAGATTTCATGATCCGAGTATTTGCCAAAATCGGGATTGAAAATGATTGGCTGCTATTAGTCGCGTATTCGGCGGCCAGTATCGTCATTGCAGACATCAGTTTTCGAACACTCGAAGCCTATTTCCGCCGGTTTCGCCCCTCGGAGTAAGCAAGCTCACTGTGGCGTATTCTTTAAATCGCCCAAAAATTTACATATGATCGACAACTGACTAGCCTCTAATCTGCGGGAAGCAATCTACGGACACGTTATGAACACTCATGTTTCCAGTCGTCGATTTTACAGCGGTCTTTTCGCGTTGGACACGATCCTTATCGTTGTCAGCGCCGTTTGGGGCTTTGCATTCCTAATAGAAATGATCGCAATAAGACCTGATTTTTGGAACATTGATCGCGATTGGTCCGCCGGAGAAATCCTCAACTACATCAAGTGGCTAATTCTTGCCTTTGTCTTTTTGACAGCTTTCTTACGCGACAGAGCTGTAATGATGCTGTCCCTCTTCCTCGTGGTGTTGATCCTACTGGCAGATGACAGTCTACAGCTGCATGAAACACTCGGCCCGAATGTTGTCCAAGCGATTGGGCTGCAGCATACTCTTGGTGAAAAGGCCTATACCATCGGTTCAATGGTGATCTGGGGTGGTTTGGGAGTAGTTGTTCTAGCTATCACAATGTTTGGTTGGCGGTCAGCCTCGTCCAGCTTGCGTAAACAGCTCTATCCTGTGTTCGCCTATTTATTCGCCATCATTTTTTGCGCGATTGGCATTGATGCCATTCACGAGCTGTTTGATTTCCCAAAAGTCATCAAAGGCGTGCTTGGCATTCTAGAAGATGGCGGAGAAATGCTGTTTCTCACAGCCATGACCCGACACGTATGGATCAAGTTTCGGGCAACTTGAAACGGTTCACAAGTTCGGCAAGAACAGCTCAATTACTTTGAATTGTGCAGATACTCGAACCAGCATGGCATGTCGGCGTTGTAGAGAAATTTGATGCGCGCTGTCAGTGTTGAGAAAAGAGCCATGATTGTCCCCTATATGGTGCGATTGCGTGACTTCTCTCTGTTATGCCCATTCCTTTGTGACGAGTAGCGCGTAAATATGCATTACCGAGTTGCGTTTATGGAATGGATGGACTCAGTGGTTGAGACTACCTCGCGAAGCAACTCCATTATACAGTCAAACAAAAAACGCCCCAGCCAATCGGCTGAGGCGTTTTCAATCTCTAAAGTAGGGTGGGTTTGAAACCCACCTAACTGAAAACTAGTCGCGCTCTTCGATGATTTCGACCATGTGCGGGATCTTAGCGATCATGCCGCGAACCGAAGGAGTGTCCTCAAGCTCACGTGTCTTGTTCATCTTGTTCAGGCCAAGACCGATAAGTGTCTGACGCTGTTTTTCAGGGCGGCGGATCGGTGAGCCGATCTGTTTTACTACTATGGTTT
>ERZ1046876.2080-NODE-2080-length-12326-cov-4.686415_pt1 | contig 12326 bp, 7 predicted proteins | sample MGYA00383094_ERZ1046876 | MGnify/ENA primary metagenome ERZ1046876 (study PRJEB29581, sample SAMEA5548364) | metagenome | biome: marine; feature: coastal; material: water | depth 50 m | study: Short-term variability in the microbial, nano- and picoplankton... | reverse complement strand
TGATGCAGCACCTGCATCGGCTGCTTGCTCAAGACCATCCTTGAATGGGAAAAAGGCATCAGATGCAAGGACGCATCCTTCTGCTCTGTCGCCAGCCCTTCGTGCAGCGATTTTAACGGCTTCAACGCGACTGGTTTGGCCGGGTCCGATGCCCACAGTAGCGACACCTTGGACCATGACGATGGCGTTGGATTTGACTTGCTCACACACACGTACTGCGAACTTCATGCTGGCAATTTGAGCGTCCGTTGGCGCAATGGTTGTTGCGACCTTTGCCTTATCCCAATCGATAACAGGGGGCTCTTCGGTTTGGACCAACCATCCGCCCTCAATCGGTTTCCGTACCAAAATTCGCTCAAGAGGAGAAAGACGGTTGTTTGGTGAGTCAATGGTAAGGATGCGACGGTTTTTCTTCGCCATGACAATTGCTTTTGCCTCTTCATCGTAATGAGGAGCCATAAGAACTTCGATGAACAGGGGCTCCATTGCCTTGGCAGTGTCAACTTCAAGAGGTTCGTTGAAACAAATGATGGATCCAAAGGCCGATTCCGGATCGCTTGCCAATGCAGCCTCATAGGCTTCGACCTGGGTTGCTCCAAGGGCAGCGCCGCACGGGTTGTTGTGCTTGACAATGATGCACACGTGAGGTGTTGCTGGCCACTCATCGGTTGAGAGGGCGCGGCACAAACGCAAGGTAGCATCTGCATCGGAGTAGTTGTTGTACGACATCGGTTTCTCGCCTTCGACCTTCGCAGTGACGAGGGTTGTGTGCAACCCAGCGGCTTTGGGATCGACATAGAGGGCCGCGGCTTGGTGGCTGTTTTCACCATAGCGAAGGGTGTGCGATTTGATTGCAGAGGCCAAGAGTGTATCTGGGAGGCGTTCTGTCTGCACGTCTGTTTCATCGCTGTGTTCAGGGCGTCCAATCCACCTTGCATGCAATTCGTCGCTGATTGCTGCGTCGTAAGCGGCCGTGTGTTCGTATGCCTCAAGTGCAAGTGCTCTTCGCAAATCAATACCAACGCCGTCGGCTCCGCCTGCTTGCTGGAGGGCGGTTACGATTGAGGGGTAACGATCAGGATTGGAAGCGATGATGACATTCTTGTGGTTTTTGGCTGATGCCCGAACCATCGTCGGCCCGCCAATGTCAACCATTTCTAGCAAAGCAAGATCGTCCAAGGGGGGTTCTTGACGAGCTGCATCTGAAAATGGGTAAAGGTTGCACGCCACAATCTGGATCGGCGGGTAACCAAGTTCAGCAAGGCCCGCTCGGTCGGCTTCAGTTTCGAGTCGGGCGAGCAGTGGGCCGTGGATTGCAGGGTGGAGTGATTTCACACGGCCGTCAAAAATTTCGGGGTGTCCGGTAATGTCTGAGACGCCGATGACATCCAGTCCGGCCTCCCTCAACTTGCGAGCGGTTCCACCCGTTGAAGCCAATTCGAAGCCCATGGCTGAAAGTGCTGTTGCGAATTCGACAATCCCGGTCTTGTCATAGACGCTGAGAAGTGCTCGTGGGCGTGGCGGGACGGACGTGCTCATTGGAGGTACCCGTTATCGAATCCATTGGTCCGATGATAAAGAACATAGCGACCCAAGAGGATGAAGGCGAATTGGGGTCAGTCGCCGCGTGCCGAGATGACTTGATCGACTCGCAACAGCCCACACGCCGTTTCGCAAGCAGCTTCGATGGCGTGAGCAAGTGTTTCGGCACTCGACCAAGCGGCCTCGATTGGGCCTGCTGTCCCAGATGATTGGACCCCGCTGTCAGCGGAGCCGTCTCGATGGTGAGCGCGTAATTCGAGGAGGGTGTCGAGGTGATCGTGACCCGCATTGGTTGCAAGCACGGCGGGGATTGCTTCGAGAGCACGGGCAAACGCCTCCATAGCCAGGCGTTCACGACCACCTTGCGTTTCTGCTGCTTCTTTGATGGCGAGGCTTGCAGCAATGTGGAGGCTTCCGCCTCCGAGGAGCACTTCCCCGGTTTCCATGGCGCTCGTGACAGAACAGAGTGCATCATAGAGGCCTCGAATCACTTCTTCACTGGCAACCCCATCACCACCGCCGACATCGACCGTAGCCAAACCTGCTTGTTCGCCGGCGTCGAGATGCAGGCGCTCCCTGCGTGAATCATCGCCCTCAAGGGTTTCAATGGACATGGTGTTGAACGAGCCGAGAACCGAAGCGTCGAGGGAATCAAGATGGTCGATCATCATGGCACCAGTGGCCGCTGCAACATCTTCTGCCCCGGAGCGTTCGAGGCCTGCCAGTGCAAAAACACCGGCGTCAGCACAGCGGTGCAACACACGCGGGTCAATGCCTTCTGCACAGAAAACAAGGGTCGCCCCACTGTCGAGAACAGCCTGGGCTTTGGCGTCAAGTTGGGCTTCTTCAGCGTCCATAAACGCCACCCACTGATCTGGAGAAGTTACTTCAATTTCGGCATCCCGAGAAGAAGATTCAATTTCTAAGGGACAAGAAAGCACTGCGACGGTCCCGTTGTTAAGATGGCGAGGAAGACGGTCCAAATCGAGGTGGCGTTCGATTATCAATCCAGAAACAAGTGTGCTGTCAGCAATCCCGCCAACCCCACGCTTTGCCATTCGGACATCTTCGGTTCGAACATGAAGGGTGCCGTCTCGATTGGTGGCAACAGTCTGAGCTGCAGTCACGATGCACTGTGCAAGGTGATCGCTTCCCGACTCTGCAGTCGTTCCCATCATCGCTGTGCGAGCCACATCGAGGAGGCGTTGGTTGTCTGTGGGTTGAATGTGTAGGACGCGCGCATCGAGTGTGTCAAGAGTGGTTTGCAAAGCCCGTTGGTATCCCTCAACAAGAACGAGGGGGTGGAGTCCTTTTTCGAGAAGACGGCCTGCTTCGCGCATCAACTCGCTTGCAATGATGATGCAGCCGGTGACGCCGTCGCCGCATGCGTTCTCTTGAGATTCAGCAAGTTGGACGAAGGCTTTGGCTGCTGGGTGCTTGACAAGAAGTTCGGCGATAATTTTTGCCCCATCGTTTGTCACGGCGGTCTGTCCATTGGTCTTGTACATCATTTTGTCAAGACCGTTTGGACCAAATGTGCCACGCAATAAATCTCCGAAAGCAACCGATGCGGTCACAAGTTTTTGCGTAACAGCCACACCGCTGGTCACCGAAGTTGTTGGACGGACAATGGCCACTGGCGCGCGTCCAGAGCCGTCGTTTGGGTGAGCCATCATTTCAATGGGCCGTGAAGCGTATAGATGAACCCTTTCTCTAAGAAAGAAACATTCATTTTCACAGAAGGAAGATGAAGGCTGCTGCAATGAGACCAAGAGCGCCACCAGCGGATGCAAGAATGAGCGGGAGGCTCATGCCTGATGATTCATCAACGGGGGCGAGAGGGGTTGCTGAGCCATCGAGCGGGGGGAGATCTGGAATCTCCTTCCCTGATGGTTCGAATGGCTCAGGCTCTTCCATCGGTTCGGGCACCTCAACTTCTGCCTCTTGGCTTTCTTCGAGAGCGGTTTGTGCCTTGAGTGCTTCAGCAGCAAGGACCCTATCGTCAGTTTCGATTCTTTTTTCCTTTGTTTTTTCGCGGCTTCGTGCCGCGTGCGTTGTGCTCCCACGCCCTGCCGCCTCGACTGCGGCGATCTGAGACATCCCTCCAGTGTGGGTTTGAAGGAGCCCCCATCGATTCTGGCATTTCATCAAAGGACTCGATATTGAGTTGCATGCCTCCAAGTTCGTCTTGCAATTGTCGAACGTTTTCTCCACCCTTTCCGATGAGGGTCGATATCATGTTTTGTGGGGCATAAATTGTGGCGCTGCTTTCACCTTTGAACTGAACTTGGCATTGGACGCCAACCCATTGTTGGATGATGTGAACGAGTTGGTCTCGAGCGAGTGTTTTCATTGGCGACAGAGCTCCTTGCTTTCGGCCCTCGACTGGGACAACGGCGATTTCGGAACCAAATGCGAACATTTCGTGGGTGATTTTCCCGCTTGGAAATTCGACCACTTCGATCACAGGACGGGCCAGTTCTTCCTGCATTCCGGTTGGAGGTTTCACCGTCATGCGAAGTTCCATGACTTGCTCGATTTGGCCAGCTTCGACGTGGATAATAGTGTCGAGAACTTGGCTCACAAGACCAAGTTCAACCTTGCCAATGAGACGCTGAATCGCCTCAAGGGCGGAATTTGCGTGCGTCACACCGAGCAAGCCGACGCCTGCGAGCCGGACATCAGCGAAAATTTCGAAGTCTCGTGCCCGTCGTACTTCGTCAAAGATAACGAAATCTGGACGGACGAGGAAGATGATTTCAGCGGTTTTTTCTAAATCGCCTTCGAGTGGAGCGTACTGGGTGATTCGGTCAGCGAGTTGTAAATCCCTTGGCGCTTCCATCGTTTTGACCATCGCCCCAACATCTGTGTCGAGGTATTCGGCAATGGCCTGGGCAAGGGTCGTTTTACCGGACCCCGGGCGCCCACAAATGAACACACCACGGTGGTGGTCTGCCAAGCGATCGATGAGTCGCTGGTCCAACTCATAATCGCCCAGAGACAGTTTTGCTACAGGGCGAACGATGGTGATTTCACGAGCATCGGCAAAGGGTGGCCAAGCACAAGAAATTCGAAGGTCGCCAAGTTGAATGACTTGGCATCCTTTCCGATCAATTTCAAGAAAACAATCACTGCGGTGTCGGTGCTCATCGATGAGCCCGACCAGTTCTTCTTGGAGAGACTCCATGCGCAAGGTGTCCCATTTTCCATCATCCGCACCTTCGACATCAACCAAACGGAGTTGGCCAATTGACCCTCGTTTCACCCTTGGTGGGCAATCCGCTTTGATGAAAACAGTGTGAACATCCTCCATGAGAAGGGCCTCGAGTCGCTGTGGGAGGGCAGGGTGGTCGCCGTACTTCGCCATATCAATCGGTTGATGTTAGTGGCCGAGGCCTTTCACCCTTCGCCCGTTGAAGGTATGACTTCCTGCGGGTTTCGGCGTTCAGTTGTTTTCGGGTTGAATCAACGCACTGGTCCACCAAAATGAACCAACGAAGAAGAGTGAGAGAAGGTAGGACCCGGTGGTTGGGAAGCCCCATACTCGGATGCCCACTTCTGCAAAGAGAGCAATTGATGCGAGGAAAGCAAGAACGGTAAGGGCGCCGGATTGGTTCATTCCGAGGTGTGCAAATGTCAATTCACGTTCAGAAAGACCCCATGCGACCCCGATGAGTGTGGAAAGTGCAATCAACACATACGCCGCATCAGTGAAATTGTCTTGAGTGAACCAAGTGAGCCCTGCGGCGACGAAACTGCCGATGAACAGGCGCTGGATGGTGGAATAGGAGATGCCCATGAATTCATCCAGACCGGTTTAATTCTTGAAGACTCGCAAAGTGATTGCTCATATTTGACGACTCATAGCGAGTTTGACTTTTTCCACATTCACGGCCGTGTTGAAAATGGATTTGATTCTTTCAGGCGTCATATGAGGCGTATTGAGGGCGGCTAAAACCTGCGTTTGCAGGGGTGACCTTGATGGTTTGAGATTGTGCACTTCACCATTGAGCGTGATTGTGGAATGTTGTCCAAAGTCCAGCTCAATTTTTCCTTCAGTGCCAATCACACAAAGGCTTCGCAGCTCCCGTTCCACACCCCACCCAACGATGATCGACGCTGTGGATTTTTCATCTTTAATGACAAATGTTGCTGCGTCCTGGTTTTCCATTTGGCGCGTGACCTTGATGCTTGAAAACTCAAATCGATCGGGGAAAAAGTAGGCAAGTCCGTCGATTCCATGCGACGCAAGCCCTTCGATGAGGTTCGTCGATGGCGGTCTTGGCCGGACGGTGCACCGTGCGTATGTAGCGCTGATCAATTGCCCGATTGCCCCTTCTTCGATGAGGTGCTTCGCATGCTGGAAGCCTGCGTGATGTCGGAGAAGATGGCCTGAAAATACCGCTGCTTGTTTCTCAATTGCTTTGTCGAGCAACGCACGTGCTTCACTCGGAGATGCCCCAAATGGTTTCTCAATCAACACATGAAGGCCTTTGGCAAGGAAGGCCATGCCAAGTGAGGTATGTGTGTCGTTTGGTGTGGCAAGGACAATGAGGTCTGGTGTTTCATGTTCACACATGCTCTGCCATGAAGTGTAACGAGCATCGACCCCTTGAACTGCTTCGACGGTGTTCTCTACAAGATCGCAGGCAACCACGCGTTTGAGCATTCCTTGTTGTTTGAGTTGCAAGAGGCTGGCAACATGGACAGATCCCCAGCGTCCGCACCCCACGACAGCAACTGTGAATCCCATTGGCGTCGCCTCAACTGCTCATCGGTTCGCTTTCAGCGTCGCCAGATCCGCTCGAAGCGCTTCCTTCTCCACCGTCATCAGATGCAACCACATCATCATAACACCCGTAACACACATCTTCGTACGCCAAAGCGATTGAAGCTGATGTTTCCATCGTCGTGAGGTTTGTAGCCGTCACCCCTTGAGCAGAGAGAGCGTAGATGAAGTCGCCCATGAAAATTGAACGTCGAACATCGTAGCTGTTGTAGTAGGAGCGTTGGTTATCGCCGTCATAGAACGAGGAGTGGTTGACCTCACCGTGAACCGAGAGCGTCCCTGTTTCTTCTGATACATTGACAATCATCAACTTGCTGACGAAATTGTAGCTGTAGGAATAGCCCCCTTCGTCGTTGTACCAACTGTCGTACTTGTAGGTGGCAAGTGGAACTGCAAGCATTCCTTTCGGCGCCCAGTATTGGAAGGCTTTGTGCTCGTAAGATGCTTCGGAAAACGACCATGCCCAGCCCGATTCGCTCGGGTCGATCACCGGGCTCAGCGAGAGAACATCATCGACAGCGGGCGTGGTTGGGTCGGTGATGTTGAACAATGAAAGTCGAGTGTTTGACCAATCAAGTCCGAGTCCGTCTTCACCAGGGCCCATGCCAATGGTTAGCAAATGATCCTCGGAGAGAGGGTGGATGTATGTTGAGACACCGGGAATCTCAAGTTCGCCGAGAATTGTTGGGTTGGTTTCATCTGACATATCGATGACCCACAGTGGGTCGATTTGCCGGAACGTCACGAGGTAGCAGCGGTCGCCGTCAAAGCGAGCGCTCCAAATTCGCTCCTCAGGAGCAATGTTGTCAACCCGCCCTACTTCGACAAGGGTTTGCTGATCGGTGTCAACATCAACGCTGCGAACCAAAGTGACGACGCTTGAGCTCATTGGCTCAGGGTTCTCCATCCACCATCGGGCCCACTGGCCAGATGTTGCTGCAACTCGGAGCACCCCCTCGTGCTCAGATATCGAAAACTGGTTGAGAATGGTTCCGTTCACGCGCCCCGATCCAGTGTAGACGGTGTCGCCAGGGTTCGAGATATCGAAGGTGTGAATGTTTGTGGCATCATTCATGTTGTCATTGCCCCAGAACCACCACCAGTCCCATGCGTTTTCTGTCAGCACAAGAAGGTCTTCTGAAGCGTAGACCATAGGGTAGTTTCCGATGATGTGATCGGCTTGGAAGGCAAAGTTTTCGTCGTTCAAATCAAAGGTGAAAATACTGTTGAAACCGCGGTTGATGCTGTCGGTAGGTGCAACGAAATCTGCGCATGCATCATCATCCATTGTGTGCACAGTGAGCCGTCCATCAACGCGCTCGTAGACCTTCGGAAGAAGATCGACGAGGTCGAGGCGGGCGAGTGTTTCTTGGTTGTCGAGAATGGTTTGGTAGCCTACCTTTTCACGGAGTTCCAAGCGAAGTGGGTCATCGTAATCCAAATTCCAATATCCGTTTGGCAGGTCCAACCACGTTTGCAGCCCAGGGATATTCATCCAAGCGTGGGTGACGGTGCGAACCGTTGCGTTGACTTCTCGCGCCGTCATGTAATTGCCTTCGATGAACAACTCTTTGGCCGTTTCTGGTGAAGAGCGGTTGGTGATGTCGAGCACCGTGAACTTGGTCAATGAGTTGGTCCGCCAGACGTTGCTATCATCCCATCCGAGTTCCTCAGACAATGGATCGTTGCTGGCAATGGTCCACGTCGAGACTGAAGAGATCACAACGAGGCGGTCGCCATCGAGCATCATCGCTGTCGGGTTGCCTTGGATGCTGGTGGTTGAAAGAAGGTTTAATTCACCAAATTCAGGAACGCTAAAGATGACGAGGTTGCGCCCGTTGATGAAGTAGATATTGTAGCCGTCTGTTTTGACGAAGTCGGCCTCATCAACGCCTTGTTCCTGGTTGTTCGTCCCGGAATAATCACTTCCTTCAACACGGCGTGTTTGTTGGGGTTGGCCGGACGATCCTGAAGTGTCGCCATCAGCAGATTCTGCCATTGCAATGTCGTCTTCCATCCACATGCCGCCGTAGAAGTACTGCTCCTCGATGGCTTGCAGGATTTGCGTTCGTGCTTCTTCCTCAATCGATAATTTAAGGGCCCGTTCCAGTTCATCGCAATCGGAAAACTGATTCAATTGGGGGTTTGAAACGGTCCGTTGGACCGTCGTTGACCAATCCTCTGGTAACTCAATCGATGGAACTTCCACGCTAGGTTCAACTGCGCCCAAGCATCCGGAAAATAGGAACAAGGAAATCATGGCGAGTGCCAGCGTCTTGTGTTCTTTCATACCAATACTAGAGAACCCTCGGCTATGAAGAAATTGGTTAATTGATTTTACTTTGTTAGAGGTCTTGGTTCGGTAAAATTAACATCAATGGTCCACTGGAAGGAATGTAATATGGGGGTTCGGCATGCGAGAACATATCGAAATTGAACGTAGGTTTTTTGTCGACCAAGAAAGCGAAAAACCATGGAGAGTGCTTGAAGCATCATCCAAAGTGATCCAATATTACCTCGATGCGAACTTCTTGCGCCTTCAAGGGCACACACTCGTCTACAACGAGGCGGTTGAAATCATCAGGCTTGGGGAGGAAACCCGTACGATTTTTTTGAGCGAAAAGGATTGGACCGTGCGCATCCGTTTCAGGGACGAACGCACAACGCTTACACTCAAAGGAAGGCGAAGGAACGCCACAGCAGTTGAACTTGAATGGAACATTGAACGAGGGCTTGCAGAACAGATTGTAGCGCAGCGGGAACACCCCTTTATCGAGAAACGACGGTACCTATGGGGTGGTGTCGACGGTTTTGTTTGGGAAGTGGATGAATTTGAGGGTGAACTCTCGCCTCTTGTTCTGGCTGAAGTCGAACTTCCATCGGAAGATGCATCCGTCGAATTACCGCCGTGGCTCGGTGAAGAAATCACAGGTGACCACAGTTGGTCGAACGCAAGCCTTGCCCACCGAAAATCTGAATTTACACAGGATTGAAGGAACGGAGTGCTTTGACAATCCGTTCAATCTCCTCCTCGCGCAACTCGTGCATCACTGGGATTGCGACCAAGGTTTGTCCAAGGTGGTCAGTGACCGGCAGAATGGTTTGATACTGTGAGTGATTCTGAAACACCTGCTGGCAATGAATTGGTGTGGTGTAGTACCTGCGTGCGTCGATGTGGTTGCGATCCATGTGGGCCACAAACGCTGAGGCGTGGTTGGTTTGAATGCAGTATTGGTGCCATGCGTGATACGCCCCCGGCCTGACGGAAGGAGGGGAGAGGTGAGGGTGGTCTGCCAATGCCTCAGTGTATCGAGCAGCGATTGCGTTTCTTCGTTCTACCCAGCCATCCAAATGTTCCAATTGCACAAGGCCAATGGCTGCAGAGACCTCTGACATCCGAAGGTTACTTCCGAGTTCCATCGCCTCAAGATTCGGTGAGCGACCATGGTTCGTGATGCCTGAAATTTTTTCCGAATACGCAGTTTTGGTAGTGGTGAGCATGCCTCCCTCGCCGCCAACGGCCATGTTTTTCGATGGGAAAAAGGAGAAACACCCAATGTCGCCCATCGAACCAGCAACACGAGAGGTTCCATCCGCCATGTCTTGGGCCGCACGGTGTGCTTGCGCTGCGTCTTCGATCAAGACGAGATTGTTTTCATCGCACACCTTGATGAGTTCAGGGTCGTATGGTTGACCAAACAAGTGAACGCCAATCACCGCTTTTGTCAGGGGGGTGATGGCGTTTCGAACAGATTGGACATCGAGGCAGTAATAGTCAGGTTCGACATCAACAAACACCGTTGTTGCACCAACCAACTCAATGCACGTCGCTGTTGAAATGAAGGTGTAAGAAGGGACGATGACCTCATCACCCGGGCCAATGCCGGCAATGCGGAGGGCTGCCCAAAGTGAGGAAGATCCGTTTTGACAAGGGTGGGCGTTGAGTGCCCCAGAGTGTGCGGCGAAGGCGGTTCCAAAGGCAGCAACCTTCGGGCCCTTGACCCAGCGTTTGGAATCAAGCGTCTCGACTGCGGCCTGCCTCATGGCGTTGTTCCAAGATGGGCGGCCGGTCGGGATGCGCTCCATGCTTCGGCGAAATGTTCGACCCCCTTGAGTGTGCGCATTTACCTTCGTGGGCAGCGCGGTCTTCAAGACCTCCAACCAGTTTGCACCGTCTATGGTGTCGGGAGAGGATGAGGCTCCCGACTCTCCTCCTTTGTCGAAAGAACCGAGTTATGCCGACTTGGTTGATGAAATTCTGTCCCCAGACCCCTTAGGATCCGAACAAGCTTCTGAAGCCCCTGCACCTAAGAAAAAGAAGTTCAAACCCAAAGGATTGTTTCTCGGTTCGAGGCGTGACACGGGCGAGCCAATCGACATCAAATCAATGGTTTTGGCCCGACACGCTGCGATGCTTGGCTCCACTGGCTCAGGAAAGACGGTCATGGCGAAAGCCCTCATTGAAGAGGCTGCTTTGGCAAAAATTCCTTCACTCATCATCGATCCGCAAGGCGACTTGGCAAGGCTCGCGCTCGGGATCGAACCTGCTGAATTGGAAAAAGAAGGCGGGGATGTTAGCAGGGCAAAGAAATTGATGGAAATGTGCGAGGTACGAATTTGGACCCCGTTGCGTTCCAAAGGATTGCCACTCTGCATCGATCCGTTTCGAGCACCGCCGCCGGATTTAGATGCTGAAGAAGCAATCACTGCATGGGACATGGTGGCTGCAGGATTCACAAGTCTTGCAGGGTATGATGTGGAAAAGGCACAAGGGAAAATCGTTAAGCCATTCCTCTATGAAATTCTAGTTGAGGGAACAAAACACGGCCTTGATGTCGGGGATTTCCAGGCTCTGGCAAAGGTTGTACGTGAGCCAAATCAAGAGTTCACACGCCACCTCTATCCTGAGTGCTTCTACGAAGTCGAAGAAGGTGAAGAGAAACCAGATGTCCCTACATGGGAAGAAGTGATGATCGATCACCGTCTCACTGATTTCGAAGAGCGTTTACCAAAAACCACTCGAAACGATTTGGCGAGGCGGTTGTCAGCCTATTCCTCTGGCGTCAATCAGTTGCTCTTTTCCAATGGCGTGCCAATCGACATCGATTCCTTCGTCGAGCCTGCTGTCCCAGGGAAAATACCACTCAATATTGTGTACCTCAACACCATTCAAGACGAAGCACAGAAGCAGTATTTCGTCCAAGAACTCTCACGTGAGCTCTACGATTGGATGTTGACGCAACAACCCGCTGATGGGGAATTGAAGTTGTTGTTCTTCATGGATGAAGTGGCGCCATATTTGCCACCGCATCCACGGAATCCTCCTGCAAAGGACCTCATCAAACTCATTTTCAAACAGGCACGAAAATACGGCGTCGCATGCGTTCTTGCTACGCAGAATGTCAGCGATGTTGATTACAAAATCTTGGCGCAGGCCAACACCACGTTCATCGGTCGCTTCACCCAACCACAAGACGTCGAAAAGGTCCGCCATTTGTTGAAAGAAAGTGGGGGGGACCAAGATTTGGTCGCCCAATTACCAACCCTCGGACCCGGCCAATTCCAGATGGTTGCACCGGATGTCGATCCTGCTCCGGTGCCAATTCAATGCCGATGGCTCTACACCGACCACGGTGCTCCGTTGAACGAAGATCAAGTCGAAGAAATCATGTCCGATGAAATCAGAGCATGGGCCAAAACACGGTCGTCTGGAAACACCAAGCACAGAGGGGCTGGAGCAGCACATTCTGCAAGCCGTGGCTCGGCATGGAACCGCGGTGGGCTTGACGATGAGTGGTCGATGGGTGAAGCGGAGTCGATCATTGACAAGGCCCGCATCAAGGCTGTTGGTGGCATGACCGCTGCTGCGCATGGCATCGTTGACGATTCTGCCTTTGAAACTCGACTCATGGGTGGTTTTGCTGTCCTCAAAGACGGGCGGGACCCGCTCTACACCATGCAAGCAACAGCAAATGTTGCTTCCGTGTTGGCCTTA
>ERZ1046876.2079-NODE-2079-length-12335-cov-21.788029_pt1 | contig 12335 bp, 7 predicted proteins | sample MGYA00383094_ERZ1046876 | MGnify/ENA primary metagenome ERZ1046876 (study PRJEB29581, sample SAMEA5548364) | metagenome | biome: marine; feature: coastal; material: water | depth 50 m | study: Short-term variability in the microbial, nano- and picoplankton... | reverse complement strand
ATTGTAACAAAAGATTTTCCATTACGCCGCATATTGGAGTGGGTTTTGTTATTCCCACTCGCTATTCCTGCGTATATTGGTGCATATAGTTTTGTTGATTTTTGGGAATATGCAGGACCGGCTCAAACGGCTCTTCGTGATTTTTTTGGGTGGGAAAACTCTAAAGATTATTACTTTCCTCAAGTCCGTTCAATTGGGGCAGCAATCTTTGTAATTTCTATGTCATTATACCCATATGTCTATTTGTTAGCACGAGCAGCATTCCGCGATCAATCTAGCCGAACTTTTGAAGTTTCAAGAGCGCTTGGTGCTGGCCCATGGAGGGCATTTTGGTTGGTATCATTACCTCTTGCTCGGCCCGCTATAGCTATCGGCACAGCTTTGGTTATGATGGAAGCATTAAATGATTTTGGTGCTGTGGAATTTTTTGCTGTTCAAACACTTACAACAGGAATATTTACAGTTTGGCTTGAGGCTTCAAATGTTGGTGGCGCAGCCCAAATTGCAATGGTTATATTTATTCTAGTAATTATTTTAGTTGTACTCGAACGTTTTAGTCGGCGTAAGATGCGAGTACACCAAAGGGATAATCAATCGATGGCACCTACAAGGGATGTTCTCCCATTTTGGAAAGGTATATTAGTTGCTAAACTATGCTCCCTGCCAGTTTTGTTTGGGTTTATAATGCCATTTTTGATTATGCTAAACCACGCGCTTCATGTGGAAGACTTATGGACAAACGCAACATTTTTGCGTGCAACATGGACTTCTATTTGGGTTGGTCTTTTTGCTGCAATATTTACTGTAGCAGCAGCATTAATTTTAGTGTTTGGTGTCCGATCATCAAACTCTATTTTGCCAAGAATTATGGCTCCAATTGCAACAATAGGATACGCTGCGCCAGGCGCAGTTCTAGCTTTAGGTATTTTATTGCCCATGGCTTACTTTGACAGATTTCTAGCCGATGTAATTGAAAATTCTTTAGGATTAGATATAGGTCTACTCCTCACAGGATCTGCTACTGCAGTTATATTTGCATATAGTGTAAGGTTTTTTGCTTTGGCGTTTGGGTCAATTGATAGTGCAATGGGTCGATTTTCACCTAACATTGGGCATGCAGCTAGATCTTTAGGATTGAATCCTTCTCAAGCATTATCAAGAGTTCATATTCCAATGATCTGGTCATCTATGTTAATTGCACTCCTGCTTGTGTTTGTTGATAGCATCAAAGAATTACCTGCGACATTATTGTTGCGTCCTTTTGGTTTCGAGACCTTGTCCACACAAATTTATAATGCTGCATCTCTAGAAAATATTGAGGGTGCATCAGGAGCATCGATTGTTGTTATTTTAGTTGGTATGATTGCTGTTGCCATAATTGCTCGGGCATCAAGATGATATCTTCAGATATTGCAACTACATTTTTTGGATTTGCGTTGGCATTAGCTTTAGCGCCTGGGCCTGATAATATATTTGTAATGACACAGTCTGCACTATTTGGCCGCTTATCTGGAATATTTGTTACTTTAGGCTTAGCGACAGGATTAATATTCCATACTGCTGCAGTTGCTTTTGGTGTAGCTGCAATTTTTGAAACTTCTCAATTTGCTTTTAATGTATTAAAATATATTGGTGCATTTTATCTAGCATACCTTGCGTATAAATCATTTCGTGCAGCTAATAAAAAATTAGGAAATACAAAGACGCCAAAAGAAAATTTATTGGTATTATATAAGCGTGGATTAATAATGAATATTACTAATCCAAAAGTAACCATTTTTTTCTTGGCGTTTTTACCTCAATTTGTAGATTCAAAATTGGGTGGAATAGTGCCTCAATTTTTCCAGTTTGGTGCATTGATGATTTTAGCAACTATTCTAACATTTTCAATGATAGCTATAACTGCGGGCTCTTTAGGAAAGTGGTTAAATAATTCTCAGAATGCAATGCTATGGATGAACCGTTTTTCTGGGGTTATATTTATTTCATTGGCTGCTAAGTTAATTTTTGCACAAAAGTAAAAATGTGGGAACTTCCCCCACACCAAAAATTTAACTTTCAAATTCTATTAGCAAGTCTTTTGCATCCACTTGAGATCCTGCAGGAGAATGTATGGTTTTAACAATACCATCAATTTCAGCACTTATTCCCGTTTCCATCTTCATGGCTTCTATAGTGCATAGTAAATCTCCTGCGTTTACTTTTTGACCAACTGAAGCGACTACTGAACTAATGACCCCAGGCATTGGCGCACCAATATGTGCGTTATTTCCTGGCTCAGCCACTGGCCGCTTTATAGTGGTTGCAGCTTTTGATCTATCAACAACTCTTGCCGTTCTAGGTTGTCCATTCAATTCAAAAAATACTCGAACTACACCATCTTCATCGGCATCTCCAACTGCTATAAGCTGTATTTCTAATGTTTTTCCAGGATCAATTTCCACACTAATTTCGTCACGAGATTTCATGCCATAGAAAAAAGTATTCGTTGGTAAAGTTCTAACAGGTCCATATTCTTTGTGACGCCCTTTATAATCTAAAAACACTTTAGGGTACATTAAATACCCATTTAAATCCTCACTATCGACATGCGCTCCATTTAATAGTTTTTCCAATTGAGTTTTTTCAACAATCAGATCTAGGGGTTTTAAGTGTTCACCAGGTCTTGAAGTGACAGGTGTTTCACCTTTAAGCACTTTTGATAAAATAGCATTTGGAAACCCTCCTTCAGGTTGCCCCAAATTACCCCGCATCATGTCTACAACACTTTCAGGGAATGCGACTTCAGTTTCTGGGTTTTCTACTTCATTCCTTGATAAATCTTGAGTAACCATCATCAGAGCCATATCACCTACAACTTTTGATGAAGGCGTAACTTTTACGATATCTCCAAACATTTGGTTTACATCCGCATAGGTATGAGCAACTTCTGGCCATCTATCTTCAATGCCAAGTGACCTTGCTTGTGCCTTCAAATTGGTAAACTGTCCCCCAGGCATTTCATGTAAATACACTTCAGAAGCGGGAGCTGATATACCACTTTCAAAAGCAACATATTGTTCACGCACACCTTCCCAATATTCGTTAATACCTCGAACTGCTTCCATATCAATACCAGTATCTCTGTCAGTATGGCGTAAGCTTTCAACAACTGATCCGAGGCACGGTTGCGATGTGCCGCCAGAGAATGCATCCATAGCTACATCTACTGCGTCAACACCTGCGTCAGCAGCAGCTAAGATAGTTGCACCAGATATTCCTGATGTATCATGTGTATGGAAGTGTATTGGTAAACCAACTTCTTCCTTTAAAGCTTTAATTAATATTTTCGCAGCTGCTGGTTTTAATAATCCAGCCATATCTTTTAAACCGAGTATGTGAGCTCCAGAAGATTTAAGTTCTTTACCCATTTTTACATAGTAATTCAAATCGTATTTAGCGCGATCAGGGTTTAATATATCGCCAGTATAACAAATAGAACCTTCACATATTTTACCATTTTCAATGACTGCATCCATAGCTACACGCATATTCTCCACCCAATTCAAGCTGTCAAAAACCCTGAACATATCAATCCCAGTTTCAGCAGCTTGTCTTACAAATTCTCGTACAACGTTATCTGGATAATTTGTGTAACCAACACCATTGCTTGCTCTAAGCAACATTTGAGTCATTAGATTTGGCATTTTTTTACGAAGATCTCTTAGGCGTTGCCATGGGCATTCTTGTAAAAAACGATAGGCGACATCAAAGGTTGCTCCACCCCAACATTCCATTGATAATAATTGAGGAATATTATGTGCATAAGTATCTGCAATTTTAATCATGTCATAACTGCGCATACGAGTAGCAAGTAAAGACTGGTGCCCATCACGCATTGTAGTATCAGTTATAAGTAGTTGCTTCTGATCAGCCATCCAATCCGCAACTGCTTGTGGACCTTTTTCTTCAAGTAAATTACGCGTCCCATATGCCGGTTGAGTATTTAAATTATTAGGTACTTTAATTGCACTTGTATTAATATCAGGTACTGGTCTGCCTTGAACATCAGGGTGACCATTCACAGTAATATCAGCAATATAATTTAAGATTTTTGTTGCACGATCTCGGCGAGGTTTAAAATCAAAAAGTTCGTCTGTGTTATCGATAAATTTAGTTGTATAAGAATTATCTAAGAATGTGGGATGTTTCAATAAATTGATAACAAACGCAATATTTGTTGAAACACCTCGGATCCTAAACTCGCGTAATGCTCTATCCATTCTTGCAATAGCATTCTCTGGGCTTGATGCTTTGGCCGTAATCTTTACTAATAAGCTATCATAATATCTTGTAATTACTGCCCCTGAATAAGCGGTTCCACCATCTAATCTAATGCCAAGCCCAGTAGCAGATCTATATGCAGAAATTCGACCATAATCCGGAATGAAATTATTTTGTGGATCTTCGGTTGTGATACGAGTTTGTAAGGCGTGACCATTTAATTTTATATCAGCTTGTGAATTTGCACCTGTAGAGCGGGCTAAAGTTTTTCCCTCAGCAATTTTTATTTGTGCGCGAACAATATCTATTCCAGTCACTTCTTCTGTAACAGTATGCTCCACTTGTACACGAGGATTTACCTCAATAAAGAAAAATTCTTCAGTATCCATATCCATGAGAAACTCAACAGTGCCGGCACATTCATAACCAACATGAGCGCAAATTTTACGCCCTAAACTACAGATTTCTGATCGTTGTTCTTCTGTGAGATATGGTGCAGGGGCACGTTCGACAACTTTTTGATTGCGTCTTTGAACAGAACAATCGCGTTCATATAAATGATAGATCTCACCAAAGCTATCACCTAAAATTTGGACCTCAACGTGACGAGCCCTCTGAACAAGCCTTTCCAGGTATCCTTCACCATTTCCAAATGCGGCTTCAGCCTCTCTTCTACCTTCAAGAACTTTTTCTTCCAATTCGCTAGCATTCATTATTGGGCGCATTCCACGCCCACCTCCACCCCATGAAGCTTTGAGCATAAATGGATAACCAACTTCTTCTGCCATTTGGCGGACTTTATTCATGTCATCAGGTAAAACATCAGTTGCTGGTACTACTGGTACACCTGCTTCCATTGCAACACGCCTAGCTGAAGCTTTATCACCTAGCTTTCGCATTGTTTCAGCTTTTGGGCCAATAAATTTAATACCAGCCTCTTCACACGCATCAACAAAATCTGGATTTTCAGATAGAAGGCCATACCCTGGATGAATTGCATCTGCACCACACATTTTAGCAACACGAATAATCTCTGGAATTGAAAGATAAGCTGCAACTGGACCCATACCCTTGCCAATTCGATATGCTTCGTCAGCTTTGAACCTATGTAATCCTAATTTGTCTTCTTCGGCATAGATTGCAACAGTTCGCTTGCCCATTTCATTTGCGGCACGCATTATACGAATTGCAATTTCACCTCGGTTAGCTATGAGAATTTTTTTGAAGCTTTTCATTTCATATCCACTTATTGCGTTGTTTGAAAAGGGGTTTATATTTATTAGATTATAACTGTTTATATTTTAAAGTTTACAAAAAAATGCACAATAACTGAACAATCAATAAATACTTTATGTTGGGTTAAAACTTTTGCTATAGGCCCTTTTTTATGCATTTAATAATTTTGAAGTGCGTTTACTTCAACTTCACTATTTTGGGTGTCTTTGATCGCTTTTGCTGCTGCATTGGATGCTGCTGCAGTAGTGTAGTAACAAATCTTATTAGATAAAGCAGCGGCACGAATGGCTCGACTATCTTTCAAGCTTTGACTTCCTTGTGTGGTATTAAAAATCAAATTTATTTCAGCATTTTTTAACGCATCAACTATATTTGGCTGACCTTCATAAACTTTCTTTACCCGAGTATTAACTACTCCATTATCATTTAGCCAAGATGAGGTGCCACCCGTAGCTAAAATATTAAATCCTTGCTTTAATAAAATATTTGCAGCTTCAAGAATTGTATTATTCTTGTCATCTTCTTTAACCGAGATAAATACCGTACCTGAGGTTGGAAGTGGAGTTGATGCCCCTAATTGTGACTTCCAAAAGGCTCTTTCAAAGGTTTTGTCTAAGCCCATGACTTCACCTGTGGAACGCATTTCTGGTCCTAATAAAGCATCTACACCTGGAAAGCGGTTAAACGGCATTACTGCTTCTTTAACAGCGAAGTGACTTGGTGTTGGAGACTTTAAATCAAAATTAGATAAAGGCTCACCTGCCATAACTCTTGCTGCAATTGCAGCAATTGGAGAATTTATAGCTTTTGCAACAAATGGAACTGTGCGCGATGCGCGTGGATTTACCTCTAATATAAAAATATCCTCGCCTTTAATCGCAAATTGAATATTCATCAAACCAATTACATTTAGCCCTAAAGCTAAAGCTCTGGTTTGTTCCATCATGTCATCAATTTGGTGTTGAGGAAGTGAGAAGGGTGGTAATGAGCATGCACTATCACCAGAATGAACACCTGCTTCTTCGATATGTTGCATAATACCAGCGACATGAACATTCTTACCGTCAGAAAGGGCGTCAACGTCAACTTCAATCGCTCCCACAAGATAACTATCTAGCAAAACGGGGCTATCTCCAGACACCACTACAGCTTCCTTAATATACCGCTTTAATTGATCATCAGATCTTATTATTTCCATTGCACGGCCACCTAGGACGTAAGATGGGCGTATCACAAGTGGATACCCAACATCAGAAGCAATTACAAAAGCTTCTTCATCAGTATGTGCTATACCGTTATAAGGTTGTTTTAGATTGAGTTTTTGAAGTAGTTCTTGAAACCTTTCACGGTCTTCAGCTAGATCAATTGCATCTGGTGAAGTGCCTAAAATTGGAATTCCTTCAGCTTCTAAATCGTTTGCTAACTTTAATGGTGTTTGGCCGCCGAATTGAACAATTACACCGTGTAAAGTGCCATTCTCTTGTTCAACCCTCAAAATCTCCATTACATTTTCCATTGTCAAAGGTTCGAAGTATAAACGATCTGAAGTATCATAATCTGTGGAAACAGTTTCAGGGTTACAATTAATCATTATAGTTTCGTAGCCAGCATCAGTAAGTGCGTAACATGCGTGACAACAACAGTAATCAAATTCAATCCCTTGGCCAATACGATTTGGCCCTCCACCTAAAATTACAACTTTCTTACGATCTGATGGCCAGGCCTCACACTCAACATCACCCATGGCATCTGATTCATAAGTTGAATACATGTAAGGTGTTTGTGCTTCAAATTCAGCTGCACATGTATCAATACGTTTGAATACAGCCACTACACCTAGCTCATTACGAGATATGCGTATTTCTCGCTCATTTTGGCCTGTAAGTTGAGCTAAGCGAGCATCTGAGAATCCCATCATTTTTATCATACGCATTTCATCAGTAGTCTTTGGTATGCCGTTAGATATTATGCCTTTTTCAGCGTTAACAATTTCTCGTATACGATCTAAAAACCATGGGTCAAAAGATGTTGCAGATATAATTTCTTGATTTGATAATCCATGCCTCATTGCTTGTGCAATAAGGATCATACGATCAGGTGTTTGTTTGGAAATTGCTTGAATGACAGCTGGTTTCTCAGGTGCCCCTTTGATGTTGATATTGTCAAATCCAGTTAGGCCTGTTTCCAGTGATGCTAATGCTTTCTGTAAAGACTCATGGATTGTCCTGCCAATGGCCATCACTTCACCTACTGACTTCATAGCTGTTCCAAGTATTGCTTCGGCCCCAGGGAATTTTTCAAATGCAAAGCGGGGTATTTTGGTGACTACATAATCAATACTGGGTTCAAAGGATGCGGGTGTAACACCGGTAATGTCGTTATCAAGTTCGTCAAGTGTATATCCAATTGCTAGTTTTGCAGCTATTTTTGCAATTGGAAATCCGGTTGCTTTTGAGGCAAGTGCTGATGAACGAGAGACTCGAGGATTCATCTCAATTACTACCATTCTGCCATCTTCTGGATTAACCGACCACTGAACGTTTGATCCTCCAGTTTCAACACCAATTTCACGAAGAACGTTAATAGAATGTGTCCGCATCATCTGATATTCTTTATCAGTTAATGTTAGTGCTGGAGCAACAGTTATTGAGTCTCCAGTATGAACGCCCATTGGGTCAACGTTTTCAATTGAGCAAACTATAATGGCATTGTCTGCTTTGTCGCGGACAACTTCCATTTCATATTCTTTCCAACCTAGTAAACTTTCATCTATTAAAATTTGACTGACTGGAGAAGCATCAAGTCCTGTTGTGCAAAAGTGTACAAACTCTTCGCGATTATAAGCAATACCTCCACCAGTTCCTCCCATAGTGAATGCTGGTCTTATTATTGCAGGCAGGCCTATTTCATCAATTGAGTCCATTGCTTCTTGAATAGTATGAGCAATTGTTGCTTTTGGATTTTCAATACCAAGCCGATCCATCGCTTCGCGAAATAATTTTCTATCCTCAGCCATTTCGATGGCTTTGCGATCAGCTCCTATTAATTCAATGCCAAATTTTTGAAGTGTACCATCTTCATCGAGAGCAAGTGCTGTATTTAAACCTGTTTGCCCACCCATTGTTGGGAGTAGAACCATTTTATCATTAGGATGTAATAATTTTTCTTTTTCAATAATTTTAGCAACAATATTTGCTGTAATTGGTTCAATATAAGTTGCATCTGCCATGTCTGGATCTGTCATGATTGTTGCAGGGTTAGAGTTTACAAGAACTACCCTGTATCCTTCTTCTTTTAATGCTTTACATGCTTGTGCACCAGAATAGTCAAATTCACATGCTTGACCAATAATAATGGGCCCGGCACCAATGATCATAACTGTATTTATGTCGATTCTTTTTGGCATGGCTTAGCCCTTTTATTTGTATCGCGAGAGGAATCGCGCATAATTTCCAAATTGTCGTGGGTCTAATGTTTTGGTTGGGTTCACGCAAGTATATTTTATAAAATGAAGCGTTATTTCATGGTTATTATATAAAGTTTTGCTTCTTGCTCAGAATAATACAAAATTGATTAATTAATTAGCAGTATTTTAACAATAATATTTGTGGAAACTATTCTTTGATCGCACTAAGTAAAGAGTAGTTTAATAAAAGGCTATTAAGTATCAGTATGGATTATATTTTGTTAGAAGATGGTCCAGATGGTGAGGTAAATGTTTTTGCTAATCCTGAAAGATTAATCTGTGCTTGGAGTATTGATGATGTCCCAAAAGCTTTGCAAGACATGGAAGATGAGCGATCGGATGGCAAGTGGTTGGCTGGTTTCGCAAGTTATGAATTGGGCTATGCTTTAGAAACTAAATTGGAAGGTTTGATGCCAAGCAAACGACTTTCACCTTTACTATGTTTTGGAGTGTTTTCTGGACCAGATAATGACATAAAACAAAAACTTGAAAATCAGGCATTAAAAGAAAAATATTATGCTGAACTTGACCACCCAGTGGCTCTGTGGACAGAAAATGATTACGAAGTTCCCTTTAATTTACTTACTAATTATATTTTATCAGGTGATTTTTATCAAACTAATCTAACTTTTCCTATGACATCAAGGTATAAAGGAACCGTTTTGGGTCTTTACGAGAGACTTAAAACTTTTCAGCCAGTCAAATACGGAGGTGTTGTGCACTTTAGTGAAGGTCCGGTGATAATATCGCGATCTCCTGAATTATTTTTTAGGGTAGATAATGATGGAAACATTTCGACTCGCCCAATGAAAGGCACATTGCCTCGTGGTAAAAATGCGCAGGAAGATGAAAGTTTAAAAAGATGGTTGTCAACTGATCCTAAAAACCGTGCAGAAAACCTAATGATTGTAGATTTGCTTCGGAACGATATTTCAAGAATATCTAAAGTAGGTTCTGTTCATGTACCTGAATTGTTTACCGTTGAAACTTATGAAACAGTTTTACAAATGGTTTCAGAAGTTCGAGCCAAATTGCTTGATCAGTTAAGTATTAAGGATCTTTTTACAGCATTATTCCCTTGTGGTTCAATCACTGGCGCACCAAAAATTCGTGCAATGGAAGTTATTCGTGACGTTGAACCTGAGGCTCGTGATATATATTGTGGTTCTATGGGTTGGATATCCCCACAGGGATCTATGAGCTTTAATGTTTGCATCCGGACACTTAGCTTATTCCAGGATGGAAATGTTAGATTAAATGTTGGTGGTGGTATTGTTCATGATAGTACAGCTAGAACAGAATATGAGGAAGCTTTATGGAAAGCGCGTTACGCAAAACTGCCCCAACAAATTTAGAGATTATAGAAACATTGCGTTTTAATCCTGAAGAGGGTTTCTTAAGATTACCAGCTCACATTGATCGCTTAGAAAAAACCTGCTCAGAATTATTATACCCATTTGATAGGGGCGCAATATTAATGGCTTTAGGCGAAGCCGTGGACAGCGAACAATCTCGTGTGAGATTGACAATAAACATTGATGGAAAAATTGATGTTAAAATAGGAAGAATAAATAATATTGAACGCTGGAATATTGGAATTTCAGATAAGGTGTTAAGTTCCATTGATCCTTGGTTAAGAGTGAAAACAACTAACCGTATTGTTTATGATACAGAGCGCGCCAATCTAAAAGATCTAGATGAGTTGTTGTTTCTAAATGAAAATGAAGAAGTCTGTGAGGGAACAATTACAAATGTATTTGTATTGGTAAACGACTCATATTTAACACCTCCTTTAAGTAGTGGATGCTTACCAGGTGTTTTACGTCAGGAAATGTTACTAAATGGCAAAACAAAAGAACAAGTTTTGTTTCTGGATGATTTAATTTCTGCAGATAAAATATTTGTTGGAAATTCTTTGCGAGGTTTAATATCTGCTGATTTAACTGGATAATAAAATTATTATAAACAGTAACTAAAATGAAATTTGTATCTGTTTATTTCTGAGATAATTTTATTTATAAATCCAATTATTTACTAAGTCTATATTTTTTGCCACCCAACTTTCAGCAACATTTATAGGATTTTCTCCATCACGGCCAATTTTTAAAGTCCATTCATTTATTGTTTCTGGACTGAGAGCTATATTAGATAACATCCTAGCAACGGCAGGATTCCGGTCTTCAAGCGATTTAGAGTGTCCAATCCAAACTTCTGCATCAGTATGTTTGCAACTAAATGTAGACGCTTCTAACCAATTTTGATGATCTAAATTCAAAACTTTACAACCTTCAGATACAAGTGGTTCTTCAATTTGCGATAATTCATAAGCCGCAAATATCCATTCTGGCGTCCAATAATAAAATAAGATTGGTTTTTGATTGTCATAAGCAATTTTAAGTTGGTTTTTAAAAGTTTCATCAGAAATAATTTCTGGTTCCCATAATTTATCCAAACCATATGATTTAAATTTAACCTGCCAGATTTTTGTGGATGTCCAAGATGTGTCACCCGCCCAATACTCGCCTTTTCCATTTCCGTCTTTATCAAACATAGAAGCTATTGCAGGATTTGCTAAGTCTGAAAAGGATGTTATTTTATCCTTTAAATAATACGGTATAAACATCCCTTGTGTGCCATTATAAGGTTTATTTATTGCAACAGTATTATTTTCTTCAATATATTTTTCCCAGTTGTTAGATTGTACGGGCATCCAAATATCTGGGTGTACATCAATTGAACCATCACCTTTATCCATTGAAGCAAATATGATCGAACCGTCTGAAGCACCTTTAATAATTTCTGCTTCGCCACCCATTGGCCCGGTAATAATGGCCTGAATTATGTGGCTAATCGCAGTAGCTCCTGTCCATGTTAGATCAGCAATGGCAATTTTGCTATCTTGAGCAGATGCAGTTGTTGCACTTATGATAAATACCAATGATGTTAATATTTTTTTTACGGTGTTCAAATCAGTTTCCCTAATATTTTTTTGCAGTAGTTGATAAAATTTTTCCTTAAAGCTTTTATAGAACGATCAAGCATCCATGTGAATAATGCAATACTAATACTTGCAATTAAATCTTTTCTGGCATTAAAATTTTTCATCGGAATGTATGTACGCATATGTTCTTTAATAACAAAGCTACATATTTTATCTTATTAAAATTCGAATAGAGGATGTCATGAATGTCTAATCATTGGGAAGCAAAATTAAGTGAAAATTTTGGCATTGATGCGTCATTGGAAAGTTTAGATGGTGAATATGATTTAAATTTCTTTGCCAATGCGTCTTCCAAAAAGTATGTGCTGAAAGTAATGCGTGTTGGCTGCGAACCTGATTTTATTAATATGCAATGTGCTGCAATTCGTA